>TARA_R100001463_G_scaffold57951_1_pt1 | contig 13553 bp, 8 predicted proteins | sample TARA_R100001463 | Tara Oceans TARA_R100001463 (sample SAMEA2622242) | marine metagenome | biome: marine biome (ENVO:00000447); feature: deep chlorophyll maximum layer (ENVO:xxxxxxxx); material: "saline water (ENVO:00002010), including plankton (ENVO:xxxxxxxx)" | depth 40 m
TGGATATATATCTCCTAATGATTTTAATTTATTCGCTAAACAAGCTCAACTTGATTTGTTTGATGAATATTTTTTTAATTATAATGAGCAGATTAATGAAGAAAACGCAAGGATGTCAGGTACGGGTTATGCAAACATAAAACTAGGATATGAGGAAGTTATAGACACTTTTTCAGTTACAAGTTTTCTAACTCAAAAAACTTTAAACACTAGTATTTATAGCTTACCTTCTGTTACAACAACAGGTTCAGACTATTATTTACTTAATAAAGTATTGTGTTATTCGGCGGGAAATTTATTAGGTGAAGCTGAAAAAGTTACGCATAATAAAATAACTATGCTTAATAGTTCTTTACTTACAACTCCTAATACTACATTTCCAGCCTACACTCAAGAAGGAGATTCTATAACTGTATTTCCAACAACAATAAACAGTGGACAAGATGTTCAAGCACAATACATAAGATATCCTAAAGACCCCAAATGGACATATATTACTTTATATAATGGAGAACCTATGTTTGACCAAACAGCAGCAGACTATCAAGATTTTGAATTACCTATAGATGACAGCAATGATTTAGTAGCAAAAATACTTCAATATGCGGGTATCTCTATAAGAGAACAAGATGTAGTAAAATACGGTTTAACAGACGAACAACAATTAGATAATCAAAAATAATTATGGCTTATATAAATCAGAAACAATATTATACTAATAACGGAGTAAATCCTACTGACAGTAACTGGGGTTCTTATCAATACATTTCATTAACTGATATAATGAAAAACTTTCAATTGATGTACAGTGGAAACCACTCTTTAGTGAATAATGTTAATAGGTATAAAATTTTATTCCACGCTAAAAGAGCAGTACAAGAATTAAATTATGATGCTTTTAAAGAAATAAAAGCCTTAGAGTTAACTGTTTACGATGACTTGAGATTTGTGTTGCCTTCTGATTATGTGAATTGGGTTAAGTTACATTTGTTTGAAAACAATACTTTAAGAGAGCTTACTGAGAATATACAAGTACAATCATCATTAGCATATATTCAATCAGCTACATCAACATTTACTTATGATAGTTCTAATAACGTTAATATAGAACAGTCAGATTTAGATACAGCAAGAAAAAATGGAGCTCTTAATAGTATTTATTTAAATCAAAACAATGAAGATGACGCAAGTTCTAATTGTATTAATTGTGATGATGACATATATAATACTAGAATAGGCGCTAGATATGGTTTAAACACAGAAACTGCTAATATAAATCCTACTTTTACTATAGATAAAAAAGCTGGTGTAATTAACTTTGACTCTACCATGGCTAATAAGCAATGTGTCCTTCAATATATATCTGACGGAATGGAAAATGGCAATGATTCTCAGATAAGTATAAATAAATTATTTGAAGAATATATTTATGCCTATATTCAATATGCTCTTTTAAATAGTAAATTTGGAGTACAAGAATATATTGTCAATAGAGCAAGAAAAAATAAACAAGCTTTACTTAGAAACGCAAAAATAAGACTGAGTAATATTCATCCAAGTAGATTGTTAATGAATCTAAGAGGTGAAAACAAGTGGATAAAATAAAATGGCAAACATTCAAAGAAATTTTATAAGAGGGCGTATGAATAAAAGCCTTGAGTTAAGGCTTTTACCTAATGGTGAGTATACAAATGCTGTGAATGTAAGATTAGGTTCGACAGAACAATCAGAAATTGGTTCGGTTGAAAATTCAAAAGGGAACACTTTACTAACAGATATTCAATATTATAATGGTAAAAAATTAAGTTCATCTGCTAGATGTATTGGAGTATTTGAAGATGGAGCAAATGAAACTATATATTGGTTTGTGCATGACCCAAACTTTTCTATTGGAGCAACAGGTAAATTAGATATTATAGTTTCTTATAATGTACAAACTGGAGGTATCCTTTATCACTTATATAGTATAGATAATGGTACAAATGTAAACACTACATTAAATTTTAATCCTGAATTTCTTATAACAGGTATTAATAAAATAGATGATTTGCTTTTTTTTACAGATAACACAAATCCTCCTCGTGTAATTAACATTGAAAGAAATTATGAAAATCCTAAGGCAGATTTAGCAGGTAACCAAATTGACCAATTTGATGCAAGAGAAATACAAGTAATAAAGCAGCCTCCATTTCAAGCACCAACATTACAGTTAATACAATCTTCAATCAATGACACCTTTCTAACTGATAATTTTATTTGTTTTGGTTATAGATATAGGTATAGCAATGCAGAATATTCTGCAACTTCTCAGTTTAGTGAGCCAGCATTTCAGCCTAAGCCTTTTAATTTTAGTGCACAAAGTTTTGCTAACGACGGAATGACTAATAGATTTAATGCTGTAATTGTTACATTTAATTCTGGAAGTGAGTTAGTAAAAGGTATTGATATTTTATACAAATTAGCTAACGACTCTACGATTAGAGTTATTGAAAGAATAATAAAAAAAGAAAAAGGATTTTCAGATAATACAAATTATACTTTTGAATTTGATAACAGTAAAATATTTTCTGTTTTACCAGAATCTGAAATACTGAGAACTTTTGACAATGTCCCTACTTTAGCCAAAGCTCAAACCTTAATGGCTAACAGATTAGTCTATGGTAACTATGTAGAGGGTTATGACTTAAAAGATACTTTTAATGAACCACTAGCTTTAGAATACACCACATCTTTAGTTCAATCTGATGTGGGAGAAGTAAACTTAAGCGCTGAAACAGCTAGCTCTGGATATACTTTAGGCGGTGTAAATACTATTCCTAATAGCGCTTTAAGAATTAACTTTGACGGTAACACCGATAAATTAGTTGTTGGAGCTACAATAAGTTTTTCAATAACATACGAACACAATTCATTTAGTTCAGGTGCTTTAAATCCTGACCAAACAACGGGAACTAGAACTATAAGTTTTACGTATGAACTTATTCAAGATTTGACTCAAAGTCAAACACCTATAAATGATTTAATAAGTCAAAATGATTTTATAGCAAAATTTGGTTTACAAACTTCAGGCATACAAACTTTAGCAAATGCTCAAAATGGAGCGGGAACTACATTTACAGATGTTTTTAATTCTTCTCTTGAAGGACAGTTAGGAACAAATGCAGCAACTCAATATGATGTTAATCGAAGTGGTAGAACAAGCTCTACGCCTGCTTTGCCTTCAGCCGGTGAAGGAATTGCAGCTTCTGTTATTTTGCCAGCAACATTACAATTACAAATATTAGCAGCTGAGTATGAAGAAACAGGAGTAGGAACAAATACTTTAGTGGAATATTATAAAATTACTAATTTCTCTGCATCTCTTGCTGAAGTTGGTAACACTAGCAGTCTTCATAGTAATAGAGGTTATGAGGTAGGAATTATTTATATGGATTCTTTTAATAGAGCTTCCACCGCTCTTGTAAGCACAAACAACACTTTATTTATTGGGTGTAATGCTTCGTCAAGTAAAAATGAAATACAAGTTAATATACCAATTACACAAAGAGCTCCAAGCTTTGCAACAAGATATAAGTTTTGTATTAAAGCAGACAGAGACACTTACGACACAATATATACAAGTATATTTTATGAAGATGATAATAGTAATAATGTTTATTTTTTATTGGAAGGTGACAATATAGGAAAAGCAAAAGAAGGAGATAGATTAATAGTTAAAAGAGATATAGCTGGCCCTTTAAATCAATGTACTGAGGCAACGGTTTTAGAAGTAGTTAATCAACAAAAGGATTTTATAACAGTCACTGGTATAACTAATATTCCTGCCGGAGTATACATGAAATTGAACAATATTGCATTTCAAGCGGTTATGGAGGATGATGATATAGTAGATGAAAAAGTTCAGCCAGTTATAGCTAAATCAGCTAGAAGATATCCTATTCTTGCTTATCCTTTTTTCTTAAGAAATCCTTCTGGTGCTTTTACTTCAAACTATGATTTTCCAATAGGAACAAGAGTGGTTATGAGGATAGAACAAGAAAGACCCGGAGGAGCCGCAATATTTAATTGTGGAGCAAGGACTAGTATATTAGAACAAACTATAATTTGTAGTGATACTTATGCTGGTGTCCAAGAGTTTTTTGACGGTGAAGATTTACAGACAATAATACAAAATAACGCAGCAGTATCCCCAGACAATATTTCTAATCAATTTATAACTGCAACAAGCTCAGGAGCTGGTTTACCTTCTCAAGCAAACAGTGGTTCAAATATGACTAGCGATATCAAAACTGTGTTTGGTTCAACTGCAACCGACCCAAACAACGTAAATTATTATAGACTTTATGAGGATACGAGTACATCACCCGGTAGTTTTTATTTACTTGTTTCTGGAACTGTAGGTTGTGCTACAAAAAGTTCTAATGGAGATTCTCAGGTAAGGGTAGATTTTACTATATACAGAAGAGACTCTGTTGTTGTATTTGAAACAGAACCAAAAGAATCATTGCCTGATTTGTGGTATGAAAGTGCTCAATCATTTGAAATAGATAGTGTGGGAAATCATTTAGGAAATGTGCAAAACCAAGACATAAGCGCACAAGTAGCTGGAATAGTGCTTACGGATTTCTCTAATTGTTTTACATTTGGAAATGGAGTTGAAAGTTATAAAATATTAGATGAATCTTTTGGAGGTCAGTTTAATTTAGGGAATAGAACTTTTATTACCTCTAACACAACTTACCAAAAATCTCACAGGTTTGCAGATTTGACATATAGCGGTGTGTTTAATGACGAGACTAACGTTAATAAACTAAATGAATTTAATTTAGGATTGGCTAATTTTAAAGCACTCGAGGAAACTTTTGGGGATGTTGAAATATTAAACGCAAGACGTGATGATATTCTTGTGCTTCAAGAAGATAAAATTTCTTATGTTCTTGCAGGTAAAGATTTATTAAGTGATGCCAGTGGTAATGGTCAATTAACAGCTATTCCTGAAGTTTTAGGAAAACAAATTGCTCGTATAGAAGATTACGGTATAAGTAATAATCCAGAAAGTTTTGCGGTATGGGGTGAACATAAATATTTTACTGATGCAAAAAGAAGCGCTGTAATAAATTTAATCGGAAGTTCAGCTGCCAGTGAACAGCTTAAGGTTATTTCAGAGGAGGGTATGAGAAGTTGGTTTAGAGATTTATTTACAGCAGCGTTTACTACTCAAAAGCTTGGGGGGTATGACCCTTACATGAATGAATATGTATTAACCTCAAATACAATATTAAAACCTGAGGTAGCAAAATGTACAGCTTGTGGGGTTACTAGAGATATAACTGTCCCGGCTAATAACGAATTTATTTATTGTGTTGATTTAGAGGAGCAAGTAGGAGATGTTTTAGTGTCTTATGTGTTACCTGATGAAGGTGCTCAGGATATAATTACAGAGCTTACTTCACAAGATATTGAGACAGAAGCAGGTGTGAAAATAGAAACAGAGGGAACATTAAGTCCGATTGGTTATACAATAACCGCTATATACGATGGTGTAACAACTACTACCGGTATAGTATATGCAAGTGGTAGTTTTATTTTTAATAAAAATAACCCAACTGTAAATCAAGTAATAATCGAAGTTACATCTACTGCGACGGTAGATGATACAATAGAAATAACTGTAGGTTGTCCAAGCGGAAACATATTAAATCTTTATAGTATTTGTGTGACAGACACTCTTAATGCAGGAGAGTTTATTCATAACGAAGCTTCATGGACGGATGGTAGTTTGATATCGGCTACACAATCTAACCTTGTACCATTTGGAAACGGTACGGGTAGTTTTGTAATATCTCAATATAATGTAGTAAGCGGTAACCAAGGAGTTGGTTTGTTGCCTACAGATGGTTCAGTAATGACTATTGCTGCAAACAAATTTAATTTTGATGACTTTGTTTTTAATTCAAGTGCTAATAGCTTTGGATATTTTAGAACAGACACTGTATTTACTAATGACATAACTTCTATAACAAGTTTACTTAGTCAAGTTATTTCAACACCTCTTAACACGTCTCAAGCTCCATCTTTATATTCAGGTTCATTTACAGTTCCAGCAACTGGAAATAATCTTTATCTAGTTTATGATTATAGAAACCCTAATGCTCCTGTACCACCAACGCCTACACCAACGCCTACACCAACAGAAGAATTTAGACAGTATCAGCAATGTAATGATGCTAGTATTCTTATGATTGCAAAAGGAGCAATTGGATATAGCTTCCCTGGTTTTATAAAATTTGATGGAGAGTGTTATGAAAATCCACAATCTACATCATCAACTTCAAACACTGATATAACTACATTACCAACTTTTGCAGATTGTCCTGCGTGTCAAGCAACAGTTCCTGTTCCGACTCCAGTGCCAACATCTACATTTACATACAGAGAATACTCTCAGTGTGATGATTCTGCTGCAAAACAAATATTTAGGTTTGTTGATGGACAAGGATTGATAATACCTACAGTGGTAAAATATAACAATATATGTTATGGAAGTGCGTCAACCACAGGTTCAACAAGTAATGTTGCTATACCTACTTTGACTTATGCAAACTGTTCTGAATGTCAAGGTATAACACCAGTGCCTACGCCTACGCCTACGCCTACGCCTACGCCTACGCCTACGCCTACGCCGACTCCAGTACCGACACCTCAACCACAGTTATTTTATAGGCTTATTGGTTGTACAGACAGTAGCGGTAATACTCCTCAAGATTGTTATTATCAATCTCCAAGTCAACCAGCGGCTAATCAAAGATTTGTTGATGGTACTTCTGGTAGTAATCCTGTTTTTTATAAATATAGTGGAGACGTGGGGCAAACATCTGACCAAGGTTTAGGATGTCAAAATATACAGCCAGTAGGTACAAGCACAGGATGTCCTCCTGTTCCTGCTCCTGTCGCACCAAGTCCACAGCCGAGCCCTAACAGTTTTCAAGATATAGAAATTCAAGAATGTTATCAAGGAAGTCCTACTTACAATGTAAGGGTAACAAATTTAACTGCACCTACTTTAGGTAATGGATTAGCAATGACTTTACTAGGTCTTGCATCAGGTGGTAATCCAGGATTTGATGGAACTAAGTATTGGGTAATTACAAACAACAATGCAAACTTTTATGATTCGGAAGTGTCGTATATTTCAATACAATCTAGTTGTGGAGGTTTTCAACCTGCTCCTACAGCACCAGTGCCTTCACCACCACCACAACCAACAACAGTTTATGCGCAATATTTAATTTGTGATGGCAATGATGTTGTTGCTTATGTGAGTGGGGCATTTGGCACTACGTTCCCTAATGTATTAAAGATATCAGGTGTTTGTTATGAATATTCAACTCTTGGAGGAAATAGTGGCCCTGACTATCAAAATTATGATGATTTTAATTCATGTTCTTTATGTGAGGGAAGTACACCAACACCTTCTCCTACACCTCCACCATCACCAACTTGTTTTGGAATTAATAATATAGGAGTTGATATAAGTAGCGCACAAAATGCTTGTAATTCAGATAGAAGAGAAACACATTACTTCAACAACAGTTCTTTATGTCAAGCTACAGTTTATTACGGAACTAACTCAAGCTGTAGCTCTGCTTATGGTGCTCCAGTATATGTAGCTGACGGCTCTTACTCAAGGTATTGGAGCGGTTCATCATTCAGTTCTTGTGAAATTTGTCAGCAACAATAATTTTAATACCTTTATATAAATTTAATCAAATCAAATGCAAGAAATACTCAATTTTATTTCTCCTGAAGAATGTAAGGAGATTATTAATCTTATTGATGCTAATCATACACGTTCATCAGTTGTTGTTGGAGGAACTGATAGGCAAGATGTAACCGACCACAGAACATCTTCAACAAGCAATTTAGACTCTTCAAATTTTATAGTAAAAAGTATTCATAAAAGAATAAGTCAACATTTAAATTTGCCTTTAGAAAATGGTGAGGCTTTACAAGGACAGTTATATGAGGTTGGTCAATATTTCAAACCACATAACGATTTCTTTACAGGGCCAGCGTATGACATGCATTGTAAAGCATCTGGCAATAGAACTCATACTTTAATGATATATCTTAACGATGATTATAAAGGAGGTGAAACAAATTTTCCTAACCTTAATAAAAAAGTAAGTGCAGTAACTGGCAAAGCGTTGTGGTGGACTAATATGAAAGACAATCAAGTTTTACCTGAAACCCTACACGAAGGGGTTCCGGTTACTGAAGGTAAAAAATACATAGTGACTTCCTGGTGGAGAGAAAAAAAATGGGATGGGGCAGGAGATGCAAAGCTTTATGAAGATGAAAAAAATAAAAAAATAGAAGAAGCTCCAATTAACGAAAGTAAAATTATAAAAGTAAATGAAAATATTTCTCTTGAAGAAACTTCCAAAATACCAAAACTCACTTCTAATGGTTTTAAATTAATAAAGTGTCCTGACAAAGCTTGGTCTTTAATAAAGGAAAGCTATGAGCTTTTAAAACAAAAAGAAATAGAAGAAAATTTTGAGGATAAAGAAAACTGGATTCCGGGGGAAAGCACTATTATGGATTTTGGTTGGTTACCTACAATAAAAAGTATTATTCATCAAGAACTAAAACCTGTTCATGAAGAGTTTTGTAATCATAAATTAATCCCTAATTATATTTATGGAATAAGGTCTTATAAAAAAGGAGCTACTCTTAAAGAACATACAGATAGAATAGACACTCATCATATTTCTTCTATAATAATAGTAGACAAAGATTTAACATGTGGGTGTCAAAACAAAAAATATGCAGATGACTGGCCCTTAGACATAAAAGGTCATGACGGGGAGTGGTATAAAGTATATGCTAAGCCAGGTGATATGATTTTATATGAATCAGCAATTTGCGAGCACGGTAGAAAAGAACCTTTTGCTGGTGAATTTTTTAGAAACTTTTATGTCCATTATCAATTAGAAGGATATTAATGAAAAAAGTAGCTGTTGTTACAGGATTGTTTGGAAATTTTAAGAAAGTACATTATACAGATTGCGAGAACGCTTACGTTGTAACAACGAAAAAAAATGATGAGCAAACAAAACAAATTACTAAACAAGGATGGCGAGTTTTTTTTGTAAATCAAAATGAATCTAAGTCTTTAATTCAGGGAAGTAAACAATCAAAATTTGTAAAAACTTTAAAATATTTAAAACCTGAAGCTGAATACATATTATATATAGACCATAAGTGGATGATTATGAAAGAGCATGTAAATCAATTAATTGAATTAATAAAAGGATATCCTCTATTGGCTTTTAAAAATAATGCTGATGTTTATAAAGAATTTTATAATTCGATGTCTTTTGAAAGGTATTCAGTTGATATGAGTAAAATATTAAATACAGTAAAACAATATGAAGGAAACAAAATAGATATGTTTTTAACGGGTTTAATTTTATATGATACTAAACATAAAGACTTTGACTTAATAATTAAAACTCTAAATAATTCTTTAACAATACATAAACATTTACAATGTCAAATCACTTTTCCTTTTGCACTTAAAGATTTTGATAAAAATCTAATTCAAAATGACATAGATTTAAAACACCAATACCCAGAACCAGCACAACAAGGAATTAATTTTTAATTATGTTAAGATTTATACCCACAGCAATAGTAGATGATAGATACAGATGGATGGCCAATTTTTGGGCGTTTAGTCAAAAACAAATCTACGGAGACCAAGCATATCAAAACAGTATTCTAGCAGTTGTAAAGAAAAACACTTTTGCAGATAAAAGCTACAATGATATAAATTGGAACTTATTAGGTATACCTTATTACATGTCGCCTTCTATTTGGAAATATGTAAAAAGTGAAAACGATAATTGTGTAGTTATAAATGTTTTTGCTGCTCTGAAACCTTTAATAAAAACCTATGATGACAATGATGTTATAGTCTTGTCTGACATGGACGTTGTTTCATTAAAAAAATACGACAGCGTAATGCCGGGCGATGACAATGTTATTTGTTATGATGGATATGAAGATTGGCACATGTTTATTTCAAATCCATCAAAAAAAAATTATTATAAAATTCAACCCTATCTTCATCATAATGAAGAAGGCTATATGAATGGAGGCTTTATTCCTATATTTATTAAAAACAAAACATTAAAAGCTATAATAGATGATGTAATAAATATTTCTGAAAAAATAATTGAATCAGATTGCGACCCAATGTGGAAGTGGTGGTCGTGTATGACAGCGTTTTCTATTGCCTGTCATAATAATAGAATAAAAATGATTAGTCAAGACAACACTTACATACCCTCTCATAATCAATATAATCATAGCAATCATTACTTTGTTCATTACAGTGTCGACAAAGTATTTAACAAAGCTACATTTCCAAATCATGATATTACAAGCTACCCTCACACGCCTTTTTATAATCTAGTACGTGAATGGATTAAAAATTAAACATAACTTTTAAATTTGTAAATTTGTATATTAAAATAAATATATGTCTTGTGTAATTTACAGCTTGTCGTGTCCTATAGGGGCAATTGGTGGAGAATGTAATTGGACTATAACTTGTTGTGATGGAACAAAGCAAAGTATTGTTTTACTTGAAGGTGAAATATCAGCACCTTGTATTGATATAACAGGGCCAAACGGAGGTATTAGAAGAAACTCTCCCTCAGGTCAAACTGATAACCTAACTACATCTTGTAATACTGCTTGTGGTACAGTTAATCCAGCACCATCTCCAGCACCATCTCCAGGACCAGTTACACCAACGCCACCTACACCTCCGACCCCGCCAAGTCAACCTGTTCCTCAATATTGTTTAACAGGAAGTGATGAAGTTACAATACAAAATATAAACGGTGGAAATAAATTTGTTTTTGGTGCAAACTATGGGACATACGGTGTAACTGTAGGAACTTATGTTTTAAAAAATATTTCTGCTGCACACCCAATAGCATTTCAAAACTTTAACCTAACTAATGTTTTGACATATAGTGGAACATCTTCTGTAGGAATTAAAAATGGTTTAGATGGAAATCCTTACACATATTATTTTGGAGATGTAACTGTAAATGTTTTAGGTGGGCCTTTTGTAGTTAGTTACGAGTGTTACTATCATGGTTACATGGGTGGGGAAAATAATTTTATATTTAACTCTACAACATGTACAGGGCCATCTCCTATACCTCCAACACCAACTCCTGTTCCATCTCCTGTTCCTAGTGTAGTTCCACCTGTTCCATCTCCTGTTCAGATAGAATACACTTTAACATACAGCGAAAGCGTTCAAGGGTGGCCATCTTTTTATTCTTATGTACCTGATATGATGGTAGGTATGAATAACTATTTATATAGTTTTAATGGCGGAAATTTATATAAACATAACACAAATGAAGAAAGAAACAACTATTATGGACAGCAATATAATTCTCAAATAACAAGTGTTTTTAATCAAAACCCTCTTGAGAACAAAGTGTTTAAAACATTGAATTTAGAGTCTGATTCTCCTTGGTCAGCTACTCTGCAAACCGATATACAAAATGACGGGTTTATTGATTCTACATGGTTTGAGAAAAAAGAAGGAGCATATTTTGCATATTTAAGAAAGACAGGAACAATTCCAGCTGCAGCAGATGAGTACGCTTTAAGGTCAGCTAACGGTATTGGTAAGGTTTCTACATGGTCACAAAGCAACAATGTATTAACTTTAAATTTTTCGGTATCACCTCTAGTTTCAATCGGTAGTATGGTAAGTATTGGTGATTATATTTATTTTTCTGAAGGAGCTTATACTACTGTTAGTTTTAGTGGAACAATAACCAACATAGAAGTTAATTTGGTGAGTGGTATAAATAGAATCTTTGTAAATACTAATGTAACTGGAAGTACAACTATAAGTGAATCTCAACCCTACATATTATATATCAAAAATATGGAGGCAGAAACTCATGGAATGTTAGGACATCAACTCACATTTACATTAACAAATGAAAACACTACAGCCACTGAACTCTTTGCTATAGAGTCAGAAGTAATGAAAAGCTATCCGTAAAAATTAGTATCTTTGCATAGAATGGAATTTAATATAATAGAATTAAATCCTTCTGATTATGAAGAAGTTTTGGTAAATTGGTGGAAACAATGGGGTTGGACTCCTCCACCAAAAGAATTTTTACCAGAAGATGGTGAAGGAGGACTAATGGTTTTGCATAACAATCAGCCAATTTGCGCAGGTTTTGTGTATTTTACCAACTCAAAAGTATCGTGGGTAGAATGGATTATCTCAGATAAAAATGTAGATAAAAAGTTAAGACACGAAGCAGTAGAATACTTGATAGGAGTTTTAACAAGTCTGTGTCAAGAACAAGGAAGTAAATATGTTTACGCAATATTGAAAAATAATAACCTTATTAAAACTTATGAAGATTGGGGTTATGTTCAAGGAGATGTAAACTGTAATGAAATGATAAAAAAATTATAATATGCCAATAGGAACAGCATTAGCAGCAGCCGGTTCATTCGTAACCTCAAAAGCATTACCATTTATAGCAAAAAAAGCAATACCCGCTTTGCTCCCAAAAGTAGCTTCAGCTGCAAAAGCTGGAAGTAAAACTATTGCAGGTCAATTATTAAAGACAGCACCTAAAGCTCTTTTAGGTTTAGCTAAAAACGTAGGAGGTTCTGTGTTAAAAGGAAAAGCAGGAGAGATTGCAGGTCAATTATTAACTAAAGGTGCACCTGCAGCATTTAGTTTTGGACAGGCAAGAAAAGCACAAGGGTTACAAAATGAGTTTCAAGGACAAATAGATGATTTATTTGCAAGTGCAAAAGGTAGATTAGACACCGATAGATTTGCAGGTTTATCTTTACCAACAACAGGTTTAGAAATGGCTCTTGATACAACTAGGCAGACAGCCGGAGATTTTTTACAGAGAGTGTCTGAGGGAGACCAACGTGGATTAGCTTCTGGAGGTAGAGCACTTATGGCAATACAAGAGGCTCAACAAAAAGCTGGAGCTACCTATGACGAGCAGTTAGCTAACTTACGATTGAGACAAGCTATAGGTGGTCAGCAATCAGATGCAGCGGCAGCTGAGTTAGAGCTAGGACAAATATCCGGACTTCAAGCTATGATGGCAGACCAGCGTAAGCAAGAGGCAGCTTCACGTATGAGTGGTATAGATTTATTAAGTAACTTAGCTGCTAGCTTAGGTAAAAAAGACCCTTTTGACGGAGAAGAAGAAGAAGAAGAAGTGGAAGTAGATGAAGACAATAAGACAATGCCAGTAAGTGGTAAATAAAATATAAATTATGCCAACAGGATACGGATACGTAAGAGATAGTGAACCTTTAGCTGTAGACTGGGCTGCAGTAAGTAAAAAATTTACTGACCAACTTAAATCACAAGAAGAAGAGAGATTAGCTACAAAGAAAGAAATACTTGATAACAGAGCAGACTTTCAAAAAACTCTTTTAGATAGACCAGTAGGTCAGAA
>TARA_R100001463_G_scaffold23074_5_pt1 | contig 13541 bp, 25 predicted proteins | sample TARA_R100001463 | Tara Oceans TARA_R100001463 (sample SAMEA2622242) | marine metagenome | biome: marine biome (ENVO:00000447); feature: deep chlorophyll maximum layer (ENVO:xxxxxxxx); material: "saline water (ENVO:00002010), including plankton (ENVO:xxxxxxxx)" | depth 40 m
CAATCCTGGAGGTTTTGGTTTTGTTGTAGAATATAAAATATTTTAATGAGAGACTACGATTTAGATGATTGGGAACTAGAGATAGCATTTCACTGGCCCCATCAAAGACTTGCCCTGGGTTGGGAGATAATAAACCCAAATGAAAGGTACAATTATACAACTATCAAGTTGTATCTTTTTGTAATAACATTAACACTAGACTTCTAATTAAATCAGTTAGAAGTCTTTAACATATTTAATTATTTTAATTTACCACGATACTAAGATAAGTCTAGGAATATTCATATTTTTGTATTACAAAAAACATACATCATGCCTATACCAAATAAACAAATCGGCTGGAGTGCAACAGAAAACTTATTGTGGCAAATCTCGAAACAGTTGGAAAGACTGATTCAAGTAACAGGTAAGAACAACCCTACCACCACAACCACTACCACTACTCCGTAAGAGAAATTAAAAAACCAATAACTACATATTATGATCAGCATATGTTCACAACCAGATGAACCATATTTTCACTGGCAAAACTTAGTACAGTTCCACAATCTAGAGAAGATGGGATTATTAAAAGACCATCGTGCAGTGTTTTTATACAAGGCTGGAAGACAAGCTTCAGAGTTTTTAAATAAATTTAAAGAAGCATTTCCTGAAAATGTTTTCATCTTTGAAGATACCAGAAAGCAAAAACATTACATACCTACACTAAAGATACATGGAGTTGTTAAATATCTACAACATGATACTAAGCAGCAAGATCTACTTCTAATAGATTCAGATGTTATATTTAGAGAACCTATTGACTACAGTTTGTTTAAAGAAGATAATGTTGTCTACTGCAGTGACACTAAAGGTTATCTAGGATATCAATACCTTAAAACAAAAGGTGATGAGATTGTAAAAGATATGTGTAACTATATTGGTGTTTCTTTTGACACAATTGTTGAGAAAAATGATGAATCTGGAGGTGCTCAGTTATACTATAAAGGAATTCCTCATAACATATTACTAGATTACTTCAAAGAAGTTGAGGTGCAATCACCTAAGTTATATGATATTATGAGAAGTCATAGAACATACAATGATTACGATCCTCCAATACAAGCTTGGACATCAGAGATGTGGTGCGTTCTATGGTTATTATGGAAACGAAACATTGAGACTAAGATTGTAAAAGAACTAGACTTTAGATGGGCCACAGATTCTATAGAGATGTGGGAAACCCATAAAATCTTACACATGGCTGGTGTTGTACCAGATCATAAAGATAAGTTTTACAAAGGGCATTTTATAAATAACAACCCTTTTAATTACAATTACGACTATGTAGATGATAAGTCTATAACAAAAATCTACATAGAAGAGATAATAAATACTAAGAACTCAAAAACTTTTGAGAAACTAGTATCTGAATTTTAATATAACCTAAATTACTAACCCTTTAAAACAAATTAAAATGGGAAGCATTAACAAAAGACCGTTAAAGGCATACGTGAGATTCGATGGATCTGGGCGTGTAGTAGCAGGTTCTCTTGTATTACGCAGGAACAAACCTAAGGTTGGAAATTGGCAGGAGATTGTAGCATATGAATGTTGCAACCCTACAACTACAACAACCACAACTGCAGCATTACCAGCAGGTCAGATTTCTTCAACTTCTGATGTAGCTGACGCATGTACTGAAACACTAGACACTACCGTGTATTTACAACTAGCAGGTGATCCTGTAATAGCAGTGAACGATGTAATCTATCTTGATTCTGCAGGAAACACTCCTTTCGTTGGAGATGGATCTTATCATAGAGTTGCAAGCACTGACGGTGAGGATTGGAATGTACAAGTTAGTTCTACTGGAGTAGTTCAAGCAGCTACACTCTGTCCGTAAGATAACTACTAGCTAGGGGTGAAAGCCCCTGGCTTTTTTTAAATTAAATATTAATGGAGATAAACAAGAAGTTCTTTCCTGAAGTCTTGTTGGAAAATGAAAAAGCATACTTTGCACATCTTGAAGGTGTGATAGGTTCTGTTGATGAGTACTCTAGTTTACAGATCACTCATACAAACAATGCCTACATCTTTAGATTGGCACCTAGTATGCCTAAATACAATGACATGCTACTAGAAGAGATTCTTAGACTCCATAATATGTTTAGAATAAAGTTAGATATATCAAAAAGTATAAAGACTACAGGTACTATCGTATTTAAGATAGACTTGGAAAGCTAACAAATATTTTGTATATTTGTTAGAATTATTATAAACCAATAAATTAAAAATTATGGCAAAGTACGATCCAAACAAACGTTACACATGGGGTCCTGATTCTAAATTTGAACTATCAGGGCAAGAATTTGGTCTAATCTTAAACACTATCAGAACATTTCTAGCATCTGAAGAAGCAGCTAAGTATCAGTTAATGGTGCAGGCAAACAATGTTATCGAAAGCATGATGGAAAAAGGTGTTGAAAGTGAAAATATTAAGGAAGCACCAGAACAACCTGTTGTAGAACCACAACCTTTGGAAGTAGTTCAAGATTAAAACAAAAACACATGGCAGTTAGAAAATCTAAAGCAGGAGGGAGAAAAACTACTAGACGTAAGACAGTAGCTAAGAAAAAAGCAGTACCCAAAGCTAAAAAGGGTAAATCTTCTAAACCTAATCACGATGCTTGTTACCACAAGGTAAAAGCACAGTATAAGGTATTTCCCTCTGCTTATGCCAGTGGAGCTATTGCTAAATGCAGAAAACGTAGAGCAGGAAAGAAAAAGTAGTATGAGAAATCTAATATGTAAACTAATATATTATTGCACCTTCAAGACAATATGTGTAGGATGGTGTGATATCAAATAATATAATGGCAGTTAGAAAGACAAAGAAAGGCGCTGCTCTTAAACGCTGGTTTAAAGAGAAATGGAAAGATGAAAAAGGTAACCCCTGTGGATCTTCCAAGAACAAAGGTGTGAAGAAATGTCGTCCTAGTAAAAAAGTTAGTAAGAAAACACCTGTTACATGGAAAGGTGTTGGTAAACGTAAAGCTGCTGTTGTGGCTGAAAAGAAAAGAGTGGGCATGGGTAGGAGGACTAGTGCGCTTAGAAAGCGTAAGAAGTCTACTAAAAAGAAGAAATAACCATGGCCAAAAGAAAAGAAAAAGCTATCAGAAAAACCACAAAGGGTAAATCTGCTAATTACAGAGCTACTAAAAAGGGTGCTGGTATGACTAAGAAAGGTGTAAAAGCCTATAGAAAAGCAAATCCTGGCAGTAAACTAAAAACTGCTGTAACAGGTAAAGTAAAAAAGGGATCTAAAGCTGCTAAAAGACGTAAGTCTTATTGCGCTAGAAGTTTGGGACAGTTAAAACGTAGCTCTGCTAAGACTAGAAATAATCCTAATTCTAGAATCAGACAGGCTAGAAGAAGATGGAAATGTTAACACTCAAACTATACAATTATGATGCGTAAATACAAAACAGGTGGAGCTAAAAAGAAAAAAGCTATGTCTGGAACTAAAGTAAAGAAAGCTGGTTATGGTAAATCTATGAAAGCTAAAGCTGGCAAAAAAGTAGTTAAGAAGGCTGGTTATGGTGGCAAAGCTGCTTCTATGGTACCACCTAAATCCAAAATGAAAGCTAAGGCTGGTAAGAAGTTAAAGAAGCCTAATAATGCAGGACTAAAAGCTTTACCTAGAGCTGTACGTAACAAAATGGGTTTTGCAAAGAAAGGTAAGACTGTAAAAAAGAAATGTAAGTACGGATGTAAATAATATAAGCCCCTTAATTGGGGCTTTTTTATTATAAAGAGTTAAAGAAGTGTATGGTCCACGCTATCAATCCATTGAGTTGTAATAGCACTAGGTTCCACTGCCTTCTAACAGCTACTTGTATCATTACACATATAAACCCTGCTATAAAACATGCTGGTATAAGTGTCCACTGTCCCATAATTAAGAAACCTACACCCATATAACCAACTCTTGTAGCTAGTCTTTCTATAGGAGATAGTCTTCTGTCTCTGACCATTGCTCTAAGCAGTGGCATCCATCTTGCTTTTATCTTTTTCATTTTGTATAGCTATTATCATATACATTCTTTTCAAAGAATTTATATTTGGTTTTAAATTTATGTAACAGATAGGGTAGACTTATTTGATCTTGTATGGACCATAAACAATTATGATAAAACCATTCTTTCATTAAGTTATACTCTCTATTCTCCACTACATTTTTAGAGTAAATAAATGTACCACACTCTACTAAAAAGTTGTCATTCCACTCCTTATCTTTTTGGTAATGACTTAGTTGTTCGTGTAACTTTTCTCCTATATATCTATCTAAAATGTATTGATTGTTATCATTTAGAAGATCTATCACAAATTTAGTCTCTGATTCTACAGAAGATCTTCCAGAATGTTTAAAGAAACATGCATCACTATCTCTACAATAGTCTACCATTCTTTCAATGGACCTGCCATTTAATATAGAGAAAGAAGAATCTAACCATACATAATAATCGTAACCTGGATGTTCTTCCCAAGCTAACATCTTTGGCATTTTTGCACGTAATCTAGGATGCATTGCTAAAGGCCTAGCACTATCAGTCTCATCACTTATTCTATTAAGAGTTATATCGTACTTATTAGACTCCTGAGGTACCCATGTAGAATGTAGAGGGCTACTAAATGATGCTGTAGTTACTAATACTTTCATTTTATAAAATCAGATAACATTTTTGCATAATCTTTATTCCATTTAGGACGCAAGTATACTTCACCTGTAGGTATATTACCTTTCTTTCTTTCAGATTCTATATATTCTGAGTGCCTTTGTATAATGTTAGGTTTAGTATCATCGTCTGCACCTTGTCCAGATTGATGATATCCTCTACCGCCCCACATATAAAACCAAGAAGCTTCTTTTTCAGGCAGCTTAACATTATTAACATACTGTCTTCCAAAGCCATGTATCTTATTTGTTAAGATTGCATCACCACCAGCATTTACTAATGGGCTTTTACCTATTCTCTCCCAGACACTTTTACTATACACTATTCCTGAATTACCTACTCCAGTTATGGCTGAAATGTTAGGTTCGTTATAGAACACACCTGTTTCCCAATGAATAATATTAGTATCATGATTCCAGTTCTGAGCTATATTTATTAGATGATTAGACAGTGCTACATCATCATCATCCCAAACAGCAATAAGTTCCCCTTTACATCGTTCGATAGCATAGTTCTCCTTCTCTCCTATCAAAGGAAATGTTTCATCCAAGTTATAGATGGTAACCTGAGGGTGATCGTATATGAGTTTTTGTTTGGGATAATCATTGACAATCACTAACTCACATCTATCTTTTGGATAATCCTGTATAAGAAAGCTGTACAGCGCTTCTTCTAACGTATCAACTCGTCCGTAAGTTATACATTTACACGATATAAAAGGGAATTTACTCATTACCAAACATGTATTACATCGAATGGGGATACTAGTAGCACATCTTTTTCATCAGTTAAAGGAATAACCATTGCATCTTTTAACTTTCCTGGATCTACTAATACTGTATCACCAGCTTTTACATTCTTTACTATATCTCCAACATCATAAACTTTAAGTTTAGACATCTTTTTTAGCATCTGACGTTGTAACTCTTCTTTAGTGTTCTCGTCAACTATAAGTTTACTTTCTTCCTTTTTAGGGATCTCTACATAGATTCTATTTCCTAGTAGTGCTTTGTATAGTTTCTTAGCCATTGTTTTCAATATTTGTTAGGTTTTTAAATCGTTCTATATCTTCTCCATATAGATACGCCTCTGTTTGATATACATCTACCTTCTTCTTTGTACCAATCACCTTGTTGTTCTTAGGATTGATATTAGGTACTTCTGAAACACGCTCGTGCATGTCATCTAGTAAGACAACAATTGAGTCATCACTCATCTGAACGCTACGAATTACTTTATTAAGGTTAATACTGTCCGTGTACTCTTTGTACTCTACAGGATCTGTATCCTGTATAGCCTCTTTACGTGTGTAAAAGAATTGGTTTTTCATAATTTTGATTTTAATTTAATTCCATGATCCACTACCACCAAATGCACCTAGGCCTTCACCTATACCTGCAGCTGTAGCATTACCGCTTGTACCCCAAGTCACTTGACATACACCACCATCTTCTGCACCAAATGCAACACCAAATGTTGTAGCCTTTAACAATGTGTCTTGATTACCATAGTAGATAACACCTTCACATGTAAGATCACCTACACCAACTCCTCCTGATCCACCTTGGAATTCATAAGACTTTGATCCATCATTGAACTCTACAGTTACGTGTGCATAAAATAAAAATCCTTCTACAGTGATTGTACAAGGATGACTAACAACACCATCCATATCTTCTGTAAAACTTTGAGCTGGACGTACGTCTAATACTCTTTGATTACCATCAGAATCTGGTGTGTTAGGATTGATACCATGAGCAGCAAACCATTTTTCTGCTCTCTTTCTTTTTTGTTCTTTGTTCATAATGTTGATTTATATATTTAACTTGTATTTATCTATAAGATACTCTCGTATCTTATTTATTTTTTCATATCTGTAGATGTCACTTTCTACATTAGCGTGCTCATCAGCTGTCAAAAGTATAATATTTTCTTTAAGATTCCTAAATTGTGGGTACTTACTTTTAGGAAGTATGTGATGGAAATATAAACTTAGCGCTTCCTTACCTAGATACTCACCACTAACTTCAGACTTGTGAGGTCTTTCTTTCCAAATCTCTTTGAATGTTATATGATCTGTGTTTGGTTGGGATTTACCAACACTAACTCTAGATTTCTTAGTTAGCGTTGGTTTATTGAATCCCCTGTTGCCAGACAGTTTTTTTCTAGGCTTATGTTTGAAGCAGTATTCAGACTCTGAATTTGCTCCACACACTATACATTTCATAACTCAGGTGCATCGAATAAGTCTGGTGTAAGTTCTTGAGGAGCCATCACTTCAATAGAATTTACATTCTCAGTTTTTTTTTCTTCTTCTACACCACGAATAGAGTTTATGATTTTTGTTTTTAATTTATCAAAGAATACTTCATCGTTTACAATCATTTCTTTGAATTCATCTAGATCATACTTGATACCATCAAAGGTGTATGTCTTACCATACTTACGACCTAATTCAAACTCATGTAGTAATTTTAGAGTTTCTCCCACTTTATCAATACCTACACCATAAACAATCTCAAACTCTGATTTCTGATATGGAGGGCTCATTTTGTTTTTAGTAGCTTTCACTCTTGTGATGTTACCATAAACTTCTTGACCTTCTTTTGCTAGTGATCTGCCCACTTCTATTCTACAATCAGAATAAAACTTAAGAGCATGTCCACCTTGTGTAGTAGTTGGGTTACCAAACATAACACCAATCTTCTCACGGTACTGAGAGATTACGATTATACATGTATCTGTATTGTGAGCAATGCTTTTAATCTTTGGATAAGCTCCACTATTTAGTCTAGCTTTCTTACCAATTGCATGATCTCCTACATCACCATCTAATACAGCTTTAGGAATCAGTGATGAATCTGAATCTATAATTAATAAATCCACTTCACCAGACTGCATCATTTCCACAGCAATATTAAATCCTTCTTCACCTGAAGATGGTTGAGCAATTAGCATCTGTGATGTATCTACACCAAGTGCTTCAAAGTAGTTCTTATCAACAGCATGCTCGCCATCTATATATACTACCTTTCCTCCTTTAGCTTGACAGCTAGCTACAGCATGTCCACATATAGTAGACTTACCTGTACCTTCCCAGCCCATAAGCTCATACATTTTACCTTTTACAAAACCTCCTACACCTAATGTAATCCAATCAAATCCAATTGATCCTGTACTGATTGCATCATAAGTGCCTTCTGTTTTACTGTCTAATGCTAATACGGTTCCCTTACCATATTGTTTGTTTAATTTTTCCAGTGCTTCCTGGAACTTGTCTACGGTTGTTTCTTGTTTTTTTGCCATTCTTAATTATTTAATTGTTACGTACAAATATAATAAATTCTACTCTATTTTACAAGCAAAAAAAGGCCTTAGATTTCTCCAAGGCCCCTTTCACAATTAAAAACAGAACAGAAATACTTAATTCAAATCTTGTACCCCCACAGGTCAAAGTTAAAAAATGTATTTTAAACTACCAAACTAAATTTGTTAGAAGCATACATTTTTATAATTAACTTAGTTAGCCTTCACAGCTTGCACATTCTAAAATGTTACGTGCAAATGCTTGTGCTGAACTCTGACTGAACTGATAGTAGAGAGTTTTAACACCCTCTTCATGTGCATAAAGATATAACTGATTGATATCTTTAGCTGGTACACTAGGATCTATCATAAGGTTCAAGCTCTGTGACTGATCAATAAACTTTTGTCTTTGAGCAGCCTGCAGAACTATCTCCTTAGGACTAATCTCTATGAATGATTTGAATACTCCCTTTGTAGGGAATTTTAAATGTTGGACAGACCCATCTTTCTTTAAGATGGACTCCCAAGTTTCATCATTATTTAGATCATACTTCTCAAGCTCAGCTTCTAAGAACGGATTCTTGTACACTGTCTTACTCTTAGCAAGATCCTTGATGAAGTAGTTAGATTTAATAGGTTCTACACCCATAGATACAGCACCGTGTATAAATGAACTAGATTTAGTTGGTGCTATAGCCATAAGAGTAGTATTAGCATACCCTTCTCTAATAGACTTGTATCCTTTAGCATCATGTAACCATCTAGATGCATCTTCTGTACGTTCTTTTAACGTCTTGAAAATCTGATGGTTAAGCTGCTTAGCTTCTAGTGATTCAAACTCTATGAGCTTAGACTGGAACAAGGAGTGATATCCTAATACTCCTACACCAATAGCTCTATGCTCTTTTGCAAATCTATATGCTCTTCTCATACCAGGAAGATGTTCTGCCTTTTGAACAAACTCATTCATTACAGCATTTAAGAACAGTACATATGTTTCTATAGCGTCTGTTTCTTTTATCTCATCCCAGTGCAACAAGTTGATAGATCCTAAGCAGCATACAAAACTATTAAAGCTGTCTGTAGGTAGTTGTATTTCACTACACAAATTAGATGCTGTAATCTTGTATCCTAATTCCTTGTATGGAGATGTTTCATTGTTTGAGTTGTCTGAGAACATAATGTATGGAAACCCAAACTCATTACGTCTTTGGATTATCTTGGCCCATATCTTACGCTTCTCTTTACTACCAGCTTTCATACTCTTCAACCAGGCATCACTAACTGTTACACCATACTGAAGATTCTGAATAGGATTACCCTCTGTACCAATATCTAGAAACTCTTCTATGTCTGCATGCTCTACTGGTAAGTATACAGCACAAGCTCCACGTCTAGCAGCAGATTGTTTACATACATCTACTACAGTGTCATACATTCTAGCATAGTGAATAGGTCCATCAGCTTGTCCACCAGTACTGATAGCAGTTCCTCTTGGTCTAATGTTACCTAGATAGGCACTTGTACCACCACCATACTTAGACATCATACCTATCTCACGGCCTGCATTTAATATGCTATCTAGTGTATCATCTACATTAGATCCATAACAACTGATAGGTAAACCCTTCTGTTTACCAAAGTTAATCCATACAGGTGTTGATAGTGAATAGTATCCTTTTGCCATGTAGTCTTCAAACTTACAAGCAAAATCTTTAATAGCTAAATACTTTTCAGCAATGTTAGCTATGTCTCTTACTCTTTGCTCAGGGGATTCATCTAGATACCCTCTGGACAAAAATGTTCTACTGTCTTCGTTAAGCCAGTAATATCTTTTATATTCCATTTTAAAATAAATCGTCTACAGTTATACTCTTACTCTTTTTATTATAATCTACTTGCTTTTTATAAAAGAAGTCTCCTTCTTTAGTAGCAGTGATTTCTATATCAAACCATTTTGTTGATGTAATTAGTTCTTTATCTACATCAAATATTGGTTTCATTCCAATCTTCTTCAAAGAATTATTGAATCGGTTCATGATAAAGTGTTGGATTGTTTCTTTCGGTAGAAAGTTAAGCTCTCCTTTTTCAAAGATCCAATCTAGTATATCACACTCAGCTTTGTAAGCTTTCTTACATGCTGAATATATTAAGTTTTCAAACTCATCATCAAACCACTCAGGGTTTTCTTTCTTGATAATATTAATAATCTCAGCACCAAAGTTACCGTGTATCTCCTCTTCTTTACTGGTGGCTTCAACAACATTAGATATACCTTTCAGTACATTTCTTTCTTTGTTAAAGCTCATCATTATAAGAAACTGACTAAATAAACTTACATGCTCTATAAACAAAGAGAATAGTAATACAGACTTAGTATACATCTTATTGTCTCTAGATCTTGTGCCATCTAAATACTTCTTCAAGTACTTAAGCCTACCCTCTATAGCTGGAACCTCTATAACACTTTGAAACTCTTTCTCAAGGCCAAGTATTCTCAATAGTCTAGCATATGCATCTTTGTGTCTTACCTCTGACTCAGCAAATGTCATCCCTACATCCCCAATCTCTGTAATAGGCATACGTTTATACATATCAGCCCAGAATGTTTTTACATTGACTTCTATTTGTGCAATAGCAAGCATAGTCTTCTTGATAACATCACGCTCTTCATCAGAGATGGTTACCTTGAAGTCTTGTATGTCTTCTGTAAAGTTGAATTCTGTATCTATCCAGTAGGAATGTCTGATAGCATCTTTGTAGTCTAGTAATTGTGGATATTCATATGGGAGAATATTGACCCTTGGTATAAAAATGTTTTTGTTCATAGTGTTAATGGGTTACCGTTTTTGTCTAAGTTTATAGATCTTAACCTTTCTTCGATTTCAAACTCAACCTTTAACATGAGAGATATCTTTTCTTCCAACTCTGATTGAATTACTCTACCTACATAAGGCATAATGTCTGGAAGATTAGTATCAACTCTAGGTATTCCACGAATTGTTGATATTTCTTTGTATTCAAATCCTTCTATCCTCAAGAAGTCTATGAACGCTAAGTTTAAGAACTGTACTACAGAAGGCACTTCTATTGTAAGTCCTTCTCCAGTGCAAACTAATTCATATGTCTGATTAAATTGTTTTGCTGTTCTCATAATGTGGTTGTTTGATACCAATAGGGACTAGAAGTCCATCCAGGTTGATGGCCTGAAGGTCTCTTATTCTCTGAAAGGTGGGTGATCATTAATTCAGCTTCCTCAGCTGAAATGTGATTGCTGGAAAGCAAATCTACTATAATTTTTCCAATTGTTCTCATAATTATTTGTAAAATTTAAGATATTTCTTCTAATTGTTTCTCCATCTGAAAGATTCTTTCCTTCATTCTCCTTATTTGTCTATGTATAGTTCTCTTGCCTTCGATACTACTTTTATTAAGTTCTTCCTCCACTTCATTAAGAAATGGATTGATTCTATTTCTAAAAGCTCTATCGAATTCATATAAGTTCTTGTATTGTCTAAGCCCATATAACACAGTAGCATGATCAAAACCACCAATAGTTTTACCTACAGCAGTTAGACTCATACCATCTGATGCATGGTTATAAGCTAAGTTATAATATAAGAATCTAATGTGAACTATATTCCTCTTTCTCGTCTTCTCTGATAGATCTAGATTAAAGTAATCTTCTACTAACTCTTTAATTCTCTGGGTTGTCATCTGTTTCTTTGTTTTCAGTTAATTTTTCCTCAAGAATACTTACAGCTTTCCACATTGCATGCTTCTCTGCTTCTTTTCTTAAGGAGTATTTACCAGTCTGTTTCTCATCATTTATACGATAAGAGAACTTCTTTGTCTTCCAGTCATGTATTATGTTTACTACTACATCATTCTCATCAAACATATCTAAACTGGCTCTACCTCCCTCTTTAAATACTGTTGTTATTTGATCATCTGTAATACCAGACTTAATCATAAATTCTTTAAAAGAATCATCTTCTTTGAACTCATTTGCTGAAGCCATAAGTTTATCTAAAAACCACTCTTTTAGTTTAGCTTTTGTAAGAGGATTTTCATTCATTAGTTTTTCTGCATCCATAATTATTTTTTTGTTAATTCAACACTTTTTTTTAGTTTGTTTATGTCAAGTATCTCTTTACTTTCATCAAAACCTTCCCATACTTCAAGACTATCATCCCACTCTATACCGAGTTTATCTTCCCAATACTCTATCATGTCATCTGTTTTATTAAACACTCTGTATTGAAGACTAATCTCATCTCTATGTAAACCATTTTTTCTAATCTTTACAACCTTTGGAAATATCTTTTGAAATTTATCACTTGTTTCAGAATATCTACCTTGTCTAATTAAATAAAAGTCTATATCAAAAGCTTCATTAAGTTTATATACTAACACAACAAAACCACCTTCGTAATCATAATCCTCGATGATAGAGGTGGTACGCTCATATTCTCCATCGAGGAACTCTCTAAATTTTGCCAAATCAGTAGGTAAGAATAAGACATAAATAACATTATCATATTTAAAATCTCGATCTACATCATCTAAATAAGCATTTATGAACCCATTCTGTTTCAATGCGTTCTTTGGAACCATTAGAGTTGGCACCATAAATATACTTGTTATTGTTTTTTTAGTTTTCATTTACATTTTTTAATTCTTTATGTGTATATAATTTTAGTACACTATAGTATAACCTCGCTTGTTCTTTTGCCATCTTGGCATTACCACCACTTGCTTTCAAATATGCTATAAATATAGCCTTAGTGAACTGGTAGTCTGTCATACCAAGGTGCATGTTATCTCTACACCAGGCTTTTCCTACTTTATATGCTCCAGGTATACCATCACCACTATCTCCTATAACAACTTGAGAAGCTATAGCTAGTCTACTTTCTTCTTTAGATATATACTTAAACTCTCCTAGAGTGTCTCCATAACTTCTATAATTATAGAATGGTACATCAGGACAATTATAAAGTACATCTTTATCTATAGCTGCTACAACACAATTACCTTCGCTCAATACATAACTATCATATACATAGTCATCAGCTTCTGCTCCTTGAGAAGGTATAGCATGTAATTCATCTAACATATAATCTGCAATGATTGGAATCAGTGGATTCTTCTCTTTTCGATTTGATTTGTAGTCAGGATAAAGTTTGTATCTAAAGTTCCCACGACCTCCTATAAAGATAAAAGTCTCTCGTATATTGTAAAACTCTTCTATGTTATTGTGAATTTCTTCTAACTTAGTTCTAGTTCTATACTTAGCTTCTTCAATTCTATCTTCTTCTGTTGGAAAATCCATCAAAGATTCTTCAGGAAAGTGTGTAGCAAAATACATAATGCTATCAGCATCTATCAGTAATACTCTTTCTGTCTTGTCATACTCAGTGGGGCAGTTCTTAACTTCTCTTACAACTATATCAAGATCCTCTTGAACAGTTGTTGCTTTAACTCCCTTTATCATAACTTCCCTCTTGATTTAAC
>TARA_R100001463_G_scaffold37357_2_pt1 | contig 13532 bp, 3 predicted proteins | sample TARA_R100001463 | Tara Oceans TARA_R100001463 (sample SAMEA2622242) | marine metagenome | biome: marine biome (ENVO:00000447); feature: deep chlorophyll maximum layer (ENVO:xxxxxxxx); material: "saline water (ENVO:00002010), including plankton (ENVO:xxxxxxxx)" | depth 40 m
ACAGAAAAAGAAATAAGTTTTTTCCTACAGAAGAATTAAATGAAAAAGCATGGGGAGGTGATATTCTAGATTGGGTTAAAACTAAAGCAGATGAGCTTAAAGAATATATGTCTGGAGAAGAAGAAGAACCAGAAGTTAAAGATGATGGAGAAGTTCATACAGACATGTTAAATGAAAACACTTTAAAAATGCTTGAAAAAATAGATAAAGATTATAATCTAAAAGATCAAGAAAAAAGAAATATAGTTGCAGATAAAACTAAAATAGATCAACTTAAAGAAAAGTTAAATACTACTGAAAATAATTTATTTGAATTACCTACACATCATGAAACAGATGCATTATCTGTAAGAACTATAAACCCTCCTCTTAGTTTTCAATCTTTTGTTCCAAATACAAATACTAAAAAAACTAATAATCCAAATGAAGGAACAATGGTAACGGTAGATAAACCACCAGATTTTATAGATGAAAATAAAGATGGAATTTCAGATTTGATACAAAGACCTAATGTAGTTGATTATGAAAAACAAACAGGAGAAAAATGGATTCCAGGATCAGAACAAGTTACATCTGTAATTGCAAAAGATTATGATACAAAATATTATAATAATTTGATTTTAAATCACGACTTACAAAAAGAAGAAGAATTTAATAATCAAATGAATGCAGAGATGGAACTCTATTTTGGAAAAGACAAATGGCAGAATTATGATGATGCTACTTTTAATGATGTATTGGAAATGCAAAAAACATTAGTTGATAATGGTTATGATATAGGACAATATGATAATGCAAAAGTAAGTCAAGGATTAGATTTAAAATATCATGGAAAAGGTGTGGATGGAAAGTTTGGTAATAAAACTAAATCTGCATGGATGGATTATCAAAAGAATTTACAAGGTATTTCAAAAAATATAAGTGGTACAAATCATTTTGATAATTTAGCAAACACTAGTTGTGGTAGAGCAGAGGATGGTGAAGGTAATTTAATAGATGGTTGTTCAGCATGGGTTAATGATCAATATGAAAAACAACTTGGACCTGAACTAACAGAGAATCTTGGATTACGTGGAAACGCTTGGCAACTTCATTCAAACATTATGGATAAAGGTGGATTATCTAAATATAATATTTTTGAAAATTTAGAAAAACCAATTGGAGATGATTTTAAATATCAATATAGAGATGAAAGTGGAGAAATGATATCTATTCCTAAATCTGAATTATCTGAATTATACAATAATGAAGCACAATGGAGAACTGATATATTACAACAAATTGAAAAAAATCCAGTACAAGCAGATCAATTAAGTGTTGGAGATAGTGTAGGTATATATTATCCAGGATCAGGTTCTCAAGCTGAAGCAATGAAAGATGGTAAAGGAACTTGGAATACTCATGTTGGTGTTGTAACAGGAATAAAAAATGGTGTACCTATTGTATCACATAATGTTCATGGTAAATGGACTTCTCAGCCCTATGATCAAATAACAGTTGGAAAAACACCTTCTCCAATAACATGGGTAGCTCAACCTAATTTAGATTCAGATAAAAAGTTTGATTATGATAATGTTGTTAAAGATGGTTATAATCAAAATAACCGTATTGCATATTTAGAAAGTATTGATGGTCCTATACCAGAACATAAAAAAGAAAAAATTTCTAATACATTAAATTTTGTAGATAATGCAATACCTGATTTAGCAAAACAATTAAAAATTCAAGTTGATCATAATTGGCTTAGCAACGCTACATTTGGTGTATTACAAGAAGCATCTAGTGTTGGTCAAGAGAAACCAGGATTTTTTGAACAAACTGGACAATATGTAGAAAACTTCACTAGCAATGCAGGAACTCATATCAAAAATAATTGGAAACAAATTAAAGGTAATATATCACAAAAAGTAACAAACCTTATTAAAGGTCAAATGGATACAGATGCACCTATGGATTCTAATCTTGTATCTGGTGATGAAAAATTATTAGAAAAATATGGAGATTCTGAAATTACTGGTATTCCTTTTATTGATAATAAATTACAAGGTCTTATAAAAAGTGCAGCAAATTCTAAAAATATAGATGATGCACAAGAATGGATTGCAGATAAGTTAGTTGGAATGGTAGATGCATATGAAGAAGCTGATTCTTCAGGAGCTTTTGATACAGAAGAAGTTGGTGGAATAACATTTGATAATGTAACATTAGGAGCTGGAAAAATAAAACTAGATGAAGTAAATCCTATGGTTTTAGATTATTTTGATATTGACGCAGATAACATACAAACAAATGATCAAAAAGCAGCAGTTCTTACCATGTATAAAATAATGACTAATTATGATCAAATAGCTAAATATGTTGAAAGTAATCCAGAATTAAAAAATCAAATATCAGAAAATGATATTAGGAATATGGCTATAATGGCTAACAAAAATCCTGATATGATAAATAATTTTGGTAATGATCCTAATATGTCATTAGGAGAACAAATTTTTGCATTAAGAAATCAATACGTAGGAGAAGGAGCTGAAGGTGAATATTATGTAAGTGCTGTTAATAGATACGCAGATCAAAGAACAACACCTTATAATGAAAGTGAAATAGCTTTGCATAATCAAATGGCTGCAAATAATTTAGGGAAAATTATGGAAAATCAAACTATCTCTAATCAAGAAAAACTTTTAGCCAATAATTCTACTAAAGAAATATTAAAAAATTTGAATGTTAATTTACCAAATATAACTATAACATCTGATGACAAAACTACAGCATCTATAGATGTTGATGAAGATGAAGAAGTAGCCTATGGGGGTGAATCAAAATATAAAGGAAGATATGCAAAATATGGACATGAATTTGATAATCTTTGGAGAGCTAAAGGTGTATATGAAGGAGGAGGAGAAATTGATGAAAAAATAAAAAAACAATTACTTAATGAAGGCTTAATTATTGAAAGGAAAGAAAAGAAAAAACATAAACCACATTTAACTACATTACCTTCACATATTATTCTTAATTCTATTGATATGAAATTAATGAAAAGAGGTGGAGATTATCCTGATATGCAAACTAAAGTTAAAATATATAATGATTATTTAGATGGGGTTTATGATAAAATGGATAACCAGAATCATAAAAAGAAAGCAAAAAAGATAGTTGATAAATTAAATAGATTTTATTTATATGATGCAAGAGATAATAGACAACATGTTTTTGATTATATGAAAGCACAATTAGACAAGCTTAAGAATACATAGCTATACTAGATTATGTGGTTAGAATTTAGTATATTATTATATATAGTACACTTTTAAGTATGATAGATTATTCACAATACAATAATACAAATCCAATGGGTAAAGACATTCAAGCATGTCCTTTACCTACACAAGATCCTAACATTAGAGCAAAGAATACTGATCAAGCAGTAAATATTGCTAATTATGGAGCTTCAACATCACCTACAAAATGCAAAGGATGCGTATTCTATGATTTATCAAAACGTATGAAAAGTTGTATAGATGAGAAAGATCCTGCTGTAGGATATTGTCATAGATGGCAGTTTCAATGTTTAAAAGAAAATACTTGTGACGCATGGGATCAAGGAGGTCCAATTAAATCAGATAGAGAATCTTATGAAATGCAATCTCAAAGAGGTGATAGTCAAGAGCAAGGACCTAAAATTCCTAAAGAAGAAATAATGAGTTCTATCACTCCTGTTCAAGAAGAACAATTACCTGCTGAAACTATGAGTGCTCAAGATTATGTAGCACAAGCTAAAATGGGAGGTCAAGTAGGAAACATTAAAAAAAAAAGATGGGGAGGCACAATGTTAAAAAAAGCATCTCTTGGTGGTTTTGATAATTATGCAGAAGATCAATATGAAGCTGCATCAGATGAGTTTATGAGAGAAACTGGTATATTACCAACACATCCAGATTATGATAAATTAATGCAAGAATATATTAATAATCCAACTAATAACTCATCACCAAATGATACTGATTCAATGAGTTTTTCTCAAGCATTTGCTCATTATCATAAACTTCTTGGTCCTGGTAAAACATTTACATGGAAAAATAAAGAATATAGTACAGATAAAAAATCAGATACAGTTGAAAATAATGATGATACACAAAACAATTCAGATGAAGAAATAACTAATTGTTTAGAATGTGTAGATGGTGCTTCTGTAAGCAAACAACCTGTAAACGGAGAATGTCCTGAAGGTTCAGTTCCAGATAAAGGACAAGATATATGTGCTGAAAATGATCCAAATAATCCAGCAGATAAAACAAATGAAGAAGTAAAACAAGAAGATTTTTCAGGTAAAGCTGTTGAACAAGGACGTCCAGAATGGATGAGTCCTGATCCTTATCATTTACCATTTTTAGATGATACAAATTTAGGTAAAGCATTAGGTGCTGTTCATGGTACTCTATATGATCTTGGACTTACAGGTAATAATAAGAAAGAATCAGAAACTATAGAAAGTCAAAAAGAAACAGAAAATATAGAAAATAAAGCATCAGATGATGATAGGGTTACTTGTCAAAAATGTGAAGGTGGAGCTCCTATAAGTAATTTATTTAAAGATGCTTGTCCTGAAGGATGGGTAATTGCTAGCGATACAAATCCATGTGAAGGAGGTGATCCTATTAAAGACAAAGAAGATTCACAAAATGATAGTACACAAGAATCAACCTTTGATCAGGCATTTGCTGAAGCTAAAAAAAATGGATTAAGTGAATTTACTTGGAAAGGTAAAAAATATCATACTAAAACAAAAGAAGAGGTTTCAGGAAGTTCACGAGATCCTATGGATATAATAAGAGAGGGTACAAAACCAGCAATGAGTGATGCTGAAAGAAACATACAAGATGCAAGAAATATTATTTTATCAGGAGATGATAAATGGTGGGAAGAAGGTAATAATCAACTAAGTGGACAAGAATTATTTGATACATTTCCAGATGATTTAAATGTATCACCTTTTGATTATAATCAAAAATATGGTGGAGATTTAGATGAAGCAGGATGGGGCAGTTGGATAAAAGATAAATGGGATGCTAATAAAGATACAATTCAAAAGTATGCAGACTATGCTTCTTATGTTCCTGTGATTGGAAAAGCTGCAGGTATGGTAAGTGCAGGTATAGATACATATGATGCTTATCAAGCGTATCAAGCAGGTGATATGGATACATACAGAAAGGAAAGAAATAAAGCTCTTACAACTGCTGCATTTAGTGGTACACCTGGACAATATGTTAAAGGTGCAGTTAAAGCTGGTATGAAAAAAGTTGCTCCAGCAATAGCAAGTAAAACTGCTGCTCATATTACTAAAACTGGAATAAAAGATGCAACTAAAGATATTGCTTTTAAGGATGATAAAATAGGCACAGCAGTTCCAGATGTTCCAGCTGTTCAGATGAATTTAGTTGATCAAAAAGATTTACCTGCAAAAGATCCAAGTGATCCAAATTTTATATCAGATAGTCAAAAACTTAATATAACTGAATATGGAGGACCATTTACTTCCCCTCATCCCTTAAAGCAATTTGTTGTAGGTCAAGAAGAATTAACAACTGCAGATCAAGGTACAGAAACTAAAAATTTCCAAGACTATCAAAACTATTTAACGAATAATCCACAGATAGCTGAACCTATGGATTTTGCAACATGGAAGCAAAAAAGATTACCGTATAGTACAAGTGATGTTGCTAATCCTGATATACAACCTAATGACCCTACACAAATACAACTTGATCCAAATCTTTATGACGGTATTCTAGATGGAACTGCAAATTATTATGGAGATCCTTTTGCATTAGATGATCCTAATATTACAAGAGGACCAGAGGATCCAGAAACATTAATGAATAAATCAAAGACAGCTAATGATGGATTATTAGTTTGTCAAAAATGTGATAATGGTTCTCCAATTAATGTAGCACCAGTTGATGGTCAATGTCCAGAAGGTAGTACTCCAGATGATGGTACTTCAAATCCTTGTGACGGACAAGCTCCTCAAACTAATCCTGAACAACAAACTACACCAGTTGATGAAAAAGTAAAAGAAGATAAAGGAGACGAGGAAAAAGAACAAAGAAATTTTATGAGAATACCTGTAAAAGTAGCTGAAGTTGCTACTTCAATTGCTAGAGATTTAAGAGAAAAAAGAGAAGAAAAGAAACGTAAATCTATAGAAACAAAATCAGATGTAGTATTTGCAGATACCATTGGAGAAGATTATCAAGGAGATACAGATATAAATACAGGTAAAAAAGTTGGGAGAAATGTACAAAGTAGATCAGGAGCATATGGAACAGAAATTAATAAATACTTATTTAATCAAGGGGGTGAAGCAAATATAGATATAGCAACTTATAAAAAACTAATTAAAGCAGGAGCACAACTAGATATAATAGAATAATTATGAAAGTAAACATAAATAAATTACCAGAAGGTTTTAAAATTGAGAATGGAAAAGTTGTTGAAACTAAATCTCATGGCGGTATGCATACAGGTGATCAACATAATTATCATTTAGTAACAAATACTGATACTCATTTTTATAAAGGACCATCAGAAACAGATCCATTTAGAACAGTTAATACTTCTTTAAAACCTGTACCTAGAGAAGAAGCAAATATTGAGGCTGAAAAAAATGAAACTGTTTTAACAGATATGAATGATGATGGTGTATTTGAATTATATAATATAGCTGGTAAAAGACATTCACGAGGAGGAACACCTTTAGACTTACCACCTCAATCTTTTATATTTTCAGATACTAGAGAGATGAAATTAAGTAAAGATGAGCAAAATGAATTAGGACTTGAGTATAAGAAAAAAATGACTCCTGCTAAAATTTCAAGAAAGTATCAATTAAATAAATTTATAAATGTTTTAGATGATCCTCAGTCAGATCATATTTCTGTTGATACTGCAGAATATATGTTAGACAAACATAAAAGAAAATTATCTCATTTAGCTTTTGTTCAAGAAGCAAAAAAAGAATTTGTAGAAGGTGTACCTTTAGCAGCATATGGCTATTTAAAAGAACAGGGAATTGATCCTGAAGAATATGCAGCAAAAATAGAACAATTAAATAAAAAAGAAATTCAATTAGAAGCTAAATTAGAAACTCCCCCTAGTATTCAAGAAACAGCTAGTAATTTAGCTCAATTTATTTCTCAGATTGATCAACAAAGACAACAAGCAGATGCGGGTATAGATCCTCAACAACCACCTATGCAAGCACCTCCTCAAGGTCAAATGGCACCTCCAATGCCACAAGGAGCTATGCCACCAGATCAATTATCTCAAGGAATGCCTATGCCTCAACAACCACCTATGATTCCTCAAGGGCAGATGCCTCAACAACCTTCTATGCCAGAATTAGCAGGAGGAGGAGAATATGGTGGAGTTTCTGAAAAGAATAAAAAACAATTAGAACAGTTTGGATATAGTTGGGATGAAGGTGAAAATAGATGGACACATCCAGATCTTGGTAATGATCAAGTTGATTATGTTACATATCAAATGAATCAAGGTAGAACGGTTAATCTAGCTAATCCTGTTGGGATACCAGGAATAGGTGATGAAAAAGGTCAACAAAGTAGATATCAAAATCCTGAAGGAGACGGTTATATTTATAAAGGTGCTGAAGGTGATACACTAGATATTGAAGGATTCTTAACAAGACAAGGACCATTACTTAAAGGTATTAAACTTGAAAGCGGTGATCCTATGTTTACAGAAGATAATCCTTTTGATCCATATAATAAAGATCATGTAAAAGCATTTCAAACAGAGCATAGAAGAGTTGCAGATAATCTCTATAAAACTGATCCAAAGCTTAAAGAAATGTATCCAGATATAAATGATTATTATAAGGCTTCTGGAACATTTCATGGGGAAGGTGGTTATACTGGAATAGATTCTAAATTTGGTGAATATACTTCTCATGCAAGAAGTTTAACAGATCCTCCTAAAAAAGATGTTGATGTTGAAATTGTACAAAATACAGATGATTGTCCTGATGCAGAAAAAAAAGCAGCAGAATGTAAAGAGCAAGGATTAGCTTTTGTTGCAGAAAATTGTGGATGTGGTCCAACTCCTCCAGATTTTAAAACAGAAAAAGAAACAGAAAGTCCAGAATTCTGGTTACAAGATCAAATTAAAATGACAGATCTTTATCAGAAAAAACTTAATATGAAGAAGTATATGCCTTGGGCTGCTACAGTTACTCCTGTTGGTGTAGATGCTACATATGTAGACCCTACACAGGCAATATCAAGTATACAATCATCAGCTAGAGATGCTGGTGACTCAACTGTATATGCAGGTAAAGCTGCTAATATGGCTGCAAAAATGAAAGCACAAGGAATGGCAATGGATCAAATAGCTAATGTATTTGCAAGAACTCAAGAAGCTAACATGCAAGAAAATCAGCAAGTTAGAAAAATGAATACAATGTTAAAATCAGAAGCTGCTAATAAAAATGCAATGATTAAAACAAAATTATATGATGATGTACAAAGAGTACATGCAGATTATGATAATACAAAATCAAAATTAAATACTCAGATTGCAAATCAATTAGCAAATTCATATACAAACATGTCAAATACAGAAAATTTAAATACATTATATCCTCAATTTGATATTGATCAAGGTAGTGGAGGTTTTATTAATTTTGAAAATCCTCAAGATTTATTTCCTAAACCACCTACTAGTGATGAATCAAGAACTGATAGGTTTGTAAATACCATGCAGGATTTAGAAAAAAGAGGTATTGACGTTAGTAAATTAAATGATAGTACATTAACTTATCTTGCAGAATTAACTGATGAAGATAAAAAGCAAGATGAAAAAAATAAGAACCCATATGCAGAAGCTAGTCCTTTTGTACAAGCAATAGCTCAAGGTGGATATGGAAAATATGGTACAGAAAAAAGGAATAGAATTAAACTGCAAGGTGCAAAATTAAGACAATGGTTCTCACCATTACAAAAAAGATGGGCAGATTAAACCTAAAAAGTGTATCAAGGTAATTTTTAAAACTTAAAAAATTTTAGTATTTTTAATATATGGCAACTTATATACCAGGCATTGAAACTTATGTTCCCCAAGTAGAGGCTTTTACACCTGACTACAAGTTCTTGGAAAACATAATGAGTACAAGACAAGATAGATATACTAATAACTACAATCAATTGAATGAGTTATATGGTAAAGTTGTCTATGCAGATTTATCAAGAGAAGATAATCAGAATATAAGAGATCAATATGCTAATGACTTGACTCCTAAGATAGAACAAGTTAGTGGATTAGATCTTTCACTTCAAGAAAATGTAAATGCAGCAAAAGGATTATTTAAACCTTTTTATGAAGATAAAGCTCTTGTAAGAGATCTTATGTTTACTAAAGAATACAGAAAGCAAACAAGATACATGGATTCTCTTAAGAATTCTCCAAATGAAAAAACACGTAAAAAATATTGGGATGTTGGTGCAAAGTGGATGAATTATCAAATGGAAGATTTTAAAAGTGCTGAACGTGATAGTACACTTAGCATGGGTCAACCAGAATATGTTGATAATGTTGATCTAGTTAATAGAGGAATAGAAGCATTAAAAGAATATGGAATGAGTGTAGAAAGAACTACACCTCAAGGAGATTGGTTAATAACTACAAAAAATGGTCAACAATTAACAAGACAACTTGTTGGTTATAAAGATGTTACAGATGAAAAAACAGGTGAAACTGTACAAGAACCTATTTATGCTAATCCTGCTTATGACTTCTTAGAGCAAACTCTTTTAGAAGATCCTGCCGTAACAAAAGCATATCATACAAAAGCTAAAGTTGATATGCGTGATTTTGCAAAAGCTAATGCAGATAAATATGGAAGCTATGAACAAGCACAAAAATTTTGGGCTAATGATGTCTTGAAAAAATTTAGAGGACAAGAAGAAGAAAAACTAGTTACAATGGAATCTCAATTAAAAGGAATTGAAACTAGTGTACAAAATTGGGAACAATATAAAAAAGATAAAGGTATAGTACCAGGAACGGAAGAAGAAGATGCAATGTTAAAAAGAATCTTTGAAAGAGATATTTTAAAAGAGACTTTTGAAAAGAAACAAGAAAATTTAAAAGATAAGAGTGCTCCTGTAAGTACTACAGATTTACTTTTAAATAAAGCATATGGAGCTCAGATGGCATTTGAAATGGGTACTGATATGAATAAAGCTGCTATTGCATATAGTATGATTGATTATAAAGAAACAATGGAAGCTAATCCATTTAAAGTTGATTATTATAAACATCAATATAATGTTGCAGAAATAAATTTAAGACATTCTAACAAAATGCAACAAATTCAAGAGCAAGCATTTTGGGATGCACAAAAATCTAAAAGTGAAGGTGGTAATGGTGTAGATATAACAGGAGGTACAAGTGGTCCAGAAGTAGTATTATCTGAACATGGTACAGAACAAGATTTAGAAAATTGGATAACGCAAACAGCAACATCTCAAAAAGAAGCTATTACTGATATTAATTCATCAACAGTAGATCATCTAGAATTTAGTTATAATAATATTCAAGCTATTGAAGAATCAATGAGAGGAGATGGCCCTATTGGAACAATTAGTTATAAAGCTGCTAAGTTTGATACAGAGGGTAACTTTACTGGAGAATATGAAAATGTAAATAAAACTTTCTTTGAAGCTAAACAAGATTTAATGAAGTTTGAAAATAAAGGAGAAAGAGAAAGATTATCAGGTATAGTAGAAGATGTTGCTATGGGGACAACTCCAGCAACAACAACTGGTAATGCTGATTTACCAAATAACTTTACTTTAATTCAAGATCCTGGAAAGCAGAAACAATTTATGATGCAAAGAGAAGTTTTAAAACTTAAAAAAATGCAATTTGCAGATGCTATGGCAAAAACAAATGCTGTCATGGCAGAAGCATATTCACTATTAGCAAATAAAAAACCAAGAGAAAGTGGTGGAGATAGAAACAGAAATACACTTGAAGAAAATTATGGTATGCCTTCATTAATAATGAATGAAGATATGTATAATCTTTTATTAGAAGGGAATCAATATAATAATGTAAAAGAAGGTTTTGATTTAGCTACAACAGATCCTACAAAACTAAAACAACTTAGCAAAGATGATTATATTGATATGTTTGTTAGAATGGTTGGTAGTGATAAAGTAAAGGGTGAATTAGATTCACTTGATCTAAGAGGGTGGAGACCTATTATAGGAGCACAAGATGAAGCTGATGTTCCTATGTTAACAGAAAAAAAGAAATTAAATGTTAATCCTATTGCAAAATTATGGAGAAATATTAGATATGGAGCTGGTGGACATAAGCCTACTTTACTAGGTAATTTCTGGGATTATAATGAAACATCTGCTTTATTAGGAGGAAACTATATGGATACAGCAGCATTAACAGCGTTAGCTCCATATACAGGTGGATTATCATTAGTAGCTGCAGGTTTAAATACAATACCTTTGAAAGGTGTTAAGCCAGGATCAAACAAATGGAATTTTAATGAACAAGCTGCTAGAGAATATGCTGGAGAGTATTATGATAAACAAGTAGAGCTTATAAGTGAAGAAATTTCAAGACCGGGATCAAACATAAGCAGGCCTGCAGATTTTAATTACTTATATAAAGGATCTAATTATTTAGGTGGGGGAGCTGATGCAACTCAATGGCATGGTTATAGATTTCAATATGATCATTTAAATAATGGTAGTAAACAAGCTCAAACAACTATAAATGAAGTTAGGAATTTAGCTAATATAATGAATGGGCATCCAGATAATTTTGTATCTTTGCTAGGTGATCAAGGAGACTTAGCACCTTGGGATCAGGTTGGTATGGATGGTATTAGCCAAGGTAAATGGAATAAAAAATTAAGAAAAGGAAATTTTGAAGACAATGCAGAAATGCAACAATCTGAACGTATTATGAGACAAGTATTTAATGATATGTCAAGATCTGATAAAACAAAAACAGCACCAGGATATTCTATGACATACCGTCAATATGTTAATTCTGATGGTGAAGACTGGGGAAGTTATACTTTTACTTTTGATGAAGATTATAGTGAAAAATTAAAAAAGATGTTAGGTGATCCTAAAAAAGATGAGGCAGCAAAAGAATTTCATGATACTAATGCTTTAACAGTTTATTTTAAAAGAAGTGCAGATAATAGTGCATATAAAGCATCTAATCAACAATTTTCACCAATACAAGCAAATATGGATACAACAGGTGAACCTTATGCTGAAAGCTGGCCAGGAGTAGGTAACTACACATTCTATAAAAATGGAGACGGAGGATATAGTGCTAGAGTGCAGCCTGTTATATTTGATAGTAAAACAGGTAACAGAGTTTTAGATGAACCATTTATTATAGGTGTAGATACTGGTACTACAAGTTTTGAAGCATTAAGTTTAGAGTTACAAGCGTATCTTTATGACTTAGCAAGACAAAATAATAATGGTCAAGATGCATATAAGTATAACTTTTTTCAATGGCAAGAACGAAAAGAGTTTGATCAACAACAAGCACAAAGATAATAAAAACAACAATGAGTACTATTGAAAATAATAACGGTACAAGTCAACCATTAGCAACTGGTAATTACAATCAGGGAATGGACAACATGACTGCACCTACATCTTTTGCTTCACAAGATGTACCTGCAGGAACTAATCCTGCATTAAATTTACCACCAACAACAATAGATCCTTCAAAACTTGCACCAGACTATGAATCTTTTCTTGATAAATTAGATTTTTCTCAAATGACTGCAAGAGCATATGGTCCTTCACCAATTAATGCTGAGACTTCTAAACTTATAGAAATGGCAGCTATTCCAATTGATAGAGTTATGAGTGGCTCTTATAATAATATGAATAGCTCAAGACCTGGAAGAGTTACAGGAGGTTATGATCCATATTCATCAGCAGGTGTTACAGATCTTTCTACTAAACAAGGTAGAAACCATAGACTAGCACAAGCATTTAATAATGCAGCAGAACTTACTCCTGAAAATAAAACTCCTAACTATCAAGATCCTATGAGATTTGGATCAAAGAAATTTAATCTTGATAGGTTTATGGCACATCCTAAATATGATAAATTAGGATTTCACCCATTAATGAACAATGAAGATTATTATAATAAAAACTCTACATGGTATAATGATAGTTCTAGAATGTGGCCTCAATATTTTAGAATGTTTGGTAATGCATTTGAAAGTTCTTACAGAAATATAGGAGATCTTGTAAATGGTCAATGGACTTGGAGCGATCCTAAAGGAGCAGAGGTAATGGAAGATGCAATGAGAATTGGTGCATCTACAAGAGGAGGACTTGTACAAGGTTTAAATAATACTTGGTTAAGTAGTGCATATACAATGGGTATTATAGGAAGTATTGCAGTTGAAGAAGCTGCATTAGCATTAGCAACAGTAGCTAGTGGTT
>TARA_R100001463_G_scaffold25650_2_pt1 | contig 13511 bp, 25 predicted proteins | sample TARA_R100001463 | Tara Oceans TARA_R100001463 (sample SAMEA2622242) | marine metagenome | biome: marine biome (ENVO:00000447); feature: deep chlorophyll maximum layer (ENVO:xxxxxxxx); material: "saline water (ENVO:00002010), including plankton (ENVO:xxxxxxxx)" | depth 40 m
AGAATATTGAGTAGATTGAAGAATGTCAAAGACCATCTTCTCAGCGCCCTTATTAATTTTCTTTGCAATGCCGGCGCTGCCTTGCATTGGTTTATCAATTGTTTTAATACTCATACTTTTTTATACTTATTAATTATTATTATTTTTAATTTATCTTCATCAAGTTTTTGCAACCATTGAATAAATTTTTTATCCGGAATTGGTTTTAATTTTTCTTGTAAGATCATTGCGTTTATCTCTTTCATAGGCCCATATCTCTACGTTCATCGTCACGGGCTTCTGCTTTAGCATCAAGCATTTGTTGATGATATTCATAATCTTCTATCGGTTCTGTAAAGGTTTCTTCACATTCCCTACAAATATAGACGTCATTTTCTTCGTCATCTATATGATCGCTGTATTCTGCCCCACAGCAAGGGCTTACCATATATACCATAATTTTATGTTTAAGTGATTAATAAAAGAAAAAAGGGCCTAAGCCCCTTAATCTATAATTGTTTGATTAATTCAACAACCTCATCTACTTGTTTTTTGTTTCTAGGCATAAAAAGCACATAGTGATGATTATTGTCTTTAAGATGTTTTTTAAATAGTTTCCATCTTAAAGGAAAGGATTCATTAGCATATCCTTTAGTTTCTATAATGAATTTACCTGCTGGATCTACAAAATCCGGGGTATATGTTATAGCTCTTATTTTACTTCCTTTGTTATAAAGTTTTTTTGCAGTTCCTTCATAACAAGCTTGTGGGTAAACTGTTGCTGGAAATATTGTATATGTTATTTCTTCATACTTTACAGGAACTTTAGCTTCTTCTAATTTTTTATAACAATGTAATTCTAAATTAGATTTAAAGTCAAGTCCTTTGTATGTAGATTTTTTAGCATTTTTTACCTTTGATCTCCCTTTACTACTTCGTCTCTTCCACGCCATAATTCATTACATTAGTTTGGAGGTACCCTTCCAGCCCTCTATTCTTATTCCAGATATATGCCTGCCCACATCTAAGTGTGCCTACATATCCTTGAGTTTTGTGCCAAGCATCGTTAGCACAAATAGATGGTATAAATCTAACTTTAGTTCCCATGTATTCATTAAGCATTTCTTTATGCTTATGTCCACAATGTACTTCCCTAACTTTAGATCTACTCCACATAGCGGGTTGCTCTGTAGCAATTAATAATGGTAATTCTTGCGCTTTCTCCTTGTCTCCGTGTGTAAACATGATCATGTTTATACCATACTCATAATATTTACGTGTATCTAGACCATTGTCTATATTAACGTTCTTATTATTATGATATAAAGCATCTAAAACTTCTCCTACATAGAACATACGCTCAAAATCATGATTACCTTGTATAACAACTACATCTACCGGGGCAAACTGTGTTAAATAATCAATTGCTTTTGTAACTAAATGCCAGTATCCTCTAAAAGACTGACGCCATAGCATACTATCTTGTTGAGGTGTACCTTTAGTTGTAGCTCTTGAATATCCTTCAGAATTTAAACCATCGTTACCTACAGGTAATAGAAATCTATCTATCTCAAGACCATCAGCTTTTCTATGTAAGTCTATAATAGCTTTCATATAATGATGCTCAATTGTATCTATAGGTTCATCTGTAATTTTACCATAGTGTATATCCGGTAATGATATTTCATACAGCACAGGATCTTTTGGCTTTGTGTATTTAATCTTACTTACTTTATGGGATCTACTTTTTATATAGCTTAATAACTCATCTTTAACCTGGGGCTGTTCATGCCACTGATTATGCGTTACTATACTATAACGTTGTTCACCATTAAAGTTTTGCCAAAATTTAACAGACTTTACATCTGCCATAGTTAAACCATTATCTAATAAATGTTTTGTAAAAGCTTGACTTTGGGTCAACTCGTGATTATTGTCATTATTCATTCTTTCTTGTACCCACTCTTCAGAGGCTACAATTTTTTTACAATCTTTAATAATAGCAATGTCTATTTCCCATTTGTCTGCCAACCATTGTGCTCCTTTTTTTAAAAATCCTGGTCTTGTTCTAAATTTTTCGATTAATTCTTCTCTTGTCATTTAATATAATTTTAAGTTCATTAAAACTACACATCTGGTTAACTAAGTCTGATGGATCTTTAGACTCATAGTAATCAGGTATGCAGATATTATTAAAACCATATAAATCGCAAATTTTCATAGCCATTGTCTGGCCCGGATTAGTTGCTTTATCAAAATCATTATCGTATAAAATTTCTATTGTGTTAAATCTGTTTTTTAGCTCACTTATTAAATGCTCTTCAGGTATTTGCATCTCACTTTGCATAGCTATCGAAGGATAGCCTGCGCTGTGTAAACACATAACATCTTTTAATGAAGAAGTGATGATTAGTCGCTCACCTTTATTTGGGAGTTGGTTATAACCTTGCACGTCTGTTTTCTTTGTATTGCTTAACCATTTATTTTTATCATCATAAGGAGAATAGATCTTATATCGATTATTGAATTTAAAAGCATAAGTAATTGATTTACAACTAAATCTAATGCCGTTTATCCAAAAGTGACTTATCGGTTCCACGGCAAAACTACGCAAAACTTTTTTACTAACAAAATATTTACTCCAAAATTTCGCATCTTCTTTAGTCCATGGTCGACGTTTTTTTTGAATCAATACTGGAGGTTTACTATATTTAGGAGTGTTGGATTGTCTATATGCCATTAACCCCATAGTAAATTTTTGACCTGGAATATTAGGAGCTAGTCCTAATCTAAAATCACAATCAACAATTCGCAATGCACCTAGAAATGAACAATTATATTTATGTTGCACATAACTAAAACAATTAAAAACATGATCTGAATTTCCAAAATCTTTGTATAACAATCTGCCATTATAAGGAATAATAGAAACTGTGGGAGTTTTATCCTCCCTCAGTTCACTATTAAATTTTTTACCCAGCTGCTTAAAGCTTGGACAATAGTACTTAAAAATGTCATACTCAGTAATTTTACCAAGTATGACATCTGTGTGTAAATAGTCTTCGCTCTGTCTACTGCGTATGGCCATTAGAATGGTGCTTCTTCAGTTTGTGTAGCACCATTTTGAGGACGATCTGGCATTGTCCAATCATCTTCCTCTTCAATTGTGTCTGGAGTTACCAAACTTACTGTTGGTTTATGTACTCCCCATTGAAGGTCTGCGTTAAAATCAGCATTGAATGTACCATAATCATCATTAAGAGCTTTCATAAAGAAATCATCTCTTTGTGGTTTGATCCTACCAAAGTATTTAGTATATACTTGTTGGTACTTACCATCTTTAACACCAATAAGAACTCTAACTTGATTTCCTTTAAGAGCTTCAATCAATGATTTGATCTCTCCTACATTTCCTTTTACAATCTCTGACATTGTATCATAAACTACTTCATCGCCAGCTGCTACATTAGCCCAAGCTTTAGTGAAATTAATTAAAGTTTCTTCACCTGTATAAGCTTTACGTTGGCCTTCTGTCTTCCACCATTCATAAGTTGGTGAATCTGCTGACCATGTAGATTGCCCAATTGCATTCATCCATTGATGTTTACCAGTTTGAGAAACTTTAGGTTTATTTTGCATTAAAATTTCTAATCTAAAATTGCCATCAGAATTATTAAGCCAAAATACAACTTTGTTGTATGCTTCACCACTAAATTCTACTTCATAATTAGGTTCTTGTTTAACATTAATGTCCATGTTGTGTAGTTCAGCCATTGTTGGATTTACTGCTACAACAGTAACATTTGTAAGGCCTGAGAATGTTTTTATTCCGCCCATTACTTCTTCTGTACTTGCATTACTTTGTATTGCCATAATTTTATTAGTTTTAATTATTAATATTCAAAATTTTCTTCTTCCTCAAAAGATTCTGTAGTTTCTACAGGAATACTTGTTTGATTAGCATCTATAGTAGGTACAGTATCATCAACAAATTCAAAAGATAACTTTCTAATCTTTTTGGCCTTTTTACCTTTCAATGTAGGATGCATAAACATTTGTTTAACTTCCCAAGCCTCTAAATTATATTTGTCTTTAATACCATTACGATCTATACCGTTTTCTAAATCAGCAATAATCATACTTGTTGTTATTTGTGCAGGTTTTGTTCCTGTTGTAGTACTAGGCTCTACAGCACTTCGTGTTTCAATCATTTTTTTGTGTTTAATTAATCTATAAATATTGATGACCATTCTAAAGGCATGGTCTTGCCCTTTAAGTGTGCACATCTAGAACCTGCAGTAATATCATCTAAAGAATCAAATGAAACCATAGTTTCACTTCCTTCTCTATAAATATAACCAACAGCATCTGCATTAGCACATGTAATTTGCTTAATCTTTCCAGTTAAATCAAGGTCCTTAACAGCAACCTCTTTACCTTTCTTCTCAAGCATCTTATCTTTTAAGTGTCCAACTAAGATAATATGATCCGCCAGCTTATTCAGTTTATCTATCCATTCTTTGTAGGCCATTCTTAAATATAAGTAGCCAGCGCCATTAGGCAATGATAGTACTGATGCACCAGGGTTCTTCTGATCAAAGTTTTTACCCATAGGAGTTTTCATATAAATTTGTTTAGCATAAGATTCACACATTTCTTCTAATTTAGATATAGTATCAATTGCTATATATTTATATGGTCTTCCTTCTTTCATAATTGCTGTACCAACAGACTGGAGTTCTTTCAAACTACTAGCTTTTACCTTTAAGGCATCAACCATATCTGAACCGTCCTCCAAGTCAATGATTAAGCAATCATCTAGTTGTGATAATACTGTAGTCTTCCCAATTTTAGGGGGACCATATATTATCATGTTCTTAGGCGATTTACGGCTAGCCTTTACCTTTACTTTTGGTAACTCCATATTATTTGGTCTTTAATTTTGTTCTTATTGCGTCTCGTCGAGACATTAATTGTGAAATCTTCTCTTGATTGTTTTTAAATCTTTTCATTCGTTTATCTATAGAGTTAATTTCATTTAGAAGCGCTAGCTTCACTTTGTTTTTCCCGTTCCTTTTGCTCATAAAGTTTTAAATTTTCAATTATTTTATTATTTTGTTTATCTTCGAGTAGATGTCCTATTAGCATTATTATTAATATTCCAAATAAAATACCATATAATAAGAATCTAATGCTCATGTGGGTTACTTCTTCCATAATTAATTATGTCTTTAGGGGTTAATTTAAATTTATTCATTAAGTTTCTTCGTTTTTTACGAAGATCTTTTTTATCTGCTTTAGAATTTGCCCATCGAAACTCACTTCTTATTCCTGTAAATTTTGCAGTATTAATAGTATGAGTTAAATTGTTACAAATTTCTATTGCTCTTTCTTTTTCATCCATTATTTCTTTCTTTCGTTAATAGTAAATGTTGACATTTCAGCTTCAAAAGGTATCATACCTAATAAGCCATCTCTGTTTTTCTCTACATGTACAGCTAATAATCCAATAGGATCTTCGCCACAATATAAATCAGTAATACCATATAAATCATATGGTCTCTGTATCATCATCACAACATGAGCGTCTTGTCCAATACTATCACCACCAAACAAATCTGTTAGTAATGGTTGATATTGAGCTTTAGCTCTATGTTCTTGTTCTATGTTACGATTTAATTGAGATAATAAAATATTTATCGTTCCCATTTTTGATTGCATCCACATACATCCTTTAGATACTTCATTAAGTTTTTGTAGTTCTTGTTCTTTACCACTTAAAATCAAGCGGGAATGATCAAAGACATTCACAATTGTATGATCAGGTCTTTTATTAGTTATATCTACATTAGCTTCTTTAATGAATTCCATATCTCTAGGCACATTGTTAAAGAATATAGGGTAATTTGCATACTTTAATACTTCTGCTTTAAACTTCTGATATTCTTCATGCTCTAATTTTTGTTCTACCGATAATAATTCACTAACTTGTTTACCTGAACCTTTAGCACCGGCACGCAATATTTGCTGATAACCTGGCATCTCAAAGCTCCAATATAAAACAAGGAGTTTTTTAAATTTATTTACATCTAATAAATCAAAAATTAATTGATTACTAAATGCTGATTTACCTACACCAGGTCTACCAGCAATTACATACATTTTACCAGGTTGTAATCCCCCTAATAAATTCTTATTTAATCTAGCCCACTTTGTTTTATAAACTTGTCTTTCACCTTTAATACCACTCTCTACTTGATAGAGTGAGGCGCTAATAGCTTTATTTATACTTTTAAATCCATTATCTTTAAAGGGATCTAGTGATTCTAGGTCTGTCGTTATTTTTTGTGTCATTTTCATTTAAGTTTTCATACTTTTCCCAAGTATGGTTATTAATCCATGTTTCTAAATTCTGCATATACGCAAGATTATTACGTTCTACTTGTAGTTGCACATCTAATAGTCTCATTATTCTAGTGTGGACATGTGCTTTACCATCTACAAGTTTTCGATATTTATTTCTAGCTTTAGTATTAGATTTAGCATCAGGATTTAAAGCATGTAAAACTCTTATACCGTTATTTGTATTAACTTTCATAGGGTATGTAGATACCAGTTGAGAAAACATAGAATCAAAATCTTTAATGAATAAATCTATAAATTCTTGTCTAACTGTATGCTCTTCTATTTCATCTCCTAATTTAATATAGTCTTCACGTTGCAATTTATTCCAGTCAATGTTTAAATCTAATTCATATAAATATCCATATCCTTTACGATATACAAGAAAAAGTCCTAAAAATTCATCAGCACTCAATCTTGTATTGTTTAATAAAGTTAAATCTATGTTTACTATCATACTAAAACGGGTTTTTGTAGGCCTTAAAGTTAATTAAGGTCTTAATTAATATACTTTTTTCTTCTGCTATTCCGTCAGGTGTTTTTGTATACTCCGTCTTCTTAAGGAGTATATATATCCCAGTTGAATTTATAAGTAGTTTACAAAAGTTATTTGTAGCTACTAAATATAAAAGGATCGCAAATATAATGTTATTTTCTATCATAATCAAATTTTTTATAGGCTAAAGCCAGTTAATATTATCTAAATTCTTTACTGCATTTTTTAACCATTTTTCTTCTTGAGTACCCTGAATATATAAGATATATATATTACCAATTTTACCCTTTTGAAATCTGATTAATCTACCTACGCGTTGTATCATAGATAAACCTTTACTTGTAATTCCACAAATTATACCCATATTAGCATTAGGCACATCAAAGCCTTGATTCAATGCTTTTGTTGAACACAGTACTGTTTTTGACCCATTATTAAATGCCTCTAATGCATTTTCTTTTTGTTTTTTGGTCTTTTTACTGTGATATGCAGTACCATGTGGATCAATAGACTCACATAATTCATCTGTAAAATCATTAGCACCTGAAAATGCTAGTATTTTCTTATCCAAATTATTAAGGACAAGCTTTTTAAACTCTGGTATTTTATTAGATGCAAAATCTACAATCTTTTTACGTTGTCTTATACATCTATAAAATTGTGCAGCTGATGCTCGATCTTCACTTGCAGCATTTTTATCAGCTACCAGTCTTTGAGCTTCTTTAAATGCATCAAACTGTCCCAATTTATATTTATAGTAAACAAATAAGTTATTTACTTTTTTATACTCATCGGCTTCAGCTTCAGTTAATTTTAAAGGAACACAATTTATCTTATAAGGAGCTACGATACCTAAAGCTACACATTCATCTAATGTAATTTCATAAACAGTAGGAGCAAACATATGTAGTTTAACTTTATATTCTGGATCTTCTGGTAATGTAGCAGTCATACACAATAAAGAATCATATGTATTATTATAAAAGAACTTACGATACTCTTTAGATAATCCTAAATGTATTTCATCACATATAACTATACTATAATGATTTCCTATAAATTTATAAGCACTTTGATAACACATAATCTCTACATCAGTAGAATCTACACCCCATTTATCAAATTCCTTTCGAAATTGATCTTGTAATTGTACAGTTGGGACAAGCACTAATGCATTACCTCCATCTTTAAGTATATATTCTATAGCCAATACACCTACTCTAGATTTACCAAAACCTGTACCTGCAATTATACTCCCGCAATATTTATTACGAGCCCATGCATTTAAAGCTAATCTTTGTTGTTTATCTCTAATTTTATTTAATTCTTTCATTGTGATTTTGTCCATAATGTGACTGTTCTATTAGTTTCGTTATCAAATGTTGTTCCATGTGTATTTACCATTCCTAAATTTACAAGCTCTGTTATTCTACCTGTAACTCTATTTATATCCCATTGTAAATGTTTAGCAATGGCTCTATTAGAGCTAGGCCCTAACACAGATAATACAGCATATACTGATTTCTGTTTTTCACTTATATTCTCAAGTACTTTCTTATAAGAATCTACTTGTGTTTTTCTTATTTTATTCATATTTTATTTTTTTTTAATTTATATTTTGACATATCATTATGAATCTGCAACTGTTTAGGCGTAGGTAAAGGAACATAATCATCTGGTTTATCAAAAAATCCACTGTATCCTGTTTGTCCTTGCCAAAATCTCTTTGTCTGCTCTTCTGTTTTGCCACTATACTTAAAAAATGATTCAAAAGGGATGATATTTTTCTCATACAACTCATCAATCATTTTTGTTTCTTTTACATCTTTTATAAAATCTTTAGTTTCTTGTTTCATATCTATTGTTTTAGTTATTAATTTACTCCGGGACGGACAAGAGTATTAACGTGGTTAGTGAGCTAGTTACTACTTCGTGTAGTTCTATGCTCTTTATGCCCGTCCCGTCGTAATCACTTGTATTGTTAAATATGAGTGAGGCAAACATTTAATATTAAGGATGTCTCTTAAACACCCGATTAATTAGACCTCACTCACACTTATTTTTCCCAGCAATTACTTACTGACACTTCTGCTTTTAATAATCCATTAGTTACTATTTCTCTTGCAGCATCTTCCATTAAATGCTTCATTAATCGTGACCAATCTTCTACATAATCATTTCTACATATTGTATCTATCTGATCATGTACAGTCATTACTAATTTAATGGGCAAATCAAAATGTTTGATATGTCCACGCATTAATACTAAAGCACGTTTAGTCATATCTGCAGATGCACCTTGAATAGGTGTATTCTTACTAGCACGCTCAATGCTACCAAGCTCCATCATAGATGATTTATTGTCCCATATTCTTGGGTACCAATTAGTAAACCATCTTTTCCTATTGTAAGGAGGAAATGTTTTAATGTATCCATATTTCTTACCAAAGTTTCCTAATTTATCTAAGAATCCTTTGATGGCCGGGAAGGCCGTGAAATACTTTTCGATAAGCCTTTTAGCTTCATCCAAGCTAATATTAAGAGTATCAGCAAGCTTATTAGGGCCCATGCCATAAGCCAGACCAAAATTAATAGTTTTAACATTTGTTCTCAATTTTTTATGTGATGGACAATTACACTTACCTTTACGTTTAAAGTAAGCGCAATCATCTTCACCACTGTTCATCCACTGTTCTCCATATACTAGTTCTGCACACGTTGAGTGTAAATCCTCATCATTCTTCAATGCATTTATCCATACTGGATCGTTACTACCAAAAGCTATGACATTCAACTCTTGTGAAGAATAATCAGCACTTACAAAACTCCATCGTGGAGGAGCAGTAAAACAATTTCTAAATCTATTATCAGCAGGTATTTGCTGCATGTTAGGTTTAGAAGAGCTTACACGCCCAGTGTCTAGTATTTGGTGAAATCCGGTATGAATTTTCTTATCACTTGAAAGATTCTTTAAAAATGCATCACCATAAGATGTACATAGTTTCATAGCTTCTTTATACTTTACATATTTATCTATAATTGGAACTTTAAATCTATATTTATACATTTGCTTACCATTAACATTCTCAAGATCAGGAATAAGAACTTGAAAGAGTTCTAGAACCTGCTTTGGAGATGTCCACTTAACATCAATCTTCCTTAAATCTTCAAGTGGTGTAAACATATCAGCTTGTATATATGTCTTTACAAACTTTTGTAATCTTACATCATTACTAATCATATTATCTAATTCATCACGCAATTTATGTGCGCCTTCAAGATTACCTTGTTCAAGCTTATTCCATTCTATTACATTTAAATCTAATCCATTGTACTCCATATCAGCAAATGCTAATACAGCTTCATTTTCAAGATCAACTACATTTTGTAATTGATATTTATCTATGTCTGCTTGTTGTAAGTTTTTAATCTTACACAAATACTCTACATCTTTAGCTCCATAAACTATTTGATCTGATCTAAATGGTTGCCCAGTTAATCCTACAAATTGATTACGAACTTCTTTATTTAAATCTACATTTAAATATCTTTTACATAGATCTTTAAGTGCATATCCTAAATTCTTACCACAACTAATTACAAGCTCTGTTAAGAATGTATCATAAATACCTTCACATGTAATACCAGCCCATTTCTTAATAAACTTGTAATCAAATTTAGCGTTATGAAATATTTTAATAATTTCCTTGTCCTCAAGTATATCTTTTAATGGTGCAATATCAATACTTCTAGTATCTATTACAAACTGTTTGTCTTCATCACCTATCTGAAACATAATCATTTTCTTACAAGTGAAATCAAATCCTTCAGTCTCTGTATCTACCCCTAATACTTTCTTTTGTATGCAGTAGCTCACCACATCATCAATTGTTCCCAACTGATAATGTGATGCAGGTATGTGACTAGCTACTGACTTGCTAACAAAAACAATCATTTTAGCTCCAAAAATTACAAACGATTAGTAAAAATGCTACTAACGCAGAAACATAGAGCCCTATCTTATTTAACTTTCTATTGTCCATAAGTATGTCTTTAAATTAATAATTTACATAAACTTCATGCATAGATGCTTCTGATTCTATACAATTATCTATATATTTGTCGTATTCGTGTATTAAATGTTCATCTACATATTTAACTACACTCTTACCATAAGTTTTGGCAATATTTTTACTGCCCCAATTAAATGAGTCTTGTTTAGTTAATACACATTTAATATATTCCTTCTTGAAATCTTCGTATGTCCCTTCCATGAGCATGTCAAAGATCCATTTCATATGTCCCATAATACTTGTTTTAATTAATATTAGCATTAGATAAGATAAAAAGAAAGAGTCACTATAATAGCAACTCTCTCTAATTATCATTCTAAATACTCATTTTATAGTCTTTGTTGACTGGTTGGTTTTGATTGTAAGATGTTCAGTTTCAATTATTTATGGCAGTATATAAAGAAAACTTTTATAATCTATATATAAATATGCCACAAATATATGAAAAATAAGTATACTATCCAACTAATATACTTATTTTATTTACACCAAATTCTCAATTTCTTCTTCAGCTTCAACTTCAACTAAAGTTTTAGCTTTTAATCTCTCTGTATCTGCTGTTAACCATGTATGTTTAGGCTCTTCACCTTCAGGTAATACAATCATATCAGAGTTAGAAAAGATATAATCACCACTATGAGTAATATAATCTCCATCTTTACCAGCTCTTTTAGCAGCTCTTTCCAGATTTTCAGCTTGCCATTCCGTTGGCTCCGTGGTTTCTGTAATTTGAACTCTAAATCTCATACCATTAAATTCAGGGTTTAGAATATCTAAATCCATCATTTCTCCTCTTTCAGATGTGTACCATTCACCATCATCTCCAAAGTTTACATTAAATGTACTTGATGCATCAACTGGTTCAGCTGAGGCCCAACCTCTTCTAGCTCCAGAACTAAATCTGTCATCACTAGCATTTAATATTGTTAATGCACTAACTGGTCTATCTTTAGACGTTACTTTTTCTGCAAATTCTAACGATATTTTACCATTAGATACTTGTCTAGCTGAAATTAGTAGTGTTTGTCCTACTTCTAGTGTATCAATTGATCCACTGTTTAATTGGTTTTTTTCCATTTTTAAATTGATTTTAATTATTAATAATTGTTGTTAATTCTAAATTCTTCTAACACTTTGTTAGAAACATCATGTTGTTCTTCTTTATTTTCCCAGAAGAAGAGATCTGGATGTACTTCTTTTATGTTACTTGTACAAGATGTACATTCACCAATAAAATGGATAGCATCCATTCTATCAGTAAATTGTTTTGTTTTTGTGCTACATATGTTTTCCACAAGGCAATCGTGGTTACCATAAGTATCACATTCATACGTAATTGTGATAAGCTTTAGTTTTCCCATAGTATTTAGATTTTTAGTTAATATTTATTTATTCTTTTTCAGTGTATCTATTCATATACTTCCAATACATCTCCCTTAATTTATAAAATTCTCGATATGCTTCTCTATATTTATAGATAAAGTATATTGTAATTGCTGGATGTATAATTAAAAAGATAACGATATTTATCTCTTCATAACTACATCCAATGTAAGCTGCTAACTCTCTTAACAGATCTACACATGTTTGAAATAATTCATTCATAGTTATTTTTATTTAAGTTATTAATTAAGTAAGTGATCCATTTATTGTATGTCCATCTCTTACCAGTTGTTTTATCAATAGGATGTTCTCCTACTTTTCTTATTCTCATAGGTTTTAATTTCATAATATTTAATTTAATAGCCAAGACAGACAATGAGAGATTTAACTCTCATCGTCTTCAATGTGTAAGTTTACGACTAAGTATGGTTCACATTGCTAAAACTATTGTCTTGGTTGGTTTAAAAATGATTTAACTTTTCTTATATCTTTACATAGACTCAAAATGGCTGATGATTGGGGAATTCCACCCACTGCTTGTGTCACAACTTCTTCAGCATTATCTAATGTTTTATGTATAAAAGTACTCCTCATTGTGTCTTTAATATGTACTAATTCTGATACTTTCAAATCTAATTCTCTAGACATTTGAATTAATTCTTGGTTTTTAGCATCAAAAGTACTTTGAAGTTCTTCTAATTTAAATTCTAGTTCTTCAATATATTCTGTTTTATTTAGTTCCATAATTTATTTATTTAGTTATTGAGAAATTAAGTAAAGGCTCTTCATTGTTAGCAATTACCCACACCATTTTAGTTTTAATATCACTACACATAGAGAATTGATGATTACCAAACTCTAGTTTTCTTTTTTCTATTGGTGATATAATACTTTTTTCTTTAATTTCGTTCATAATTTATTTTTGTTAGTTAATATTTAGGTTAAATAAAATGCAACTGTAATCTCTAGCTCTGATTAAGTTAACTACTAAGCAGTCTAGACTACTGTTCGTGATTGTTATAAGTTGCATTTTATAACAAAGTAAGTCTCTATCTATTACCGCATTTAACGGCTGAATGGTCAAGAGGCCACGAGATGAATTTCACACCTTAAACCTTACTAATGTTATATTATTATAATGTTAATGATTTTACGAATTGTCAAATTGTGGGGAAAAG
>TARA_R100001463_G_scaffold10945_6_pt1 | contig 13466 bp, 10 predicted proteins | sample TARA_R100001463 | Tara Oceans TARA_R100001463 (sample SAMEA2622242) | marine metagenome | biome: marine biome (ENVO:00000447); feature: deep chlorophyll maximum layer (ENVO:xxxxxxxx); material: "saline water (ENVO:00002010), including plankton (ENVO:xxxxxxxx)" | depth 40 m
GCTGTCATCTTTTAGTAAATCTACATCCAAGTCTTCAAACTCAAGATAGTCAACATCAAGTATATTACTATTACTATCTGACACACTTTCCTCAGCAAGACTATACTCCTCTTTTGGTGGACTAACTATTAACATGTTATCTATTAGCTCTGTAGTTATGTCCAACACTACAGGCTTTGCAGGCTCACTTTCAAATGTAGATACTGATGTAGCTTGATACGGCTGATTTAAAACAACCTCACCCATAGCTGTAGCTACTACTATCTCTCCACTTGGTAAACCATTTTCGTCAGGCAATAAAATAATAAGAGACCTGCCAAGCTCATCTATGGTAATCGTAAAGTCTGTACCACGAATACCAATGGTCGCACTTGGGGTCTCTATAAAAATATTTTCTTTATTTATTGTTGCAAGTTTGCCTGTAATAAATCTTGCAGTACCACTTGCAAACTGTAAAGCCATCTTAGATTTAGATGGGTCAGGGTCGTAGATAAACTCATCTATGATAAGTTCAGAATGCTCTGTCAATCTGACCTGACTATCGTCTAGAAATGTAATTCCTATACGACCTTCTGAAGTTTGAACATTGTCAAAACTTTCTATGTTAAACGATAAGGCAGCATTATAAGGTTTATCTCTTATAACCCTGCCTGCACCGTTAAGTTCTGTTATGTTACCAATACTAGCATCCAACGGCTGTGCCATTATCGTCTTGGATAATACACAAAGTACCATTAGAACCATTGGATATAATCTTGAGCCAATCATTATTTAATGTGCTTAATTGTTGGATGTCAAAAGTCCGTGAGTCGCCTGTTTGGTCTAGGTAAAAATACCCACCAGCATAGCCACTCCCCTCAAAGTTTACTGTGTTTGAATCACCATCAACATCTACATAGTTTGTAGCTCCATCATAATTAATGTCGAAATCAAATACGTTTCCATCTCCATTTACAATCCAGTCAAGGTCTGTATTACTAGCCATAGCTGTTGTAGCCAGGTCTAATGTAAAATCATTACTACTTCCTGAAACGTCAATGTTGACATCTGAGCCGTCTGCACCATAAGTGTTGCTTGGGTCTACTTGAATTGTGAAATCATTACTGCTTCCATCAAAATTAAAATAGCCTGTAAAGTTATCAGCCCAAATATCTCCTAGAAAAGTATTAGAACCACCTATTTGATTTATGTCTAATGTAAGATTATCTCCATCTAAATCCAACGGTGTTAAATTTCCTGCTGATGACTCTAACCCTCCGATAATGTTTCCATCATCTCCTAACTGCTCTAAATCAATATTAGCTGTAGCTCCTGATTGGTCAATATATATCTCATTATCATCTGCCATTACACTTAACGATAACATAACTAATATACTAATTAGATTCTTCATATTCCCAATAGCCTCTCTCTATTCCTATTTTTATTATATTTAGTACACCTGTCTCTACTGCTTTCGTCAAAGCAATAGCGATAGATTCGTTCTCAGCAACTCCTCCTTCTATTTCTACTAGCTCTGTGCCAGCTTCAATAAAACGGAATACATCCTGAGAAACACTTGTAGATAAAATGCTTTTAGAAACTGATGTCTCTATCAACACCTCACCTGTAGATACTGAAACCAATCGTAGTGAAATGATTACAGTATCTTCTCGATATTGTTTGCTATTACCTATACCTAGATACCTAGCTCCCAATCCTCCAGATTGAATATTAGCTTCATAGCTAATTACTCCACCCTGGAACATAAGCCCTGCAAAAAGCAAAGGCTGTAATTTTGCATCTTGTTCAAACTCTTTACGAGTTGTCCTAATTAGTTGTCTTTCTTTTGTGAGGTCATCAAGTCCCACACGTTCTACTACTTTGAAGAACTTGCCATCTGCTGTATGTTTCAAAGCTCTTATCAGTATTGCTTCTGGAGCTTGTGTTATGGCTGTACTAAATAAGGCAAAAGAACTATTACTTCTTCTTTGGCCTGTTAAATCTTTAAAACTGTTAGGATATACTGCGACAACTGGCTGCTGTTTAGCACCAGGCATGTCAAATAGCTCATCTGATTGTATTTCTAATATAGTTGAGGGCTGTATCTTTTTCGTTAGAACTAAATCGTTATTCTCACTTAATACTGCACATCCACTAGAAAGAAAAATCACCAATAGGCAACTGAATAACTGTTTGTGTTCCATCGCTTGCTGTTATAGTTAATGTTATTATTCCATCTTCTATACTATATTCTATAGTATTACCCTCTAAGGTTAGTATTCCACTTGTGCTGGGATTTTCTCCAAACAAATTCTCTACTAATTGTCTGGATAATTGTGCATATATTCTAGATTCTAAGTTTCTAATAAATCTAGCAAGTGTTGTGTTCTCTTTATCTCTTTCTATTTGTTCTTGCAAGGCTTTGAGTTCTTCTTTTATAGTCATCTTTCTAGTGAACTCTTGATTCTCTATGGTAAGGTAATGTGCAGACGTACCTATACCACTAAATGATGGGTTCTTAAACTTATGTACCATTTCATCAGCATGTGCATTACTCACACCTAATACTGAAATTATAAATATTCCTATTAAAGTTCCTAATTCAATCTTTTCTTTGGTCTTTCTTCCCATCTGCCCTCGCTAGTCTATCTACATCTACAGGTACTCCCATAGCTGTACGACACATTGTGTCTATTCTTATTATATCGTTATCTATTTGTCTTACTCTATCTATCAATGCAACTATCATTCCATGTTGAGTATCTAGTTTTTTATGTATGTCAGCAATCAAAGCATTAAATAGTTTGTATACCATCCATCCAGCAGCTACTGCAAAAGCAGCAGGTATGCCTACAGTTTCTAGTATATCCATCCATTGATTACTGTTCATTATTTTCCTTTTACCAGGCTACCTCCAAAGTACATACCGATAATAGCTGACACTAAGTTTGTATCAAGCTGTGTAATTACTAAGCCCTGAAAAGTTATCCATTCAAAAACTTCTCTACCTTCTTTCAAGAACCAAAAGCCTGGATTCCAATTTGTATAACCAACAGTTACTGATACATCTGGATAATATACAGCAACTAACTTTGGTAAAAGTACAATAGCAAATACTGAAGTCAAAGCTATAATTCTTCTTGTCCAAGCAAACCCTTTATCAGCTAGACCAGCATCAATAGCTTGCTTTCTAGCTTTCATTTCAAACTCACCACGTGTAATTAGTAGCTTTTGTTGCTCTGCTTTAGCTTTTCTACTTTCAGCCCACACACTCATCAGTCCACCTAGAACTGTAGATGCAAGCATTGTAATTATCTCAAACGGAAATCCCATATTAATCCCCTAATATCTCGTAAATAGTTTTAGATGCATCTATTCTTCTTTCTATATGTGGTTTACCAGGCTGTAAATAATTTTTAGAAAATGAAACTGCTGCTGTTGACACATCATCACCTTGTAAATCTCTTTGCAACTGACCTATCATATCTTTATTTACAGTATGTTTTCCTGGTGCTAACTGGTTTATACTTTCATGCATAAACATAGTTTGATTAAAAGGAGTATCTTCAAACTTATTTGCTTTTAAATAACTATCTGAATTTTCCATATAGAATTTTTTTTGGAAATCAAATTGATAAAGACCGTAACCATTACCGTTATTTTGTCTTTGTTGATGGTCAAAAGTACCACCTGTTTCTACATGAATATTTCCTAAAATAGCTGCTCTAGCAACCCTACTATATCCTAATTTTTTTAAATCATTATCTATGTTGTTAAATCTTATTTGAGTTTCTTTGTCAAAAGTTTTTCCCTCTACTACATACTTGTTGACCTCTACTTCAGTTCCTTGGTTATATCGCATACGTCCTAGGTTTTGAAAACCATCTCTAACTATGCCACCTTTTTTATAATTTCTTCTTGGTAAAACTGAATCAAAACCTTCTTGTAAAGCATCTCTAGTAGTAGTATCTAACTCCCTAGCTCCTTCTATAATAGGTGCATAAGGGTCAAGTCCTGTGTATTTTTTCAAAGGATTTCTAATACCTATCAAAGGAGTTTTTCTTGCTATAATCTCAAAAATCCCCCTGTTATATATTGTAGTACCTGTGATGTCTCCCATAACAGGGCCACCTAAACTAGATAAAGCTACTAATGGATTTGGATTAACTCTATAAGCATCTCCAAATCTTACAACATATTCTAATGGGCCTAATAAACCTACTCTTTGAAAAGCTCTAAGATTTTCTTCTGCACTTCTAGCTACAAAAGCATCAAAAATTTTATCACTCATTTTATCTGTAGTCTTTCTTGCAAACCTATCGTATCTTCCTTGTTGGTCTTCACTACTTCTCCAGTAATTAGTTCCTCTAGCAATAGCTGTTGCTCCTGCTATAAAAGCTGCAAACCTTGGGCCTGACATTGCTGGATTATTTAAAGTATCTCTAACAAAGTTTTTTAATACAGTATTACTAAATGCTGTAGGGTATCTTAAAAACTGTGTAAATATATCCCACTTAGGATTTGTCATAAATCTAGGAACTTTAGAAAACTCTCTAGATGTAGGTAGTATTACACTTCTAGCAAATCTACCACCAGCCATAGACATATTTTTTAACCAAAAATCAGATTGTCTACTTGCTCCAGAATTTAACCAGTTCAATCCCTCTCCGACATCAATCCCCATGTCAAATACTTGTTCTTTTAAATAAGTAACTCTTTTATAAAGATTACCTTTACCAGCCCAGACTCCATCTATACTATCTAGTTCTTTAATAATAGCTTTATCTTTACCTGAAGCTGATTTTACAAACGTATCTACATCATCAAATATTTTTACTCCAGCATCTTGAAGCTTACTAAGTTGAACTAGAGATTCTTCAACTATATCTCTACCTGTGTTGAAAGCTGCAAGCTCAATAGTTTTTGTCCAAGGTAATAATAAATTTGCTTTATAAAATGTTCTTGCTACTCGTTGTAATCCTGGAGACTGTAACCCATCACCAGCTAATCTATTTGTTAAATCTGCTTGCACGTCATCTACAGCTAGGTAAACTCTGTTAGCTTCTCTATTAGCTACAATTTCTGATAAGCCTCTTCTTTCTTTTAATAAACTTTTTAAATCAGTTGTTAAAAACTGTAAACCATTTTCCATTTGATACTGAAAGTTCTTAACAGATTTACTGCCTGATGTTCTAGAAGCTGCTATCAAACCTTCTGAGAAAGAAGAGACAGTAGCTAAAGGCAGATAAGCCATAGCATTAGCAAGCTTAATACCATCGTATACACCTTGAATATGTTGATTACCATAATATCTAACTGCACCTGTTACAGACTCAAAAGTTTCTCGCATCTCTTGTTTTTCTTTAGCAGTCATTCTCCTGCCAGTTTTTTCAAACAATTCTTCAGCTACAGGATTAATCCATCTTTCTTCAAACTCATCTAACTTTGACCTTCTTAATTGTTGGAAAGTTAATATTTCATTACCTTCTAAATCTATTGCCTTACCAACTTTAGATTTTTTAGGCATACCAAAAGATATTTTAGTTTGAATTGAATTTGCAGCATTTAAACCATAAGTAGCACTAACAGGAATCAAATCATTATTTAAAAACTCTTCATAGTTATTATCATCAAGTCCTTTAAATTTTCTACCGTGTGTAAGTAAATTAGCATGACTAGCATATAAATCATTATTAATATCTAACATGCCTTCAACAATGTCACCAGCTTCTCGTTTAGATATGTTTAAATCTTTTGCTAACTTTTCTATAAACTCAGGCTGATTATCTTTTATAGCTTGCCTGTTCCATTCTCTTGGAAAATAATTTTCTATTCTAATATCGCCATAGCCTGCATCCATTGCATCTTTAGCAATCATGTCATACCATTCTCTTAAATCATTTGCGACTTGTTTTACTTCTTTACTTTTACCCTTTATAGCACTCTTGTCGCCTCGTAAAAATCTTACTATAGCTCTACCTTCTACTTCATCTAATACACCATCAGGAGCTATAGGTGCAATCCTAGCCCAAAAACCTCTTTGTGGGCCTTCTTCTAAGAACATGTAGTTTCCTCTTCTAGCATTTAGCTGTTCAGGAAAACTCCACTCTATAGCTTTATTACTTCTTTTACCTATACCTAATTGAGAATCATGGTCTAATAAACCTCTCCAAGTTCTAGCAAGTTCTACACCTTGGTCTTCCCATCTTTTAAATCTAGCAGCATTACCTGTAAATAAATTTGTTATTCTACCGTCCCAAAGTTTATTCCATCTTAATCTAAGATTTCCAAATGTATCGTTTTTAAAAACTTTAGGTTTGTTATTAATTTGTAAAACTGGATTTGAATAGTTAGACCATTTCTGTCCACCGTAGCCAATAACCCCACCAAGGACTGCACCAGCAGCCGTAGTACCTACTAACTCTTTAGCTGAAAAAGCTCTTCTTAAACCTGTGTTGATTTCTATGTTTTGATTAGCATAGTTATGTAATCCCATCCAGCCACCAGCTTCTATAGCTCCTGCTGCTGTAGATACTTTAACAGCACTTTTTGCAGCTTGGTCTAATGTGCCATCAGCTATAGATTTTGCAAGTTGTGCTTTAGTTAGATTTCCTTTATTAGCTTGGCCTAATATTTTTAAACCTTGAGCTACCCCTTTTCCTAACGTAGCTCTAGCAGCTAATGTGCCTCCTCCAGTAAACGGAGTAAACAATGCAGCTAAAATTAATGTAGGGTCAGTAACCATATCTACTGTCCCATCTTTAATTAATTCAATCCATTGTCCTGTGCTACCTACATCTGCACCATCAAACATTGTTCTAAGATATGCATAATCTTTTTTCTGTTGCTCTGTAAATTTATTAGAGTCAGCATATCTAGACATAGCTGAGGTAAGATTAAAGTCAGAGTCTCTTAGATATTCAAAGATGTCGTCATCTTCTCCAATAGAACCTAAAAATCTTTCAGAGACACGTTGAAACTCTTGATTGGCTTCTAAATCATTTAAGTCATACCTAGCAACAGGTGTAAGATTTTGAACCCTTTTAGCCTGTAAAGGTATGTAATTTGGATTAAAACTAGTCATTAATAAATCTTACTTTTCTTGCAATGTAATATCTGTTTTTATTTCTGTACGTTGGCCCTGTTCTTTTCTTAATTTCGTACTCACCTTCAAGTTCCATTCTTTCTAAATCTGCTTGAGCATCTGCTTTAGTAAAATAGTCTTTTGACCTTGCTGGTCTATTTTGCTCATCAACATTAAATTGACTTAAGAACTCTTCTTTTTCTTCTGCTTTTCTTTGTTCTTGGTCTGAAAAATATGTACTACCTTCGGCAACTTTATTGTACTCAGGATTCATAATTCTTGCTTCTTCAGGCATAATGTTATTAATTCCTGAAATCATATCTAATTCATATCTAAGTATTTTTTCTTCTGCTGTTTTTCCATCATATTCTAAAATATACTCTGGTAAAGCATCTAAAGTTAAATAGCCTCCTGCATCATCTCTAGTAGAGTCAGTAATTAATTTTTGTAAATCTGCATTTATTTCTCTTAATCTTACTGTTCCTGCATCAGGAGTTAAAGAAGTATCTAATACATCTTTAACTATTGCTGGAAGATTATTAATAACCATTAAGTTACCTTCTCCATCTAAAGTAGTTTGACCTGCAAAACCAAATAAATCATAGAGGTCAGGATTTGTAGGAGGATATTTTTGTAAACTTATTAACGAGCTATCGCCCTCTTTTTCAGCTATATAACCAGCATTAACATTATTTAAAATATATAAAGCTGCCATAGAATACAGTTGTCCTGGGTCTATTTTAACACCATATTGGTCTGCTTTAAGCTGCATAGCATTGGCTGCATAAGCTACTTTTGTACCATAATACTCTTCTAATCTTCTAGGGTCGCCAACCTTTTGACCTTTACCTTGAATAACATTTGAATATAAATTAGAGTCATACTTGTTATTACTATCTTCTAACACAGCCATCATTGCCTCTTTACCTAAATCTATTTGTGCCTGTGTTGGAGGTTCTACACCTTTCACTTCAGTTATTACAGGATTCCCACCAACTTCAGTTCTTAGGATTGGTCTACCATCTGGGCCTATTTCTAAGTAATCATAGCTTTTTTGATTATAAGTAACACCTCCACTTGTAATTGAAACGTCATTAATCTTAGCAGAATTTTCAATAATTCTGCCTGATATTTCTCCAGATTCTATTTTACTTTGAACTGTTCTAATTAAACCATCAATGTCATATCTACTTCCTGAACTAGTAGCTGCTTTATCGTATTCACTTACAGCATTACCTAACTCTATAAGCTCTTTACTTGTTGCATCACCTAAAGTAATACGTAGATTTTCATGGGCTTCTAAGTTTTTATAGTCTATTGTCTCTGGTGTCTCCATTCCAATTAATCTTTTAACACCTTGAAATATTTTTCCAAAAGGATTCTTTGGATTTTCTCTACTATTCCATTTATCAAACTGAGATAATATTGTCTCCATATCAGGAACATCCATACTTTCATTGTATAAATTTTGATAATAGTCTTTTAATCTTATAGCTTCTGATTTAGATTGTTCTTGGATATAGCCATCTAATTCAGTTATATTTAAGTTTTGAAATTGTTGTTGATTACCTAGTCTATCTGTTAAGTCATTAGCTATATAGTTCTGTAATAAGTTTAGGTCAACTACACCATTAACAATAAAACCATTAGGATTGTCCTCTGAATTTACTAATCCATTTCTTGTTTGTTCTTGATTTGATAAATAACTTTCAAGATAAGTTCTCATAGGAACATTCTTATCCTGTAAAGTTTGTCCTCTTTCTTCAAAAGATTTTCTAACCTCACCGAAGATACCACCAATAGCAGGCTCTATAAGAAACCTTCTAAGTAATGTTTTCTTATAGCCTTCTTCGTCAGCTTTTTTGGCTTGTTCTATTCCTCTTGCTCTAGCATTATCAAATGTTTCTTGAGCAAATTGAACACCACCGTCATCATATAATCCCATTATTCTTCCTCTCCTCTAGCTAATAAACTATCATTACTAGGTATAGCATCTCCATCTATTTCTGGCTGTCTATCTAGTAATCCTAGTTCAGGTAAAGCTTCTATTTTTTCTATTACTTCTTGAGGTAAAGCTCCTTCAGGAACTCCTCCACCAGACTCTCTAGCTTTTTTACTAGCAGCAACTCTAGCTACATTCTTAGCTCTGTCTACTAACATTGCTTCTTCTTCATCAGCAACACCATCATCCATATCTAAATTAGCACCAACATCATCTGAGTCTATTCTATATTTGACACCAGCCTTTTCAGCAAGAGCCATAAGTAAATATGCAAATGGTTCTAGTAACATAAGCATTAAATCAGGATTCCATTTACCTTCTCTAAATCCTACATAGCCCATTTGTAATGATAAGTCCATAACTGGAACACCATCACCCATAGCGAGAACAATAGGCACATAGTTTTCTTCATCAAGTAATTCTAAAGCTGTATACTCTAAAGCTTCTCTCATATCTGTGAAGTCAGGTTTACCTTCAAAAGGTCGTCTTTCTTCTACAGGCTGTGTCCAAGACTGGCCTGGTATTGGATAACCTCTATTTGCAAAAGCTTCTACAGCTTCTGGGTTCATTTCTTCGCCTATTATTCTTTTAGTTGCCATGTCTACTCCTTAATACATTGTGCCTGGGGTTGACGGACTTGTACTATTTTGTATTGCAAAATTATTCATCCAGTTTCTCCAGTCCTGTCCACCGTCTCTATTTAAAATATCATTCAAGATACCACTTGAATACATACTTGTAGCTTGCCATGAGTTACCTCTTGGTGCTGTAAACTGGTCGATAGCTCCTAAACTAATTGTAGGTGTACTACCAATACCCATAATGTTTGGTATGTTAATACTGTTATAAGTATACTGAGGTGTCATATCTACACCTACAGCTTCATAAGCTCTACTCTCAAGACCACTCATAATACCACTTTTTACTTTTGCAGAAGCAGTATCGTATATATCAAAGTTTCTTATATCATCTCTAATTTTTGAGTCTGCATCAAAGACATTAATTTTTTCAAAAAATCCTTGGTCTGCAAATTTATCTTTTGGAGATAATAAAGATGCTGCTTGTTCTGATAATCCTTCTACACTTCCAACAGTATTTATAGGACTAGGTTTAGCACCACCTGCATAGTAAGCATTTAGTTCGTCTGGATTATAAAATCCTTGTGTTAAATCACTTCCTTCAAGACCATCTACAAACACACCTTTTGATTTACCTGAAAGTAACTCGCTTGTATTTAATTCTAAATCCATACCTCTAGTAAGCTCTCCTGTTTTACCAAAATCACTTGGAAGGTTTACCTGGCCTGCTGTGCTTTCGCCAACACCTACAAGGTTTCCATCTTTATCAAAGACTGAAGTACCTGATGATTGTTCTAAAACTCTTGGAACAGTCTCAGATAATTGAGCTTGTATTTGGTCAGACTTAATTCCTGCTTGAGTTGGTAAAGTATCTAAAGAAGATGCAAAGTCTTTGGAGAAAACGGATGCTTTGCCTTCACTTAAACTAAATCCTTTACCTTTGAAAAAGTTTCCTACTCTATCCATACCATTACTGATAGCTGTACTTACACTTGTATATGCATTCTTAATCCAAGTACCACCAACATTAACAGCTTCTAAAGTTTTACCTAGAACCTTTGAGAAAAAGTTTGCATTTGGCCCAAGTAGTTTACTAGACCAAGAAGCTAATTTACCTGCCGTTCCAAACAGGCTTCCTACAGCTCCCATCGCATAGGGCATTAAAAACATCATTCCTATTTGACCTACTATTCCTAGTTTGCCAATACCTTTCATAACTTTACCAAAAACTTTTTTGATGCCTTTCCCTATCTTTTTGACAGTTTTCTTAACACCTTTCCATAATTTACTTAATAGTCCCATTTATTTTCTCCTTAACCACTTCCAAATAAACTGTTGATTGTACTTGATGCACTTCTAAAATTAGTACCCCAATTTTTAGCAGCATCTCCCTCAGCACCAGCAGCAGACATCATAGCCTGTACTTTTCTATTAGCTGTGTCAGTAGCCCATCTGAAGTCATAATCAGCTTGGTCTCTTAACTCTTGCCATAAGAAAGATTGTGCAGCTTGTGTCAGCCCAAAAGCATTCTGAGCATTTTGTTGATTGACTGCATTTTGTGCAGCAGTATCAGCAGTATTTGCTCTTCGCCTCCAATCTATATTTGAATTAATAACTGCTTGCTCATTAGCAGCATTCCATTGTTGTCTATTATAATTTAACTGTTCATTAAATTGTTCTACTTGATTCATAATTGCAGCATTAGCTCTATTAACATCTGTTACTCTTTGAGCATCTCTTGCAGTAGCAGCATTTTCAGCTTGTACATTAAATTGATTTGTAGCATTTATATAACCTGCATTGTATTGTCTAATTTGTGTTTCAATCTGTGCCATAAACTGCTGGGCTTGTCTATCGTTTGTAGCATTGAACTGACCCATAGCATTTATTGCTGACTGATTACTTAATAATCTTTGTTGCTCATACTGAGCTTTAATAACATTTGCTTGCTGTCTATTATTTAAGTTAGCCATATCAGTAGCTAAGAAATTTTTTGCATTATCTATTTGTGCTTTCTGATAAAAGTCAGCTTCAGCTAAATCAGCTCTTGCAATATTAGTTGCATTTTGAACTGCTGATTGTTGTTCTATAGTTGCATCAGTCAAACTAACTGTTTGAAAGAATTTACTATTAGCTAACTCAGTTTGTTGTTCAGCAGCCATATTAGCTGTGTCCATCTTAAATACATTATCTGCATTCTTTAGTACAGTTTGTTGTTGTCTTTGAGCATTAGCTTCAGATACAGCAGCCTCAATATTTCTTTGTTGAGAGACACTTGCCTGTATAGCCTGTGCATTTGCTTGAGCTAAAGGTAAAGATGCTTGGATAATAGTATTAGCTAAAGCATCTCTAGCTATTGAAGAAGCTTGTAATCCTCTTTTAGCTAACATAGCTTCAACAGTTGCAACAGCAGGTCTAGCCCACGTTGGAATCTCTCCTTCATCTATACCAGTTAAAAGACTTTCAAGTTGATTAGATACTAAAGCTTCTTCTGGTAATCCTTCAATAATACCTCTTTCTTCTTCTGAAAAATCTGTTAATCTATTTTCAAGAGCTTCAGGGTCTTTACCTAATTCTTGTATAGCTTCTTCTGATACTCCTGCATTAGCTAATTGTTTTTTAGCTCTTGTAACTCTAGCTAAATTAGTACCAGTATTCTCAACAATCTTAGCTTTTGCACCTGGACTTAATGTACCAGTAACAGCTTCGGCTACAGAACCTGGTCTAACTTCTACATCTACTTCATCTACTAAAGTAACATCAGCTACTTCAGCAGCTTCTGCTAATCTAATTTCTTCTCTATCTTGTTGTGCAGCTCTAGCTTGAGCAGCTTGTTCTACAGTTTCTGTAGGTGTTGTAGTTGTAGTAACTTCTCTAGCTGGGTCTATAGTTGCAACATCGTCAACTCTAGATACTTCCTCTGCTGGTGTTTGGTCAGTAGTAAACGTTTGTGCTTGGCCTGCATCTGGGGCTTCAACAATAGGTGCTTCTGTTCCCTCTCTACCTATTCCCATGACTGTAGGAACAGGAACAGTACCTTCTGGAATATTACCTGAAGATATTTCTTGAGCTGTCCTACCTTCTCTAACGTTACGTATTCTTCTTTCTTTTTCAAACGTAGCTTTATTTTGTGCATCAGTAGCTACTTCTAATGGGTCTGTAGGTGTTGTATCACCTCCACCTTGGTTTCCACCAGTACCACTAGCAACTACACCTGAATTAACATAAGTATATCCATTCCAATTAAATATATATGGAATTTGTCCTACATATCTAATTATTTGAGCATTGCCACCTGGTGGTTCTGAAGGCCCATCACCGTCTTGACCTTTAGCTCCTTGGTTTCCTCCACCTTGGTTTCCTCCACCGTTTCTTTCATCACCAGTACGTCCACCGTTACGTTCATCATAACCTCTACCGTAATCTTCATCATCAAAGTCTTGAGGCCTAGCTCTACCCCTATTAGCTGCTTGAGTATAATCTGCTCTATTAGCAGCAGATGTACCAGTTGTAAAACCTGGGCCACTTGATAAAGGTACAGTTGATGCAGGTTGAGTTACAGGAGGCATAGGCTGTTTTCCTACAGGAGGCTCAACAGGTCTTCCTATATCACGTGGGTCTGGTCTACCACCACCAGGGCCACCAATAGATATTATTTCATCTTCTGGTCTTTTACCACCCTGTCTAGGTAAATTAACATTACCACCTCTTCTATAATCTTTTCGCTTTTGTTTTGCTCTCTTTCTTCCCATTATTTCACCTCGAATAACTTATCTACCTTTTCATGTAGCTTCTCTACTCTCTCCATTAATATAGTCAT
>TARA_R100001463_G_scaffold2946_2_pt1 | contig 13455 bp, 4 predicted proteins | sample TARA_R100001463 | Tara Oceans TARA_R100001463 (sample SAMEA2622242) | marine metagenome | biome: marine biome (ENVO:00000447); feature: deep chlorophyll maximum layer (ENVO:xxxxxxxx); material: "saline water (ENVO:00002010), including plankton (ENVO:xxxxxxxx)" | depth 40 m
GGAAATGGGGATAATAAAATTATCTTCTGATCAAAGAACATTTAGTTGGGGTTCTAACGATAGAAAACTAATGAATGTTCCATTTGATGAGCACCCTTACTCAGCTTTAGCCGCCTGGTTTAAAACTGACGAAGGAATGGAGATTTACTCCAATATTGAAAAAAGATTAAATTAATCTAACTGTAGATGCAGTCGCTCTACGGGGCGATTGCAAATACAAACAAAAAGAAATTATGGTAAGTATAGATAGAGTATATCAAAAAGTTTTGGCACTAGCCAATAAAGAACAAAGAGGGTATATAACTCCTCAGGAGTTTAACTTATTTGCCGACCACGCTCAGACTACTATTTTTGATCAATATTTTTATGATCTAGAACAGTTTAAAAGAAGACCAGATAGTAATATAGATGATTTGTTAGATCAAAAAATACAAATATTCAAAAACACACCATTGCAATATGCTAATGGGGATTCTCTTCCCGACGCAAAAGAAACTCACCAAATAGAAAATGTTTATTGGCAAGAAAATTCGCCAGGCACAAGAATGCGAGGAGTTCAAAGAATTGAAAAAGGCGAGTTGGCAGCTATAAAATCTAGCCCATTGTTAAGTTCTTCTGTAACGCCTAGTTATTACATTAGTAATAATAAGATTTATTTTACTAAAACAATAAGTGGAGGCGTTTTTTACGCTAATATAATAAGAAAACCGTCAAAACCAAATTGGACATATCTTATAAGTGGTGGCAATGCTTTATACAATCATAACAATATCCACTTACAAAATTTTGAACTACATTCGTCCGAGGAGAACAATTTAGTTGTTAAAATATTACAACTAGCTGGTATTACTATCAAGGATTTCAACCTGACTCAAGCGGCGGCACAAGAAGAAGTTAAAAATATTCAACAAGAAAAACAATAAATAAATGGGATTATTAGACGGTACTACACAGCAACAATATTATGATAGCAATGATCATGGTAATTATCAATTCACTTCTCTTGATGATATTATAAATCAATTTATGGTTGCTTACGTTGGTGAGAATAAAATAATACCTAATATAAGTAGGGTAGATGTAGCATTTCATGCTCAGAGAGCTCTACAAGAACTATCTTTTGATACTTTAAAATCTGTAAAAGCGCAAGAAATTGTAGTTCCAGCTACACTACAAATGACATTACCACAAGATTATGTTAACTACACTAAAATTAGCTGGGTAGATTCCGCTGGTATAAAACATTTATTATATCCTACAAGCAAAACTTCAAATCCAACACCAGCACCATTACAGGACTCCGCGGGTGACTTTACGCTTCAGGCAATTGGAACGCTAAATACAGGAGCTGCTGATCCTAGTTTTGTGGTTTTAAATAGTGAGTACAAAGATATATTAGTTGGTATGAGGGTGTCTGGCCCTTACTTACCTTCAAATACATTTGTTGAGGCTACATCAAATAGTGGTGGTATTACAACTATAAAAATGAATTCTGTGCCTACCGATACCTTAACAAATGCAACTTTAACTTTTACAAATAACGACGGATCATTAATAGGACAGCAAAATGCTTCTTATATAATTGAAAACCTAACTTGGAATGCCCCGGGTTATCCCCTTAATAAAATAACAGCTAGCGCGGCTGCTGATATAGCAAATATAAAAGTTGGTATGCTGGTTTCTCATGAACATTTTACACCTGGAACAACAGTAGTTAATATTGACGGAACAACTATAATCGTTTCCAGCGATGTGCTCGATACAACAGCGGTAACGGCTGGTGAAATAACGTTTGTAGATCCGGATAAAGACACTACGACTTGGGCGAATTACAAATCAACTACTCCATCGGAAAACAACAATGATGACTATGAAGATGATACTTATTGGCCAGCTGAAGGATCAAGATTTGGATTAGACCCTCAGCATGCTCAAGTCAATGGATCTTTTTATATAGATGATATATCAGGAAAAATACATTTTAGCTCTAATATTAGCGGAAAAACTGTGATCTTAGATTATATAAGCGATAGCCTTGGTACTGACGCTGAAATGCAAGTTCATAAATTTGCAGAAGAAGCTATGTATAAATCGATTTCACATGCTGTTATATCGACCTCTTCTTACGGGCAGCCGTTAGTACCTAGATTGACAAAAGAAAAATTTGCAGCAGTGCGAAAAGCAAAATTAAGATTATCTAATATTAAATTAGAAGAATTAACTCAAATACTTAGAGGTAAATCTAAGCAAATAAAACATTAGTATATGCCGGAGATTAAAAACACTTTTCTCAAGGGTAAGATGAATAAAGACCTTGATGAGAGATTGATTCCAAATGGAGAATACAGAGACGCTTTAAACGTTGAGGTAGCTACCTCAGAGGGATCTGACATTGGTACTGTTCAAAATATACTGGGTAACCACCGTTTGCAAGATAATATTCCCGAGGGCTTCAAATGTGTTGGTAGTATAGCTAATGAAAAAACAAACAAACTTTATTGGTTTGTGTCTAAATATGATGTAGACGCTATAATTGAATACGATTTAGATAACGATATGTCGCTTTGTGTTTTAGCTGACACAAAAGCTGGCACTGCTGACGCGGTGTTAAAGTTTTTTGGTAACATTATAACTGGAATAAATATTATTGATAATCTTTTGTTTTGGACTGATAATAGAGGTGAACCTAAAAAAATAAATATAGATACGTGCAAGGCTGGAACTACTGATATAGAAACACACACTCAATTATCATTTGATAGTGGTAGTTTTCATGGGATTACCATAGAACTTATCACTGATGGCACTGTCGGGGGTCAATACTTAAACAAAGGAGAATACATTAGTTTTGAAAAAACCCAAATGGACAGATTGCTGGGTTATGAATATTTAGACGCGGACACAGCAAATATTCGCCATTATAGAGATGGAAAATTTCTAGGCTTAAAAGAGTTAACTTTAACAAATAATCAAGCGGCTTCAGGAACCGGTGTATTCGCTGAACTCACGACTTCCACGGTAGATGATTGGCATATTGGCGATATTATATTTGGTGAAAATGTAGCAATAGATATTGAAGAGCAACACGTTACAGTTATAAAACCAAAACCATTAAATGCGCTTTCTGTAAAGGTAAATCATTCTGAACAACCTTTAAATACGAGTAAAATTCCTAATTTATTCGAGACAACATTCCCTAGATTTTCTTATAGATATAAATTTCGAGATGGAGAGTATTCACCCTTCGCACCGTTTACTCAACCCGTGTTTAATGCTAAATACCCAAAAGACACTAGTAAATCTATAGATGGTAGTGTTTCTTACACTAAAGACAACGCTTACGACATAAAAGAGCCATATAATAAAGCTATGGTAAATTCTATCCACTCTGTGGATTTAAGTAATTTTATAACGGCCCAAACGCCAGAAGACGTTGTTGAAATAGAAATTCTTTACAAAAAAGAAGACTCAAGTGTTATATACTCTATTAACACTATTAAACATTCGGATGGAGAGTGGCACAAGCGAAGTGATCACGAAGGTATTGACATAGGGACTAAAAAGGCTTTAGATGGACAAGGTTACTCGGCTAAAGGTGGCTATACTAAGGGTAAGTATATTGTAACAACAGAGAATATACGTGCAGCTTTACCAGCTAATCAATTATTAAGACCATGGGATAATGTTCCAAGAAAAGCGTTAGCACAGGAAATTACTGGTAATAGAATTGTATATGGTAACTATTTGCAAAATTATGAAATACCATATTTACCTAATGTCAATTTAGATTATGAGGATAGAAAAACATCTTTAAGTAGTTTTGAATTTAAAGGACTACCTTCAATAAAGTCTCAGAGAAATTACCAGCTAGGAGTTGTACTTTGTGATAAGTATGGTAGGGAAACACCAGTGTTTACGTCTAACGATGGCGCTGCTAATGTAGCGTGGCAAGATTCCACTGGGAATAACAATGCTAGTAAAAGTAATCAATTGGTTGCAAGTGTTGATTATGAATTTCCTGAGTGGGTTGATTCATTAAAGTTTTTTGTAAAGCAAACATCTAACGAGTATTATAATTTAGTTATGGACAGAGCATGGGTTACTAAAAGTACCTATGATCTAGATAATTCTGAAGGTCATCTATGGATTTCGTTTCCATCATCTGATAGGAATAAAATATCAGAAGATGATTACATAATATTAAAAAAGAAAATAGAGCCTAATGCTAGTCAAGTATCTTTTGAAAATAAATTCAAAATTATTGACATTAAAAATGAAGCCCCAGATGCTATAAAATACGAACTAGTAAACTACGGCACGGTGGCTAATAACGGTAGTCAGGGTGGAGATGCAACTGATTTATTTGACATAGCAGGTTTGCCAGCGGAGTCTCCAGATTACTACGATGACGCAACCGGTAGGGGTACAAATACACTAGCAATTGACTGGAGTGAATGGGCAGGTGCTCGTAATGCCCCTTTGATTTCAAACGACTATCAGGATCTTGACGGTAGAGATAGTATTAATATAGAAGATCTTTATGTTTCTTGGAGTAGATCTGGTGTTGGTGGTGGTGTATCTAAAAAATATAAAGTGATAAGCGGTTTTATTGGCTCTGATAATTATGTTTTAAAACTATCTACATATATATCTAAGGCTGATGCTGATATAGCACATTGCTTTGGAGATGCCGCTCAAAATACCACTGTTTTTAATGCTGCAGGAGCAGTTAATTCTGCCAGCCAACTCGATCCAGCGAGCGGTTTGCACCCAGATTTAATTTTCCAAGTAGAAAGAAAAGAACTTAAAGACACTGAAGATTTTTCAGGTAAATTCTTCGTTAAAATATCTAAAAATCAAATTACTAATATAATTGAAACTGGAACTGAGATTAGTAATTTAGATAAGTATCAAGTTTTTGCAAAAAACTCAGCATACTATTTACACGATGACATGGCGTCAACTAGCGATGGTTATATATTTAGTGCAGCTAGCGGCGGTGTTTATGGTTTAACAAATTATAATGGCGACCCGCAGGTAAACACCGGTAATAACCACCACCAAGAGAGTGGTACTAATCATAATGACGCAACTGGTGGAGTTGGAACTGACACCACCATGAGAATGTCAGATAACCACTTAGTTTGGGAGGACGTTTTAAAAGACATGTACGATCAAACTACATATAATAGATTTTTTATAGATTCTGTTCATATGGTTGCTGGACAAAGCGACGCTAGTGATTACGCTAAATATGGGTGTATAACTTGGTCTGGCTGTACTATAGGAGATGACGACTCCGCAGAGAACTCAAGCTGGAGTTATCCACCTTTAAAAACATGGATAACAGATTTTAAAGATAAAGAAGGATTGTTAAGTTCTGATTCTGTATGGTATGAAAATAATTTAATATCAGAAAATTTAAACACTGCTAGCGCTGATAGCGATTGGAATGGGTTAAAAGTTGATGGTTGGGTTGGTCCCTTGCAAAATGTAAGTAGGCACACACCTGAAACATCTACTTCGCTAAATGACAACCATATAAATGGTTTAGAAGGGTTAGTCACAACTGTTTCTGATCACACAACTGGTCCTAGAAGATGGTTTAGTGGTATGAATGGAACGGAAACTGGTATTGGTCAAGATACAAAAACGTATGCTAACGACGAAGAAGAGGGTAGGCATTTTATGCATCTATCATTTTTAGCCCCAGGAGGAAACCTTCATAATGGTAATTGGGATAATATCGGAGATGATGATGACGCTATTTATGGCCCAGCATCTTACGCTGCCAATCTACAAGGTATATGGGGTGGTGGTGTATTTACAGGGGAAACTAAAGACGAAACTTTTGGATCAACTAGTGGTGGTAACAAGTGGAAGCACTTCCCAATGGAAGGAAATCACGATGCTAATCACGGATACTTACCAGAAACACCTGGTCCTGGTGTGGGACAAGGCTACGACTTGAAATACCGAGAGCTCCATGAAAGACAATGGGACCCAACTTTTTTACACGACAACGCCGGGACATTTATTGGTGACCAAGGAAATAGAATTCGTGATTTTATAAGAAAACTACATCCAGGTTCAAAGTTTAGATTTAATAGAACAGAAACACCTGGTAGCAGTACGGCACCTGAAATTGACACTGAAGTTTATACAATTAAAAAAGTTACTGTAAAAAAACTATATAATCACACTTCTTGGAGAAAAGCATATAACAGATATGACGCTACGGACGGTTATGACCAGGACAGCAGCACGCATGAAGACTACAAAAGCGTAGAAGAAACGGCATTAGAATATTTAAACAGTTTAGCGGATGATGGGACAGGTGGGGACGCAACTGAACTACATGCTAAAATAGAAGAATTTGGCGCTGCAGATAATAGAAGACTTTGCTATATAATAGAACTAGATAAAAATCCTAGTAAGTCTACTAGTGCCTTTGGTAATCCAATTAGTCGTGAGAGCGGTAACGGTATGTGTGGTGATATTTTAAATGATAATTACACTGATATAGAGTTTTTAGATCCAGTACAGGACATAGTGCTTTCTGATTTAAGTAAATTCCCAGCCGTATGGGAACTTGATCCTAAAAAACAACAAGCAGACTTAGATATATATTACGAGGCTAGTAGTAGTATTCCTGTTGAAATAAACGAACAGACAAATGAATTATTTGCCCCAATTGGATGTAGAGTTGAAATTATAAATTCATCAGCATCTAGCTTTGAAGACGATGTTTATTTGGAGTCTTGGGATGATAATGTTGCAACTTTTTATCCAGGTTTTACAGCTTATGATGGCTCTGACGAGATAGATTATACAAACGCTTCTTTTAAATTTATTAGAGAGGATGGTAGTTACACTATAGCTGAGGCTGGTGGTCAGCAATTAGTTGGTATTAACGTGGTTAGCGTTGTTGGATATTTAAAGAAAGATTTTATTTTTAAAAAATCTATTGGAGGTAAAATAAAAACGGGTTTACCTTGGTACAACTGTCTTTCCTTTGGTAATGGCGTTGAATCTAATAGGATTAAAGATGATTTTAACGAAGTGTTTATCACGAATGGCGTTAAAGCATCTACTACTTTACAAGAAACATACGAGGAGGAGCGTAGAGAAAACGGCTTAATATACTCTGGAATATACAATTCTAATTCCGGTATTAATGATTTAAACCAATTTATCCAAGCTGAAAAAATTACCAAAGATCTAAATCCTACATACGGTAGTATACAAAGATTATTTAGTAGAAATACAGATTTGGTTTCTTTTTGTGAGGACAAGGTGGTTAAAATATTAGCAAACAAGGATGCGGTATTTAATGCGGATGGCAACCCAAATCTAACAGCAACAGAAAATGTGTTGGGACAAACAGTGCCTTTTGTAGGTGACTATGGTATATCTAAAAACCCAGAATCATTCGCTTCAGAATCATATAGAGCCTACTTTGCTGATAAACAAAGAGGCGCTATATTACGTTTGTCTAAGGACGGATTGACACCTATATCTAGTGGTGGAATGCACGATTGGTTTAGAGATAATTTATCACAACACACATCTTTAATAGGTACTTACGACGCTTATAAAGAAAACTATAATATAACTTTGTCTGATACACATACAGAGAACATTTTGTTTAACACTAGTATTGAACTTGGTTCTACGTCCACACCTATATTTAACCCTGGCTTAAACATGGTTGAAGACGGTTTGATTTACTATGGTAGCAACTACAGCCCTTTAGAAATGAGTACGGTTGAGAACCACTCTGACTTTGCCTTTGCCAATGATTCTGATACAATACAAAGTAGTGTTACAGTTACAAATCATGCTGCTATTGGTCACGAGGCGTTTCAATCTTTTATAGCGAGTTCCACCCCTCCACCGGCACAGATAGTAACTGAGACGGCTGAGGTTGATTATGAAGCTGCCACCTACGATACGCATGACAACTTACCGGATGATGGTTGGTGGTATGACCCAAGATTTACAACTATGTCCGGTGATATATGGGGTCCTTCCCAGAACAGGTACGCGGATGGGGAGGTTTGGAGTATTATAAAAAGACATATGGCATATAACACTCATCAGTCTGGCGAGCCAGTTAATACGAGCTCTGCGGATTATGTGGATGAAACGAACCCCACTTTACATCCAGCGGTAGAATATTCAAGCGTTGGAGCATACGCGTATGCCCCTGATGCTGGTGTAGAATTTGAGGTGCACTATCCATCCTTAGTAAATAACACTACTCAGGCGATGTTAGCTGAATGGTCAGGGTGTATTACTAGAACTGTAAGTGGTGAGGGTGGTACTGACAAATGTATAGTTTTTGATAGAGTGAACGAATACACATACACTGGTTCGCTAGCAGTACCAAACTTTGTTGAATTTCAAGGTATAGGTGGTGATGCAAATATTGGCAATCCAACTAATACAAATGGTTTTAATGGTATATTACAACCCTATGTTGACGCTGGAGGTAGTGTTTTACCCGAGTCCGGTGATGGTCATGATTCGTTTTTTAACGGTGACGAAATACATATAGAGGTAGAACTAATTTGTTACCCTACCAACTATAATGTAAGTTATTCTGATGAAAGGCAGTGGGGCTATAACTTTATAATGCCAAGAATACAATTATACGATGGCTCTTCCCCAGTTGACAGCAGTTATCTAAAAACTACGTACAACGGTGGTAGTATGTTTGATGGTTTTCAGAATCAAAATAACACCGGTTACCTTCCTTATGCCACTTACCAAACTTCTTCATCTGATTCGCTTTCAACAGTTAATTTAGGCTCTGATTTTGTAAGTCCAAACTCGCTTGGAGCTACTAGTTACACTAATCTTTACTGTATAAAAGGTTACCAATCAACCAGCTCGGTTGTGTTCCCAAGTACAGAGTCTATATCCAGTTTAAACAACGATGGTTCTCCAGCTGTTACTACCAAAAAAACAGTTAAAATTGGTTGTAGTTTTAAATTTATAGATGATAATCAGCAAAATTCAAACGGAACAAAGAAAAGCGGTGTAGCAAATATAGAAGAGGTGATGGTCGTAAACGATCTTAGAATACGTATAAGTAACGCTTTACCAGGCTCGGGTGATGATACTAGTGACAATTGGATCACAACCAATGGTTACAGTTTAACCGGCTCCACAGCACAAAGACAGAAAAACCCGCTTTGGGAAATAAAAAATGTAAAAATTAAAAAAGGTTTTGGAGTGATAGCTCCGTCAACTGCGTATACACCTACTCTATATGATGATCCTAGTACTCCGGGCACAAATGAAGGGTGGACACTCGCTCAGTTACAAGCTGCTTATGGGCCGGGTGGAACTATAGCAGATGGTACTTTAGCACTAGTTGATGATGGAAATGGTAATACGGTTTATGCTATTAATGGCGTTGCTGTTAATACTACGCCGTCGGTAACTGGGCAACCAGCGATACCAGGTTATAATATACCTGCGTGGGTAGAAGTTAATCACGGCGGACTTGATGATTATCAAATAGCTACAAACATTGGATCTGGAGGGATTGGATATGGGACTGGCACTACAGAAACATCAACTCAATCTTGGTTTGGTCCTAACAATATAGCTGTATCCAACTCATCAGGTGGATACAATTGGGTTGAACCACCAAATTTTACTCCTTTGCCTATAACATATCCAGTGGCACCAAATACCACGCCTGGAACATCATCAACGTATGATTCTCCATTAGGGACTTCTTTTAACGCAACTAGTAACTTCACTCTTGGTCAAAATGCTAGTTTGGCTCCTGTTGGAATTGGGACTGCAACTCCTTATAACGGTCTAATAAATGATTATTTCGAAGTAGAACATACTGTAGACCCATCGTCAACACCTATTCATTTACCAGGCATAAGCCCTAGTTATAATACTACTGATTGGTACCTAGTTGATATAGAATATGATCATCCTGACGCTAGTGATATAAACAACATGCCAAGCATTGGATCTGGAGTTCCTGGAAACGCAACTGACGGTATCGTGGAGGTTGCTGGTGTAGCTGATCCTAGTGGTGTTAATGATACCACGGTAGATAGTAACGGTGTTGGAACTTTTGGAGGCGGCGCTAGCTCAAAACACGTGAGATGCGTACCGACGTGGAGAACTGAATACGGCACGCCTAAATGGGTGTTGAGAGCTATATTTCAAGTTCACCCTAATAGTGACGTTGCGTCCAACGCAGCCCCTGTAACATCAACAACTTACCTTGACGTGTTTACTTTGAGATTTTACACCTTTATAAACAGTCCGATCAAAGTTCAAAAGATAATATCAAGAAATATATCTCAAGATGTTATTGGTGGTGAAGCTGATAACTGGTCTAAACCAAGTATTTATAATCCATATCACACTTTTAGTAATGGTGTTTATTTAAATGCATCAGCTGATAAATCTAACATGTATTACCACAACAATACATTAACGTGGGAAAATGTACCGCAAGATGATGGTGGTGGTAGTAACGATGCATCTATATATAAACAAACTTTTTCAACTCCAATCCCAGAAACCACGCAGAAATGGATGCTTCAGTTCACTGTAAAAGAGAACGCCGCTATAAACCCAGAGGCTTTTAGTGGAGAGCTTGGGGTTAGGATAACTACTAGTAACAATGGAGCGACCTTACCTCTGTCCACTGGAATCCAAGTTGAAGATATAGATCAAGTTGGAAAATATAAAATTGAATTTAACTTAGATAACATCAACTTACCAACCGTGATTGCACAACCCGAGTTTGCCAACGCGAGTACAGCTGTGTTACCCGCCGGTTCATACGCAGACGAAATATATTTTTACAACGCTGATAGTTCGACTAATCTTACCGGAGGCGTAAGGTTAATAGAACTTACGGATTTAACAGAAATATTCACTGGTAACAGCGTGGCATCATGGAATCTTAGTGGTTTTACGCCTAGTATAGAAGAATATATTATTTGGAATAACGGCACGATACAGTTCCAAGAGGCACCTTTGTTTGATGATACTTTTTCTGGCGTTAATCCAGTCATGATAAATCAATTAATAGAGTCCCCAATAAATAGATATGAGCAATATAGAATACAATTCACATGCGCGCAACAAACTGTAACTGGTACCCCTGGCAATGGAGAGCTTAATATGTATTATTTCAACGCTGAGGGCTATGGCTTTAGAATAAGTAATATTGGAGGGTCTGCCATATACAACGGTAACCCTGCAAGCTATGTTTATGACAGTGCCACAGGAATATATACTTTCGACCAATTAGTTAGCATAACAGAGCTAGCTCAATCAGAAATTGATGATATTAATGTTCAAGCGCTGCGCAATACTATAGTTATAAGAACAGAGGGCCCTGGAGACCCGTTAGTTGGTGTTACGGCTTGGATAGATAATATTTCTATGCTGAGAGTGTATAGCATAGATTATGATGAAAATAATGATCCTATCTATCCAGAAACTACAGTTACTTTCAATGAAAAAACTAACGGTTGGACTAGTTTTAAATCTTTTATACCAGAAAGTGGTGTTAGTTTATCAAAAAAATATTTTACATTTAAAGAGGCTAAACTATATCAACACTATGTGCCAACTTTAAATAACTTGGTTGTTAGTAACAATGAAGAAGCCGACAACTACAATGTGTTCTATGATACTAGTTATCCATCAACAATAAAAGCGGTTTTAAACGCAGAACCTTCTTTAGTAAAAACATTTAATACTTTAAATTACGAGGGCAGTCAAGCTTATGTCACCAAACCAACAAACGCTATTCATACTGCCACCGGTAAGAACATGATTACTATTGACAACGAGAAAGCATGGACGTCTGGGGCCAACATAGAAGGTTGGAATGTTACTGAAATAAAAACAGATTTAGACAATGGTAATTTAAAAGAATTTATCAAAAAAGAAGGTAAGTGGTTTGGATATATAAAAGGTAAAGGTAATGGTACTTTAGATACATCTAAATTTAGCGTACAAGGCATTGGAATCGCAACATCTATAACAATATAATAAATCAATGAATATAAATAGTTTTACAATTGACACTACTAATATGCCCACTAGCGCTGGTGTTAAAACGCTAGAGGTTAAAGGTGATATAGGCTCTAAGTTTATGATTGTAGTCGCTCAAGCTGGTAATCAAAAATATTATAATTTTGAAAGTGATACTTTTAACGTTGGTCACTCACCTCAAAACAACTTATTGGTTACTATGACTAAAAAGTTCTATAATCACTCTTTATTTTTTGCAGATACTGATGATGGGGATTTTTTTGTAAAAATAATGCCTTTAGAAAACACCACTTTACGTAGTGGTAGAGCACCTGTTTTATCTAAAAAAATATCTAAAGCGTCCGCTGATATTACTGTGACTTTTCAAACGGATTCTTTAACTACCGCTCAATACGAGCACGGCGCCTTTACAGTTGTTGGATTTGGAAATATCAGTAGTAGTAATTCCTTCTCAATCACGCCATTTAACATTTCGAGCGACACTTATGGGTATGGGTTTTTTCCATCTCCAATAGCTAACACTATAGACGAGAGATTATTTTTTTACAAGGCCACGAACACTGTTGATGGCGCAACCTCTTCTTCTACTTCAGTTGTTTTAGACGACCTGACCGGTATAACCGTTGGGAGTATGATATATGTTGTTAGTTCCGGCAGTTTAACTGGAACACCAACTGTGACAGCTATAGATACAGGTAGCAAAACATTAACCTTAAGTTCTGCTCAATCGTTTGCTGATGGTATAACTTTAACGTTTAGATCTTATGGTAAAGCCCTAATAAAAGAACTTATAGATTTAGAATTTTCAATAGAAAAATACCCCACAACAACGCACAACTCTGTAAGCACACACATTAGAGAAAGTTCAACTGGCTCAAGTGCAACAGTAACACTTAAAGACACATATGGTGTATCTAAAGGTGCTATTGTAACTGGATATAATATTAATGATGGTACAACTGTCACCCGAGTTGATACTGCTGACGCTGGGGGTGGTGGCGAAGATGGTGTTATAACTATTTCATCCGCGGCTATAACAATTGCAAAAACACCAATTCAATTCAACACTAGCACTGAGATTAACATATCTGGATTAGCAACGGTAAATAGGTTTCCATCTAGTAACGCCACTGTGTATTTAGATTTAGAAAAATTTATAACAACAGGTACCGATCAATAAAAATAAAACATGGGATATAATAAAATACACTTCGATCAGCCAATTAGAGATGGTTTACACCTAGGTGATAATATATATTACACTACTTACGCAGATGGAGTCGCTGGCACCCCTATTTTAATGGGGCATGTGGTTACAATAAGTCTTCTTTCCAATTACATTGAAATAGATGTTGGTGACGGGGATTTTACATCACTTGTCAACCCTTTTATATTATATTC
>TARA_R100001463_G_scaffold993_1_pt1 | contig 13454 bp, 10 predicted proteins | sample TARA_R100001463 | Tara Oceans TARA_R100001463 (sample SAMEA2622242) | marine metagenome | biome: marine biome (ENVO:00000447); feature: deep chlorophyll maximum layer (ENVO:xxxxxxxx); material: "saline water (ENVO:00002010), including plankton (ENVO:xxxxxxxx)" | depth 40 m
GTTGTAGTTGTTGGTGTTACTGGCTCATCATCATCAAATTGACTACCTCTCTCTAAATCGTTATCAAATTGTTTTGCATAATCTATATATTGTGATGTATCTTCATTTTGCACAACACTCCAAGTTGACCAGTTGTCATAACCTTTTTTACTATTAAGTACAATAATTGCTGCTTTTGCAGCTAACTCTACATCTGTACTAATTAAATCTATAAGTCCTTGTTTATCTATTCCTTGAAACTCTGGCACAAACTCATTATTAATTATTGTTACATCTCTATCTGATGTGTCTTTACCCCATACTGGCATATATATTTGTAATGGAGAGTATGATTCTTCTCCGCCTATTGCTTTGCCCATTCCTGGACCATCCATATCAACTTGATTACCTTTTCTCCATTCAGCAGCAGAAAGTGCTATAAGGTTTTGATACACTTCATTGTCTTGTGATGGGTCTTTACTCATAGCAAAACCTGCTTCTCTTAATTCTGTAGCAGCTTTAACTAATGCTAATGTCCATCTACTCCAACTTACTTTTTCCATTATCCTAATCCTGTTCTTGTAGTTGTAAGAAAGTTTTGCTTAAACAATAAAGCATTGTTTCTGTCAAACTCTCTATCCTTTGCACCTTGTATTCTAGTAGCATCTCTAGCTTCTACCATTTCCATTAGCCTAGCATCTACATCTATTGCCTCTGGTATATCTTTAGCAGCAGCAAGTTCTTCTGGGTCAGGTATAATGTATATTCCTGTAGATGTTTCTAACACTCTTCCATCATTTAATGCTTTCTGATATTCTATACCTTCAGGTGTTTCACCACTTGGTGGTGATGACATAAACTTAGTTGTACCAAGTAATAAATCTTGTAGTCCTACAGCTTTACTTTCTATATCTTCTTGTCTTGCTGCAGCTTGTGTAGATAGTTCTATAAACGCATCACCAATATCTTTGTAATCTTTTGCTGTAGCTTTTAGTCCTAATCCTGCATATATCTCATCAACTTTAGATTTAGCTTGTGTTCCTGTAACCTTTGGTCTATTAACAGTAGAATAACCTACAGCAGTTAATATCTCTGATAACTGTGTACCACCATCATTTTGTAGTTTAAATTCTTGTAATGCACTACGCCACTGGTTACCTGTGCTTAAACCATTTTGCATATCTGTCATCCAACTTTCACCATCATTTGCATAAGCTAATACATTGTTCATATATTTAGCTAAACCTTTATCCCATACACCTAATTTCTCTGGTGCAGGTCCTCCTGCTGCTGCAATTAATTGTTGTATTTCAAATATGTCATCTCTTTCCCAAAATAAATTCCATCCATCATTTTGCAAAAATGGTGCTTCTAGTGGCTCTCCATTAGGTCCTAATCTAACTTCTCCATCTTTTGTTACATATTGACCTTCGCTGTTGTAATAATTACCACCTAATGTAAGTACACGACTTAATCCTGCTAATCCTGTTTCATCATCAAAAGCATATGTTGATTCTACTTGTGGTCCAAAAGATGCTACCGCTTCCTCACTTAATGTAGTTTGTATTTGGTCAGAAAAATTAATATCACTTGTTTGTGTAAGATTTGTAGATTCTTTTACTTTACCTGTAATATCTCCTACATCAGTTCCTACAGTCCCATAAAATTTTATTAACTCATCATTGTATTCAATACCTTCTGAACCAATATTGTTTTTCAAATCATTTTGTAAGTTAACTAACTGTATTTTTATTTCGTTTAAATCTGCAGTTTCTTTATTTAAGTTTTTAAAAAATACTACTGATGGTAAACCTTGTACTCCTGGTATTTCAAATAAATCTCTAATTGAAAATGCACTTTCCTGATAATCCTGAAAAGCATCAATACCAAATAATTCTTTACCTACTGGTGTTGCATATGGTATAAAATTATTTTCTAATAATGCTGTTATAAATCCTGATTTGTTATCTTCATATCCTCTGTAATCTATTGCAAATGACATTAATTAATCCTCATATCTTGTATTGTCAACTTCATAAAACAGAATACCATAAAATATCTGGTTAAAGAATGTATCTGGATATTCTTCAATAAGTTCTCTACCATATTCTGCCAACCTATCACGCACATATGCACTTCTCTCTTGCTCACTGCGTAGTGGGTCTATTGTAGGTGGGTTTGCTTTACCAAATCTACCACCTTCAAACTCTCCACCATTTGTCAATATAGTAATAGCTTCTTCTCTTTTTTGTAAATATTTTTGTAGCGGTGTAAATTCTGGTGAACTAGATAATACCTCATTATCTTTCCATGTTTGTAGTTCCATAATATCTAATGATGGGTCAGATTTTATTTCACCTATACCTAATGATGAAAACCCTTTAATACCATATGCTTTTTCTAGCTCTCTTCTTTTAAGTGCATAATTACCATTAATCCATTTGTTAGATTTGTCTTGTTCTTTAGCAATTATTTGCAAATCTTCTTTTACTATTTGCAATTCTCTTTCTAACAATGTCTGTCTTACTAACAAATCCCATTCTTTTTCTGTGTAGTAATCTCTAAGTGCATTAAAGTCACCTGACCATACCCAATCATCATCAACTGAATCTGGTCGTATATAGTATGCAGTTCTTGGATGTGTATCATACAATGCTCTGTTTTCTCTCTTTGACCAAAACTGTACAGCAGATTCTGTGTATGGTGTTCTAACAGCAGGTTTATTTTTAGTTTGTATAAGAGGTATGGGATTAATTCCAAATCTATCTATAAACTCTGATTGTGTTGTAGAGTAATCATAATCATTTACTTCTAACATTCTTCTGTATTCATCTGTAAGTGCTTGTACAAACCACCATTGACCATCTTTATCTTTTACTTCTATTCTTGGTTGTAATCCTGTAGGTAGTGATGCTTGTACAAGTCCTCTAACTAACCATTGGTTATTTGCTGCATCTCTGTATTTTTCTAAAGTATCACCTTGATTACCTGTATCTGTTGGGTCTATAAGACCTTTAGAATACATAACAGCAAGTGTATCAATTACAGAACTTGCATATCTTCTGTCTAATGTTTCTTCAGAGTTATCACTAAAATATTCTGCAGTTAAAACCTTTTCAGCATATGATGGTAAAACCTCTGTAACTAATGAATACAAATCTGTATTAGTTCTAAAATCTCCAAGTATAGATTTAGTTAAAAATGTAGGTAGTGTAGTAACAATATTTTCAAAAAACTCTAATCCCCATACTTCTCTAGGTCCTACACCTGGTAAGAAACCATTAGCTGTTACCAAGTTAAGTGCAGATAAGAAACCTGCAGGTCTTACACGCACACCTTGTTGTCGTAAATCTTCTCCAAAAAAGTTTTTCTGTATAACACCGAATGGGTCAGGATAACTAAACATACGCTTACCTGTGACTGGGTCTTTAAAAAAGAATCCCATTTCTGCATCCCATGGTTTACCTTCATCACCTGCATCAAACGCTATTCTTGCTCTGTTAAATTTCTGTGGTCTTGTACCAAATAATCCACCCCAAGTCTTATAAACCTCTGCACCAATCTCTGGAAATGGTACATATGAAGATAAAGCATCACTAAATTGATGTCTTGACTTAGTACTGTACAATAAATCAACTACAGATGCACCTGCTTTTTTAGACAATATTGCCATAAGTTGTTCCATAGTTGTTATCTCATTAGCAAAACCTATTTCTTTGTAAGTAGTTATTTCATCTACTATTTCACCTAGTATTTTTTCCCCAAACTTACTACCACGAAGTGATGCTTCTGCACCTTTTAAGAAATCTTTTGCTAAGTCCTCTGTCATTAACTTGATGCCATCTAATCCATGTTCGTATATACTCCATCTATACATTGGGTCACGATTAGCTATATCTGATGGTCCAGTAAGAAATGTAGAATATAAAAACTCTAGTCCTCTATCTAGCTTTGCAACAGCAGCATCTAAATCACCCTTACTTCTATATTTATTATTTAAACTTACATATGCACCATTAACATTGTCTGGTAATACATTTATATCTTTTTTAAACAACTTCCATATATTTTTATAATATTTAGATATTTGTCCTTGTATTGTACTCATGCCTTTGCCCTGTGTAGCAAGTGTCCAACTTTCTAACCAGTCTGTGCCATCTACAAATCCACCATTTTTAAGAAAGTTAAGTGCTGCACTTGATGCACCTTCAAAACCATATTCGTATAATGGATAAACCATAGTTCCATTTTGAAATCTTATAGAAGTTGCCCAATCTTCTGATTTTACTACACCTGACAAAGGGTCTTTGATTTGAAACTGTCCACCAATATGTCTTGATATTCTGTAACCTAGTGCTTCTAAATTATTTCTTAATGCAACTGGATTATCTAATACTTCTTTAGCTTTTCTGCCTCTTAGGTCTGCTTGTTTTACAAGTTGTTGCATGACTTGTTTACCATCATATGATGTAGTAAGCCAGTTCATTGTGCTATCTATACCATCATTTACTAATCTCTGTGTAATAGGGTTTTTAGATAATAGTATTAATTGATGAATCCAGTTTCTAATGTAATCATCTTCTACTTTACCATTAACAATTTTGTCATAATCTATCATGGCATCACCCATAGGATTTACTTTTACTGGTTCAAAAAACTCATTTAGTGCTTTTCTTGACATAGATTGTAAATAAGATTCTGTCAATGGTAACCAACTACCATCTGGTGCTACATTAGCTATACCTCTTTTTTTCCTTTTAAGAACTCTTGCAACATCAAAGTTTGTATCATACAGTGCTTCCATAACTGCTTTACGAACAACTAAATCATTTGTTGTAGCATCTCTTAATCGTTCCATATCTGGTGCATTTTTATTTACAAACCACAACAAATTATCATCTACATCTATAGCTTTCTTCCAATATTTAAGATTGTCAGAATTAAGCAAATTAGTTTTTAATATTTCATTTATTGTGTCATCTGGTAACCAAGCACTTAACTGCTTACCTTTTATACCTAACATAGACATAGCTACTAATGCTTTCTCTATATTTTTAGGTGTTACTTCTTTTAATGGTGGTATTACAACTGATACATCTAAATGTAATGTGTCATCAGTTTTATCCAACCACCAACCCAATACATGATTTTCCTTGCGTAAATATTTTCTACGAATAGTAGCTTGGTCACCACCTATTAAAAAATTAGATAGTATTGGTTCTAATAAATCACTTAATGATGTATCTGCATTAACACCTAATTTTTCTGCTATCTCTGACCTTTTTACTACTATACCTAAATTATGATATGGACTGACTGTTCCAAATGATGCAGGATTTACTATACCTGTTTGCAAATTAAAAGAACCGCCATTTGGATTATCTAATATTGTATCTGCAATAGATTTTTTATCTGATGTTACTTCTCTTAGTTGTCCTTTAAATACTCTAAGTTGTTTTACTTCTTCTATTCCTAGTTCTCTAAATATAAAATCTCTACCATCATTATTACCTAATACCCAAGATACAAAGTCATCAGATGCCATACCATATTCGTTCATACCTATCTTCATATGTTTAAGTAATCGTTCTATTTGTGGATATTCTATAGATGCAGCTTTTACAAACTCTGGACCTAATATTTCTTTAATTAAATCACTTTCTCTTTTTTTAATTCTTGTTCCCCACAACACATCACCATAAGCATTTTGCATTTCTAATGTTTGACCACCTGCTAATTTAACTGCGTAATACTGTAATGGGTGATTAAGTCCTATTCGTGAACCACTAAATATAATTCTTAATGCCTCTTCTGGTGTAACCCTAGTAGATAGTGCAGGTCGTAACATCCATGATGGTTTTAATACTCTTTGTAATAAATAATCTTGATACAACATTCCAAGTGTTGTTTGACCACCTGCTGTAGTTCTACCTGTTCGTGGGTCTGTCTTTAATTTTTTAGAACCTAATTTTTTAAGCAATCGCTCTGTAATTTTGTCTGTAGGTTCATCAATGTATTTTCTTAAATTAGAGTTTTTCTTACCTACTATTTGTCGCCATATAGGAAAAAATCTTTCTAGTTCTACATAATCAATTAATGGTATGTAATTATCTACATACTCTGAAATCATTTGTGCAGTAGGTAATGCTTCAAATACTACTTCTTCCTTACCATACTTACCTTTTGTTTTTGTAACTTTTTTAAATTTAACTCCTGGATATGCTAATTGGTCTGGTGAACCTTCTACAGTCATATACCTTCTAAGGTCTGACTCATTAGCTAAGAAATCCATTGTTTCTGCTATCTCATCTCTAAAATCTTCTAAGTCAGGATTTCTTTTTACAATTTCTTCTTTAATGTCTGCATATACTTCACGAACAGTTTGTAACATATCTGTGTTGTTATCAGAATCTAATATTTGGTCTAAATATTTATTTCTTAATTCTCTACTAAACCTTGCAGATTTCATAATGCCATCAAGGTTTCTTGCACTTTCTCCGATATTTTTAGATGACATAACTCTGCCTGGTGCTAAATCAAAAAATCTTCTCATCCTATGTGGCATAGACATTCTTAAATCTCCACCTACACCAATAATGCCTGTAAACAAATTATCTGTAGCATTAGGATTAAATGCAGCTCTGGTTTTATTAGCTTGTTTTAACAAATTTCTTAATGCACCTACATCTGTATCTTTACCTAAATATTTTTTAGCAATTAAATTAGATGCTTCACCAAGCAAGTTTGGTTGTATAGGAATGCGTAATTGATTTCCTTCTGTTATAGCTCTTACTATGTCATCATTTATACCATACTTAAATGCCATAACTTTATCTACACCTGACAAATTACCATTTTGCATAAGTGATGTAAGTAATGTTTTCATAAAGTTTTTATCATCAACAACAGTAAGTAATTGCAATAACTCTACAGGTGCTTTGTTTAAACCTGGCATATCCATTAATGTTGATAAATCTTTATTTGCAACAAAAGCATCTAGTAACTTATCTCCTCTTTTGCTGTCTAATATTTGTGTAGCAGTCCTACCAAACATAAGTTTTCTAGCTTCTTTTCTTGTAATCTCTCTTGTTATACCTGGTGATACTTCTATAGTTCCACCTTTTATTGTTTTAAGAAATTGATTTATAAGCGGTATGTTTTTAACATCATCTCCAACCTTGACAGTTTTAAATGCTTGTTGCATACCTTCATCTACCAAACTTCTAAGTCCTAGTTTTGCACCAGATAAATAACCTAATGCAAAGTTTGTAGGGTCACCAAAAACTCTAAAAGCACCATCAATAACTGTTGAACCTAACGCATAACCTAAATCATCTTTAGTAAAAAACTGTCCTGCAACAATACGACCTGGAGATATATTTACCTGTCCTGCTTTTCTAGTTTCTGTTTTAAATTGATTTTCTAGTTGTTCATATCTCTCTGTAATTGGTACACCATAAATTTCCTCTGCTTCTCTTAAAGAATCTGCTTCAGACAAACCTGCTCTACGAGAGTCTTTAAAACCCTGTGTTTCTTTTAATGGTGTAGATGCAGGAAAAAAACCTTTACCTAAGTTAAGTGGTTTACCTTGTTGTATTTGGTCGTAAGCTAAATTAAACTCTGTTGGACCATAAGCATCTTTTGTATCTTTATATACATCTGCAAATTCTTTACCTAACAATGCAGTTCTAACTCTGTCTGCAGCTTTGTCACCATCAACTCCTGGTAACCAACTAGCAACTCCTGTTAACCCACCTAAAAATGTGTTAGCAGCAACTGCTTGTGCTTTGTTTATTCCTGTATCTTGTGCAGCAACAATAGAAGATTTAAAGTTTCTTGATAGTGGTTGAAATCCTAAATCTAACATTAACAAACCTAATTGTGAAGCTCTTCTTGCTTTAGATACTTTGTTTATGTTTTGTTGATTTTGTTTTATAGCAACATTGTTTTGTCGTTCTGATAATTGTAAAGCTAAATCAGAATCGTGTTCTAGTCCTAGTAATGCACCATACATTACTAATTTTTTATCCATATTTGGATATGCTCTAGCAATATTAGCTGCTTGTTCTGCAACTTCTGGTGTTATTGTGTTTCTAAAAAAATTTATTTCTTTTAAATTAGCTTTAGTGTTTTTTGCTAAATAACTATCTAGCTCTGGTGGACCAAATAATATTTGTCTGTAATCTCTCATTAAATACCAAAATAATCCTGTGGGTCTTTGCCCAACGCAGGTTCTGGTATTATATCCTCATTAAGCAACTCATCAAATATAGGGTCTTGCGTTATTTCTTTAGCTACTGTTAAAAAATTTTGTAATGTGTTTGTAGGTGCAATTCTTGGTCCATTACTTCCTGGACCTACAGGAATACCTGCAGTGTTTGGTTCAAATTGTCTATTTGTAGGTGCAGCAATATTTAAAGGACTTGGTAACGCACCAACATTAGGTACACCGCTAGTAAGTGTAGTTTCTTGGTCTATAACATCTATAGCTTCTGTTTGTGCTTCTAATGCTGCTGTCTGCCCTGTTGGGTCACCTTCCATTCTTGGAGGTGCAACAACATCATAATATGCACCATCTACTTTTACATCTGTAGCTTGTGTTAATTTACTTGGTTTTCTTCCTCTAGGCATTATCTTCATATCCTTCTATTTCAAAACCTAAACTAATACTAATCCACACACCAGGTATAGGTGTAGGTAATATAGTCATAGCTAATGGTACATCTCCTTGTGCAGTAAGCTCTCTATAGATTGGTGTTTCATCATTTATTTCTGATTCATCCCAATCTTCTTGATTTATAATATCAAAAAATTTTGCGTTTATATCATTGTTTGGCATTAAGCACCTTCTGGTTGAGGTGCAGGTTGCTGACCTAAAGCACCTAATACTTGTTCTATTCCTACTGGTGATTCGCCTAAACCAAGACCTTGCGGTTGTTGTTGTGCTTGACCTAACATAGCTAACTCTTCTGGAGATGGTTCATCACCTTCTGCTGTATAAAATTTATCTAATATCTCTGACATCTTTTGTGGATTTTTTCTAATCTCTATAGCTGACATTAAAGCTCTTTGGTCACCCTGTGCAGCTTGTGACATAAGTGTTTCAAACAAAACTGTTTCTGCTTTCTCTGCATTTATTCTTTGTTGTATTTTAGTAATGTTATCTAATCCATCCATGTTTTCTTGTAAAGTCTGTGTATCTATAATGCCTTGTTGTTTTAATTGCAAACCTGTAATAATTTTTTGTGGTTCATCAAATCCTGCCATTACACCATAGACTCTTCTAGTTTCATAAACTTCTGATATATCAGATGATGGTGTATAAGATTCTTTGTATGCTGTTCCTTTATGAATACCTGCAATAGGTTTTCTTTTATTAGCAAACATTATTTCATCATATTCTAATCTTTTAGCATCTACCTCTTGTAATGCTTCTTTAAGAACTGTTTGATATTCTCTTACATGTAAAGATGCAGATTGTCCTAGTTCTTCTAATCCTCTACCTGTAACAAAAGCGTTAGGCGATTGTCCATCATCAGATACTGGATATGAAGCACCAAGTCGCAAGTGTCGTTCAAGTCTATCTACTTGTTGAAATAATTGGTAAGGTAGATTGTTGACTGGCTTAGACACTTGCGAACCAGGTGTTAAATAGTTTACAGCAAATCTGCCTTTTCTATATTTTCCTGATTCAATTTCACCCACAATATTTGTTTCTGTAAATACTGCATCTTCCATAGCAATAGTTCCAAGAATATTAATTTTTGCCATGTTTGCCATAAGTCCTGTAATATGTTGAAACTGTGATTGCATTTGGTCAAATGCGTATCTTTTAGCTACAACAAAACATGGTCCTGAATTTAATACATTTGGCATAAAATCAATTATTTTTTTATTTTCTGGTAAAAATATGTATGTTCCTTCTTTATCTCTATACTCAACTACAACTTTGCCATGACCTGTAGAGTTAGCCCAACTACCTGCTCTATCTGTACTATCTAATAAAGCAGAGTATGGATTTTGAAATCCATCATCATCTTCTGATGCGTATATAAATGGTTTAGCTTCTGGATATTGTTCTGCTAATACATTGTGTGGCACTCTACGAATTATTGCTAATTCATGTGGTTGTTGGTCATTACCAAAAGTTCCTGGATAACAGGTAAATGGGTCTTGTAGTTCAGCATAGGGATAAGCATTACCATCTTTATCTTTTCTATGTCCTATAGTCCAAACAACAAAACCATATCCTGGTAACCATCTTGCTGCTTGTGGTAATTGCATATGTAATTTTTGAAACTTATCATATGCCATAACTATGCGTTCTAATTTTTCAGATTTTTTTCTAGCTCTTTCTGAATCTTTGTCGTTAATAATATCAACTTTTAAATCTGGACTTCTTCCAAGTTTTTGTGCAAATCTTTCTAGTGCTGTTAAAAATAAATTGGGTGCAGGTAGTTCGTGATACTCTACATTCATTGAATTACCAAGAAGTGCTTTTACTGCAGCTTCCCCACCATTCATAATGTCACGAATCCTAGACCTGTCAACCATTTGTTCCTGGTTAATTACTCTTAGGTAATCTATTTTGTCATAAAGTTTATCGCTGTTTAATGGCATTTATCTCCAATTATCTATATCCATACTACTAGGTTCATACTGTGAAAAGCTAGGACTATAATCATATCCTAACTCCGCAAAGCGTTCTTTCTGCATTCTTCTTATAGCTCTCATTGGAAACCAACTAGCCATAACTATGTCTGTTTTTGTACCTACACTTTTGCTTTTATTTTTTGCAGAGCTAAAGTACACTAACTGACTTGTATATAAGTTTACCTTTTCTTGTGCTTCAAAGCTAAGATATGGCAAAGAAATATTTTTTTCTTGAAACATAGGTCGCATAGCTGTTACACCATAAATAGGGTCAAATTTGTTTTTGTAAGTTTCGTGTCCTTCTAAAAATATACCATGCTTAGATGCAAAATCTCTAATAGACATATCTTGTCTAATTGCTTTTTGAAATCCATTTTCTTCTATTACCCAATGTGACAAATTATATTTAGCCCACCATTCTTTTATTATTTCTAACGCTTGTGGAATACCGCCACCTAAATTGTTGTTCATGTCTATCATGCTTAATTTATTTTCTACAGGTTCGTATGCCCACAAAAATGCAGCTTGATAACCTGTAGAGGCAGGGTCAAGTCCTGCTATTAATCTTGTACCATGTGGTATGTGTCCTATGTCACGCTTTTGTTCACGACACTCTTCTATTTCTACTCTATCAAATAAAGATAATCCATCAGGCATAGCTACATTAAGATAAACCATTTCGTATATTGCTCTACCACCTGTAGTTTCTGCGGCTCTTTTTCTGTCCATTAACCATTTGTAAGTTCTTTTACTAGACCACAACATGCAATCTACATGCTCATCTTCATTCCAATCAGGTAAATTACAAGCAGTATCATGTGCTTCTTCAACTATTGTTTTCCAAGATTCGTTGTCTAACAAATGTGAGTATAGGTCATCATAATGTTGTCTTGACCCAATAACTACCATAGCTGTATGTTCCTCTTTACGACTAGATAGTGTTGTAGTCCACCAACTTCTTGTGTTTTCTCTTGATGCAGGTTGCATAGTAGAGCTGTGGTCCTCAATGTCATCAGCAATAATTATGTCACAGTCACGAGATAATATTTTACCTCCTCTACCAAGTCCTACCATAGTAGGTGATTTAATACCTGTAACAGTTCTTGTACCTACAGTAAAACCATTTTGTGACCAAGACTTACCTGTTCTTGATGTAGGTTTAAATTTTGGTCCTGGTCCACATATTTCTTCTATTAACAATTCGTTACTTTCAAGTTGGTCAAGCACAGAACCTATTGCATTCTTTGCAATTTCTTCGTTACCACCAACCCACAATATACGAATGTTAGGTTTTGTACATATAAGCCATACAGCAAAATGTATTAACAAATCTGTTTTTCCATGTCTAGGAGGTGAAAGTATCATTTGTTGGTCACCATGTTCTATAGCATCTAAAATAGAATTAATCCATTTTATATGAAACTCTGGTGTTTCGTATGCTTCACCTTTTTCTGTTTGAAAATATCTATCTCTAAAATTTCTAAAATCTTGTAATGATTTTTCTGCAACTTGCGGTATCTCCCAATTATCTTTTGCAACTTCATTTTCTTTATCTTCTATATATGCGTTATATGCCATAGATACCGCAGCAACAGAAGTTTTTAATATTTTTGCTACATCAGCTAATGTGTTTTTACCTTTTAATATTTCTTCTGCTAATCCTGAATCAACAATATCGTTATATACTTGACCACGCCTTGATTGTAAATTTTTCTTTTGACTAGGTATAACTAAAGTGTCATCTTCTTGTTTCCACTCTACACCTTTTTTCTTTGCTCTTTTTTTTTGCATAGTAATTCTGTTATAACATCTATCACTACAATATTTAGTTCTACCTTTAGGTAAAGGTCTGTGGCATCCTCCTGCATAACAAAATTTATTTGCCATAGGATTTACATTTTTTGTTTTTACATTTCATATCGTTCCTGGGTAACAATTCTTCTCCACACCTTGGACATCCAATGGGTATCAAACTATTTCTTTATTTTTTTAATTTTGCCATTGTGTGTTCTAGCAAACTTATGGGTTTTAGTTTCTCTTATAAGAGTTCCATAATATCTTTTGCCACCCCACATCCAACTTACTTTTTTAGCCATGTTAACTCCTTACCACATTTTGCAAGACCAATATCTTGCAGATGTTTTATCTGTTGCTGTATCACATTTATGTCTTGCTCTAAATGATTTTCTAGCTTTTGGGTTATCTTTGCGTATCTCCATGTTTGGGTCACCAAACATAACTTTTTTTACTTTGTCACCATCTTTAACATAAACTTTAAATTTTTTTCTACCATGACCAGGTTCACCTTTACTAATCCTAGAAGGTTTATTTAATGTAACTGATTTACCCTGATATGTTGCCATAATTAATTATAATTTTTTTTCTTGTATGGTTTTGGACTTACATAAGCAGAACCTAATTTGTTCATGCTATCATTTAATTTTTTTGCTTTTCTTGCAGACTTAACTACACCAACAATATCTCCTCTTTCAGCAGCATCCATACCTGCTTTTTTTTGTTTATCTCTTAATCTTTTTTGTTGATTATATCTACTAAGTATTTCTTTATTATATGTTGTCATTACTTACCAACTTTTTTCTGTGCATTTTTATGTGCTTTACTAAATGTACTACCTCTTTTCATAGAGTTAGTCATATACTGTAAATGTTTTTTGGTATGATGTTTACTGTGTTTCTTCATAGTATCTTGTTGTCTTTTAGTTAACTTAGATACATCTACGCCTTTAATTTTCATTAGATTTTTTTTCTTCTCTTACTATCTCTTAATTTTTTTAAATCAGCAGAAGTAATTTTATCAAAAGG
>TARA_R100001463_G_scaffold127864_2_pt1 | contig 13385 bp, 16 predicted proteins | sample TARA_R100001463 | Tara Oceans TARA_R100001463 (sample SAMEA2622242) | marine metagenome | biome: marine biome (ENVO:00000447); feature: deep chlorophyll maximum layer (ENVO:xxxxxxxx); material: "saline water (ENVO:00002010), including plankton (ENVO:xxxxxxxx)" | depth 40 m
CTATAATTGTAGATGGTAAAATAGTAATGCCTGAAATAATTAGAGATGATATAGGATGGGAGTTACAAATGGGATGGCAGTATAAAGATGAAATACAAGAGAGGAGTTATTTAACACAAAAGAGAACGCCATGGAATGTATAATATTAATGGGAGTAGGTATTGTAATAGGTATATATATAGCTACACAAATAGAGAGAGGGATAAGTATGCGTATAAATAATAATAAATTATTAAAAAACCTTAATGACTATGAAATACAAGAACATAAAAAAAATACTAAAAAATCAAATAAATAAGAAAGTCAGAGCTCTTTGGACTTTTGATGAGAATAGTAAAACATTTACACATCTATATCATATACCTACAAATGATTTAAGAATATACACGCCTGAGCAATTATTAAATTATTTAGATGAAATTTCTTTGTAATATATGCGGTAATACTACTGATCTGTATAAGGTAAAATTTACATCAGTAAATAATAAGTTAGTTTGTAAAGACGCTTACTGCTGTGAGGAGTATATGGAGCAAGTAATTACAGATGAGTATAAAGGGATGCCAGATATACATAGAGATACAGATGATACTCAGCATAGTAATCCTATGAAAGTATGGGATAAATATAAATCCGATTATGCAGAGAAGCCATAAACAAAATAATTATTATTGGAAGTGTATAGTAAAAATCCTTAGCAGTGAGTTAGGCTATTATCCCCATGAAATACATGATCTACTAAAAAGGGAGTTTATGATAGAGGATACTAAGACAATGGATAGGAGAGAATTTAATGACTATATAGAGCAGATAAGGATATGGAGTCAGACAGAATTAGATATATTATTACCAACTCCTGAGGACCTAAAAAATAAAACGTAAAAAATTCTATTATAATATATGAGTATAGACAAAAGTAGGCACATAAAAAAGGAGAGCATGTTAGCGGCTCTAGAAAATAGCCTGGGAGTAGTTAGTGCAGCATGTAAGGCAGCAGACATACCTAGAGCTACATATTATAAATGGCTTAAAGAGGATAAGGACTTTAAGGACCAGGTAGATGATATTAATAATTTAGCATTAGATTTTGTAGAGACATCATTACATAGACAGATAGCAGATGGTAATACCTCAGCTACTATATTTTATCTAAAATGTAGAGGTAAGCAGAGAGGGTATATAGAGAGGTCAGAGCTTGATATAAGTAGTAAGGATGAGCCTATAAAGATAGATATTAATATAGATGGCATTGAATATTAAGCCATCATTTACACATAAACAAAAGAAAGCATTAAAGTATTTATTTGATACTAATACTAATGAGATACTCTATGGCGGAAGTGCGGGGGGAGGAAAGTCATTTTTAGGATCGGCATTTTTACTGATGATGTGCTTAAAATATCCTGAGACTAGACATCTAATGGGTAGGTCTAAATTAGACTCACTTAAAAAAACTACATTAAATACATTTTTTGAGGTATGTAAATTATGGGGTATAGAGAGTAAGAAACACTATAATTATAATGCTCAGTCAAATGTAATTACCTTTTTTAATAAATCTGAGATAATACTTAAAGACATGTTCGCCTATCCATCAGACCGCAATTTTGATTCTTTGGGTAGTTATGAGCTAACCTCTGCATTTTTAGATGAGGCTAATCAAATAACAGAGAGAGCTAAGATGGTATTAATGTCTAGACTTAGATATAAGCTAGATGAGAATAAACTCACTCCCACTCTATTACTTACCTGTAATCCTAGTAAAGGATGGCTATACTCTAATTACTATAAGCCAGCAAAGGAGGGCACAATAAAACCTAATAGGGTATTTATACAAAGTCTAGTAGATGATAATGAGTATATATCTAAACATTATAAGACTAATCTAGAGTCATTAGATGAGATAAGTAAGCAGAGACTATTGTATGGTAATTGGGAGTATGATGCTACAAAGGATGGACTAATACATTATGATAATATAATATCATTATTTGAGATTAAAGGGATGGAGGGAGATAGGTATATATCAGCAGATATATCAAGATATGGAGAGGATAAGACCATCATCTGTCTATGGACTGGCATGCATATAGATAAGATAATTACTATACATAAATCATCTTTGACTGAGGTAGCTAATACTATAAAAGAATTACAGAGAGAGAATGATGTATATACTAGAAATATAGTTATTGATGAGGATGGTATCGGTAGCGGCGTGGTAGATATGATACCTGGATGTAGGGGATTTATCAATGGTAGTAAATGTCTAAATAAAGAAAATTACCAAAACCTTAAAACTCAATGCTATTACTATATGTCTGATTATATAAATAAGGGCAAAGTAGGTATATCTACAAATGATATAAAAGCAAAAAATAACATAATACAGGAATTAGAGCAAGTCAGAAGTTACAATATAGATAAGGATGCTAAGCTACAAATAATACCTAAGCCTAAAATAAAGGATATTATAGGTAGATCGCCAGATTATGCTGATGCAATAATGATGAGATTTTACTTTGCTATAGACGCTAATTATGGTAGGTATTATGTCTATTAATACAATTCTAAACTAAATTATTAATTTTTCTATTATAATATATATGCAAATAAAACTAAAAAAAGGTAAGGACTCAAAATGGTATAGCATGCCTGATACATGGAATGAGCTACCATTAGATAAATATATGTCTGTAATGACTTATTTGACTAACGAAAAAACTACAGACCATACTAGATTAGTAATGATGATACATCATCTTACAGATATACCTGAGCAGGATTTATGGAATATGACTATACCTGATTTAACACAAATAAACGAGGTAATGAAAGACATGTTAAAATCAGAGCCTAATCAGGAATTAAAACATATATTAAATATAAAAGGTAAAAAATATGGATTCCATCCTAAATTAAAAAATGTAAGTTTAGGAGAGTTTGTAGATATAGAGATGTGTATTAGGGAGGGTATGTATGAAAATTTACATACATTATTATCTATATTATATAGACCAATTATAGAGGAGGATGGAGATAAGTATATAATAGAGGATTATCAGCCCTCCCAGGATAGGGCAAACCTATTTAGAGATAATCTAAAAGTAGAGGACATTAATGGTGCTAGCGTTTTTTTTTACGCTTTAGGGGCGCAACTCTTAGAAACTATGGCAGTATATTTGAAGGCAGAGACGATGAGGGAGAGGCTAGCGCTATTCAGAAAAAATGGGGATGGTATGAAACTATCTACAGACTAGCAGATGGTAAGGTAGATAAATTAGATGAGATTACAAAGATACCAGCTTTAGAATGTTTTACATATATGGCATATCAATTAGATGTAAATAATGATAAGTCAGTAAATAGAGAAAATAATTAATATGGCAATTAGATATAAAACATACAGCAATACATTAGATACCTTAGTATGTCTATTAGAGAGTCATGAGCAAATAGAGAAAGTTACTACAGGGGATTTATGGGATGTGGATTTGGAGAAAAATAGTAAATATCCTCTAGCTCATGTAAATATAGGTAATGTAGATATTACAATGTCTCAAAAGACTTTTAATTTTCAGGTATTTATAATGGATATATCAGATAATGATAATGAGCAATATGTATTAAATGATACTATGCATATTATGTCTGATCTTATAGCATTATTAAAACATGGAGAAAATACATATACTTACAATGCACAACCTGGAGAGGAGCCTAGATATTTTGTAGATAATGACTTTACATGTGAGCCATTTACAGAGAGATTTGATAATACATTAACAGGATGGGTATGCGATATAAGGATAATTATAGAGTCTGTATTAGACTCATGCGATGTGCCTATAGATGATAGTAAAGTATGTATAAAATAAGGATAGGGAGATTAACAATACAATTAATACCATTTAGGATACGATATGACTTATGATGAAATATTAGAAAAATTAGAGGAGATTAGTATTAGTCTAGAGTCTTATAATGACTATCCTCAGTCTGCTACTAATAATGCAAAAAGAGCTATTAAATATAAAAAAGAAAATGGTAGCTCTTGTGGAAGTCGTATAGGATGGACGCGCGCAGGGCAGTTAGCAAGGCGTGAAAATATTTCAAGAGATACGATTGCCCGCATGGCATCATTTAAGAGGCATCAGCAAAATAAAGATGTGCCATATACTGAGGGATGCGGAGGTCTAATGTGGGATGCCTGGGGAGGTAGCAGTGGTATAAATTGGGCTATAAGTAAATTAAAACAAATTGATAAAAATAAAAAATAAAAAAATATGCCGACATTAACAACAACCATTACAGAGTCAATTACCATAAATGGTAGTAACAGAGGAAGCACTAATGTAACTACTACAGCAAGTATAGTAGATACATTTGAGAGGACTATTACATGCACGCATAGTCAGACTACTACTATAGCAGAGTTTGGAGCTACTAATCATGCATCAGCTAGTAATATAGACCATGATAATGTAAAGTATTTAAGAGTTACTAATTTAGATGAGACAAATGAGTGCATGCTAGGAGTAGTTACAGGAGCGTCAAATTATCAGGTAAGATTAAGAGCGGGAGCATCTCATGTCTTATTTAATGGAGATGATATAGCAATAGGAGAGGAGGATACAACTCCAGCCTTTGCAGCTATTACAGGAGATTTAGCATCATTACAAATTAGACCTATTAACACAAATGATATACAGGTAGAGTTATTTATAGCTAGCGTATAATGGCATTATTTGGTCTAAATTTTGAATCTGTAGAGAGGTATCTAGAGAGTTATGGTAGATATATTATTAGACAGGCTGAGAGTGAGTTAGCAGTAAGGTCTAATACAGGTAGTCTAGCTAAGTCTTTGGATTTTACTATATTTGAGAGAGATGGAGGATATGAGATCAGATGGACTGCAGCTAGCTATGGAGAGTATATAGATAAGGGAGTATCAGGTGCTATAGGTAAGAGATATTATTATGCTATAGATGGTAAGCGTAAGAGATCGCCCTATAGTTTTGTAGATAAAGGACCTCCTATACCTATATTAGTAGATTGGATAAGGTCAAAAGGGATACAGGGTAGGAAACCAAAAGGAGCAAAAGATAGTAAAGGAGGGCAGTTTATTACTAGAAAATCCTTAGCATTTTTAATGTCTAGAAAAATTAAAAATTATGGATTAAAGTCTATTAGTTTTTATAGTAAGCCTATATCATACTCATTTAAGGTATTTCAACAAAAATTAGCAGAGAGTTTTGCAGAGGATGTAGAGGTAATATTGAGTCAAAAATTATAATTTATGAGTATAACAATAGAACAGAAACCAGCTAAAAGATTAATACCAGCAAACGCTAGGACTATATTTGTAGTAAAGGATGGATTTGCTGTAGCAAATAAGGTAAAAGTAAAATACATAGCTGAGGTATATATAGAAAAAACATCAGGGGATATATCTACATCTATTACTAATGGCACATTTAGGAGTAAATTAAAAGTTAGCCCTAATGATGCAGGAGTAGGTATATTTGATTTTGGACCTATAATAGGTAATTATGTATCTCCTGAATATTTAGGAGGAGATGTGCATAATAGTAACGCTACAAATGGGAGTGCTTATAATGGAGTGCAATACTCAGTTACAGCGCCTCATAATATACATCAGGTAGATAAATATAGCACTAATAGGACTAGCTGTAGATACTTAAAAATTAAATTTAAGGTAGAATTTGCAGCTAATATTACATCTCCTGTGCAGGAGGATACAGGTAATGATGTAGAGTCTGATGAGTTTATTATGTATAATGGATATTTAGACAATACAGATATATTAAAATTAGGCTCAGGCTCAATGGGGAATATTAGATATGACTTAGACTATGCAAATTTGATAATGAATGATAGTAGCGGTAGATTTTTAACTAATGCGCCTATAGATAAACAATATGCAGATGTTAATGATTATATGACTATGGCATTTTTTGACCAATATGAGGAGGATTATATAGTAGGAGGGGCGGGCACTCATCCATCTATTAAAAAAATAGTATTAGTATTTTATTATAATGGTAGTCAAGTATCTACAATTACTAGAACAAAGTCAGGAGCAAATGGAGGACATTATGGACACATGACTGATAGTAATACTAAAATGCAATTTATAGGATGCGGACCAGGAAACATAGTAGGAGCAGGAGGCTCATTACCAGCTAATTGGGATTACTATACTATTATAGCGTATAATGACTTAGACCAGGTAATTAGTAATACATATTATATATATTATCAGGCAGCAGATTGCAAGTATGGTAGCACTAGATTAACATGGCTAAATAAGTATGGAGCATGGGATTATTATAATTTCCAAAAGAAGTCAGTAAAATCATTTGCAGCTGATAGAGTTACTTATACTCAATTAGAGGGATCATGGAATGAGGAGAGATTTATCCCTCATGGTCATTTAGGAGGTAAGAAAGCATATAAAAATAACATTACAGAAAATATTACATTAAATACTGATTTTATTACAGAGGATGAGGCTATATGGCTTGAGGAGTTATTTATTAGCACTGATGTATTTGTAATAAATCCTAGGTCTGCAGATGATGGTAACCAGGGATACCTCAGAAAGTATATAGAGCCTATTACTATATCATCAGGAGAGCATATTAGAAAATCTAGCGTAAATGATAAATTAGTGCAATATACTTTTGAGATAACAAAGACATTAAATAGACAAACGCAAAGAGTATAATTATGAGTGTGCAATTAGTAGTATATCCTCAAATAAATATAAATGGTGTATATACATACAGCGTTACGGCTAATACAAATGAGTATGTTGCTGATACAGGTCTAAATGGAAGCACTACATCTAGTGTAGCTACTACAGCATCTAATCCTCCTATTGTAGGGATACAGACTACCACGCCCGCGCCTAATTGGGGTAGGTATCATAGCACAGGCGGCACATTTGGAGCATCTACATTACAGCCATCATTTTCAGGAGGTCTATTAAATCTATTTGGCTCTAATAGTGCAGGTAATCCAGCATCTCAGGGAGTATATCAGAGAATTATAGGACTTACATCAGGAGTAGATTATGACTTAGTAATAGTAGTAGATAGCGTTACAGCAGGAGCATCAGGAGATTTATTTATAGGTAATCAATACGGCACTCAGACAAATGTAGGAGGAGTAGGATTAGACCATTTAGGAGGTAATGCTTTTTTTGAGCCAGGTATTACAGCAGGCACATATACCTATACATTTACAGCTAATGCAGCACAAGCATTATTACTATTAGAGTATAGGGATGATACAGCAGGTAGGACCTTAGTAGATAGTATAAGTATAAGAGAAACACAAAACGCAGCAAACTCAGTATATGAGGATTTTGCAGATGGTCAGGTAATCCTAGATTTATATGAGGATGAAACTATACCTCTTACATTAAATGTAGATAACTTTAAGAATGCAAGCGAAAAAACTACCAGCTATAGTAAGGCATTTAAGCTACCATCTACAAAGAAAAATAATAGAGTATTTAGTAATATATTTGATGTAACTAGAAGCACTGCAGATGATTTATTATCATTTAATCCATACAAGCATACTAGGATAAGATTAAAAGAAAATGGATATACTATATTTGATGGTAAATTAAGACTTATAGACATTACTGAGACTGATGGGGATATATCTTATAATGTAAATTTATACTCAGAAACTATAGCATTAAAAACATTATTAGAAAATAAGAAATTAGGAGATTTAGACTTTACTGAGCTAGACCATTTATATAATAGTAGTAACATTACCTCATCATGGACTACAGGTATAGAATTATCTACTCCATTATCATCAGCTTATACAGGATTTGCAGGCTCTCCAGGAGCTACACATAGTCAAGTATTAAGGTATCCTCTATGCGATTGGTCAGGCTCATTTATTAGAAAATACTTAGTAGGTATAATACCTCAGGGATGGGAGATGGAATATTTAGAGGATGGATTTAGACCATGGATAGAGGTAAGGTATTTATTAAAAAGGATATTTTTTGAGGCGGGATTTTCTTATGTGAGCACATTTTTAGACTCAGACTGGCTAGATAATTTATTTATAGATTTTAATACAGGTAAAACTATAGGAGGTAATTTATGGCTAGAGCAGGAGGATGATCCTGGAGTAGCAGCTAATGATAATTGGACTGCTACTTTTACAGGATATACTCCTCTAAAATTTTCTACTGCAAACTCAGACGCCTTAAAGTCTATATATTGGACTAATGATACTACTTTTACTGCTACTACTAATAATCAGTCGGTGCAAATTCATTACAACGTAAAATTATCTAATAATGCATCAGGAGATGAAAATGTAAGACTTAGACTTAGGAATGTAACGCAAAATACAAATTTAGCAATACATTATCTAACTATATCAGGAAACTCTACAGAAAATCCTATAAACACTATAAACACTACATTAGCATTAGGAGATCAGGTCAGATTAGAATTAGTATCTCAAAATAATAGCTCAGATGTAACGCAATTTACTAGCGGGCATATAGATGGTATAATATTTAGAGTGAGAGATGATGAGATGACTGACTCTATATTATCTAATTGTAATAGAGGTAATATGTCTCAATGGGATTTTGTATCAGGGATATTAAAGGCATTTAATTTAGTAGTTATAAATAATCATGATGAGGCGGGAGAGTTTAAGATAGAAACATATAAAGATATTTTTAAGCCTTATACAGCGTCTAATGATATAGAGATATTAGATTGGACTCATAAAGTAGATGCGCAGGAATTTAAGTTAAAACCTGTTAATAATAAGAGGATTACAAAACTTACATATAAAAAAGATAGTAAAGACCATGTATCTAAATTATATACAGAGGCTACCTCTAATGTAGCTACAGGAGAGTATTTATTTGGAGCTTATGAATATGAGAACACAACTAATGACTTTGCTACAGGAGATCTTAAAATAGAGTTACCTTTTGCGCCTCTAATTAATAAACCAATATGGCAGCCTATGCAATTTGATTGTCCAGCTATATTTAGCAAAAAGGGAGATAATGAATATCAGGCATTTGATAATGTAGTAAGGCTAGGATATTTTAATGGCACAAAGACAAGTAATTTAGGAGGATTTGGATTTGATAGTCCTGTGCAAAATCATGCATCATATCAATTTAGTAATCAGAAAACCTATGGATTTATTAGTCATTATGAGCAAGCGGGAGATCAAAATTACAATTTTGGATACTGCCAGCATTTAGGTAGTCAGCCTCCTCCTTTTAATACATTATTTAGTGAGTTTTGGAGTCAGTATATATATGAGTTAAATAGCCCTGAGGCTAGACTATTAACATTAAGAATTAATCTATATCCTACAGATGTGCATGATTTCAAATTTCAAAATAATATTAGGATAAAAAATAGATTATACAGAGTAAATAAAATAGATTACAAACCAGGAGAGATGAGCTCAGTAGAATTATTATTATTATAGATGGATTTTATAAAAGGACATACAATTAAGCCTAATGAGGTAAAAGATGATGGTAGAGTGTTATTTACAGATGGCACTAATAATGACTTATACGCTAATGAAAAAACATGTAAAGCCTATGGATATAGATATGTAGATGGTATGTGTGTAGCGTTTCAACCTCAGGAAAATGTAGAAAGTATAAAACTAAATACAGCTGTAAAAGGTAAAAATAAATTACATCCTGATACTAATGTGCATCATGTGCAGGGATATAATAATGAGACAAAAGGTAATAATAATTTAATATTAGTAAATGGTGTAAATCATATAGTAAATAGAGATATACAGAGCACTGCAATATTAACAGGATTAGGAGGAGAAAGTAGAACACATGGAGAGGCAGTATTAAATGCTCATAATTTAAGCAATACCAATACTATATCTGATACAGCAACATCAGTAATGAATGCAGGTCAATTAAGCACAATTATATTAAATTGTGAGACTACAGATAATACTCAGACTACTATGACTGCTCTAGTAAATCAGCCTGATGCTACAGGAGTATATACAGATTATATACCAATACCATTAAATAGTATAATAGGGATAGAGATGTATGTATCTAGATTAGAGGTAGGTGGCACAAGTGGCACAGCGGGCAATTTTTCATACAGACGTAATCAGCAATGTGTAAGAGTAGCTAGAGCCTCTACTACTTTTACAAATTTTAATACTAAAAATATAGCAAAGCTAGGTGTTAATGGTAGTTTTACAATAGAGGCAGCAGATATTACAGATGAGGAGGGTATAGCTCAGAGAGTTTTACAGGTAAAAGTAACTGATAGAAATAATGTTATTAATAAATGGAGTGCGATTTTGTATATGCATATCCTTAGAACAGATTTAAGCTTTTAATAAATAAAAATTATGGCAAAAAGTGTAGTAGAGATAGAAATGAGAGCGCAAAAGGCGCAAAATACTTTAGGAGGATTAATAGAGAGTCTAGGATTCCTTAAAAATGCTATAGAGGACGCTACATTAGGATCAGATGATTTTAAGAGGCTAGCAGATAACATACAAAAGACAGAGAGTAAGATAAAAAATCTTACAAGACAAATGGAGGGATTAGACTCTGCTCAGACTGCTGAGAGTTTTCTAAAAACTGCAGAGGGAATTGCAGGAGGATTTGTAGCGGCTCAGGGAGCTATGACTCTATTAGGTGTAGAGAGTGAAAATTTAGAAAAATTACAGGCAAAAGTGCAGGGAGCTATAGCTATAGCAATGGGAGTAAGGATGATGGCTGAGGCGTCTCTACATTTGACTACTGCAAAGCGTATAGTATTAGAAAAGGTAGCAATAGCACAAACTAAGGCAGGTATAAAACTACATAAGATGGCAGCATCAGCAGCTGTATTATATAGAAACGGCTTAAGGGCTATAGGATTATCAGCTAAGGTATCTGCTAAGGGTATGAAAACATTAAAAATAGCTATAGCCTCTACAGGTATTGGATTGATTGTAATAGCTATAGGCACTCTAGTAGCTTATTGGGATGATATAAAAGGTCTAGCATCAGGAGTATCAGCAGAGATGAGAGAACAGCTAGAGTCTGCTACAGCAGCAAAGGACGCCGCTATAGAGAACTTAGAAGCAACTGAGGGAAGCACAAATCAATTAAAATTACAGGGCAAAAGTCAGAGAGAGATACTACAGATTAAGCTAAAAGATATAGACGCCGCAATACAAGCGTCTGAGGTAGAGATAGAAAGGCAAAAATCTACAGCAAAATCTCAAATAAAAGCAGCACAAAGAAACGAGATGATAGCACAGGGAATAATAGGATTTTTAATGTTACCTATTACTACATTATTAGCAACTATTGATGCAGTTACTTTTGGATTATCAAAAGTAGGTGTAATGGATGCTACAAATTTAACTGATGATTTTACATCATTTGGAGCTAATTTGCTAGGATTTGATGCAGCAGAGACAGAGGCAGAGATAAATGCAGAATTAGAGCAAATGGATAAGGGATTAAATAAATTAAAAGAGAAGCGGGCAGGATTTGAATTAGAAATAATAGCAATAGATGATGCAGCTAATGATAAAAAATCTCAGCAAGCAGCTCAAAACAGAGAAAAAGAGCAGCAAAGATTAGAGAAGTTTTTACAAGAGATGCAGACTACTATGGAGGAGGCTCATTTGACTGCAGAGCAAAAAGAAATATTAGCAGTGCAGCGTAAATATGATGCCTTAATAGCAGAGGCTGAGCATTTTGGTATGAAGTCTGAGCAATTAGTAAAAGATAGAGAGGACGCTATAGCAAAAATAGAGGAGAGATTTGCGCAAGAGAAGCAAGACAAAATCCAGGAGATTTTAGATTTTCAGACAGGAGTAAGAGAGATGGAGTTAATAGATGCAGAGAGAGAATTTGATAAAAAAATAGAGCAAGCTCTAGAGTTAGGTATGGCTACAGAGGAATTAGAGAGACTTAAACTACTAAAATTAAAAGAAATAAGAGAAACTCATGATGCTGAGGACTTAGAAAAAACAAACGAATTAAGAGACGCTAAAATAGAGGCACAAAATGCCTTTGTAAATGCTGTAGGAGGAGCAATGGGAGAGATTAGTGGATTATTTGAGGAGGGTAGTAAAGCAAGTAAAGCGGCAGCACTAGCAGAAATAGCAATAAATACAGGATTAGGATTTATACAGGGATTAGATATTGCACAAAAATCTGCAAAGGCTACAGGTCCAGGAGCAGCCTTAGCGTTTCCTATATTTTACGCTACACAAATAGCAGCAGTAATAGGAGCTGTAAAAAAGGCTAAGTCTGCATTAGGAGCAGGAGGTGGAGCATCCCCTCCTGATCAACCAAAAAGCGTAAGCGCGCCTACTAGATCAGGAAACTTTACATTACAGGGAGGAGGAGGACCGCAGGGAACTCAGCCAGCATTAAAAACATTTGTAGTAACTGATGAGCTTACTGATAGTCAAGCTCAATTAGCTGATATTAGGAGGAGGAGCACAATATAAAATAAATAATAAATAAATCTATTATAAGATATGAAACCAAAAAAGAAAAAAAAGAAAAAATATTTTGATATTGTAGAGTTAGTAATATCAGATAAGCCAGGAGAGGAGGCGTTAGCGATTGATGCGATCAGTTTAGTCTCTGAGCCTGCCATTCAAGAGTCTGCAGTGTTTTTTAATAAACAAAAAAATAATTTAACATTAGCAAAAGAGACAAAAGAGGAGAGAGTATTAATATCTCCAGCCCTCATCCCTAATAAGCAAATTTATAGATACAATGCAGATGAGGATAAGGATTTTTATGTCTATTTTTCGGAAGCGACCATACGCCGCTCTAGTGAGATGTTCTTAAAATATCAAAACCAGCATAAGGCTACCTATGAGCATGAGAGAGATATTGATGATGTATATGTAATGGAGTCATGGATTATAGAGGATACTAAAAAAGACAAATCTAATCTTTATGGATTTTCTCTACCTAAAGGCACATGGATGGTAACTATGCGTATTAATAATGATGAGGTCTGGTCTGAGTTAAAATCAGGGAAACTTACCGGGCTAAGTATTGAAGGATTTTTTGTAAATGCTATGTCTAAATTATCTGAGCAAAAATACACTGATGAGCAGGTATTAGAAACTCTAGCAGAAATACTAAAAATACAACCAAAATCAAATAAGTAAAAAAATAATCTATTATACTATATAAAAATAATTAAAGACCATGGATATTAAAAAACAAATTTTACACGCTCTAGGACTATCTGCAGAGGTAGTGAATTTAGAGTATCAAAACAAATTAGAGGATGGCACAATTATAGTATCTACAGCTGATAAATTAGAGGCG
>TARA_R100001463_G_scaffold626_2_pt1 | contig 13371 bp, 19 predicted proteins | sample TARA_R100001463 | Tara Oceans TARA_R100001463 (sample SAMEA2622242) | marine metagenome | biome: marine biome (ENVO:00000447); feature: deep chlorophyll maximum layer (ENVO:xxxxxxxx); material: "saline water (ENVO:00002010), including plankton (ENVO:xxxxxxxx)" | depth 40 m
ATCCTTGTTGTTCAAATCTTTTTATTAAAGTTTTTGTTCTTTTAATTTGATTTTCAGTATCAGTAATTAACCCTTTTATTTCTTTAACTTGAGGTACACTATTAACTGAAACGCCTAATTCTTTTGCAGCTTTTTCAAAATTATTTAATTTTTCTTGAGCTACTTCTTGCATTTTTGGTTTTAATTTAATTAATTTAGAATATACATCTAAAGAAAAATTTCTATATTTTACTAATTCTTTTATATATTCATCTCCTTCATCTATTCTTGCATCAACATATTTTAAAGCACTTTTCATACCTTTAATTTGTTTTTCTAATTCTTTTATAGAAGATAACTCTATTTTTTCAACTTTACTCAAGTTAAATTCTTTTAATTCTTTTTCGTATTCTTCATACGACTTCTTTCCTAGTGGTGTTGGTCTCATTTTACTATATTTTTTTGGATTAGACTTTTCACATTCTTCTTTAGTGGCGTATTTACATTCTCCTGTATTACCCCATTTATATTTTCCGTTTTCACATTTTTTGCAAGGCATATTATATAATAGATTAAATTAATATTTATTTGATTTTTAAATTGTAGCTCTTCTTCTAATTGCTGCCAGCTTATCTTGGTTGTTCGTAACATCATCAGAAACAACATACGCTTGGATAGGCTCAGGAGCTACTCCACCTGATAGATCAAAAGAACCTCCCAACATTTGTGGTGCTGGTGTTTGTGGGTCTGCTGGTACTGCTCCACCTCCACCTCCTCCAGGTACAGGTGTTTTCATTATTTGCTGAACATTTGCCAAACCTGTTGCAATAGCTGCTGCTGCTGCTGCAAATCTTGCTGGTCCCACTAATGTAGGGTCTTTTAAAACTGCATTAGCTGCTGCATAAGTGTCTATGATAGCTTGTGCTAGTGCTAATTCTTTATTTTCTCCTGCTAATGTTCCTAAAGCTCCTGTAAGGGATGAATAAGCAGTCAACTGCTGATTAACTCCTTCTGCTACAATTTGTTCTTTTTGTTTTTCATATTGTTTAGTTATAGCCGTTATGTCAATGTTTGCTTTTCTAGCCATATCTACTTTTAACTTATAAGCAGCTTCTAACTCTTCTAATTCTCTTTCCGTTCCTGATAGTCCTTCAGCTCTTAATTCATTTTGTGCTTCTAATAATTCTTTATTTAAAGCTACCTCATTAGTCTTTTGCTCTGATAGTTGACCAGTAATTGTTTCTTCAAGCTCTAGTTGTCTTATTTGAATTTCTTTTAAAGCAATATTATCTTCATCTCTTTTGGAGATATTAAACTTTAATTGAGCCGCCGCTTCAAGCTTTTTCAATTCTTTTCTTTGTAATTCTTGTTGCTCTTCTAATACTTTATTCAAATCTTTGTTAGCTTTTATTCTGTCTGCAAATGTTTTAGTTTCATCATCTCTTATTTGCCTAAGCACTTCAGCTTCTTTTAATTTTTCTGCATTAAGTTTAGCAAATTCTACCTGTGAGAACGCTGCTGCTTTTCCTGAATCTGTAACTGCTTTTGCTTCATCTACTGTTGCTTTTGTATAATTTACTGTTGCCACAACAGCCTTTAAATAACTGTTTTCAACATTTGTAATTACATCAACTGCTTTTAATTGAGCCTTAGTTGCTGTTTCCATAGCTTTTACAAATTCACCATCAAACAAGTGATTAACAGCTTCTCCTATCAACCCAAAGACTTCTAATAAAGTATTAAATCTGTCAATAAGTCCTTGCTGTATAGTGTCCCCTAAATCCTTAATTTTTTGCTGTGGATTCTCAAATAATTCTTTAAACCAATCCATTGCTTGTCCTACTGTATCTCCGATTACATCAAATAGATCATTAAATACTATATCTAGTGCAGTCATGGTGGTATTAAAAGCATCTATTACTTTTTGGTTTTTAGAAAACACCTCCATTAATTTTGCAACTAAAGCCACAATTAATCCAATACCTAAAGATTTTAATGCAGTTCCAATTCCTTTAATTGTTGACCCTAAAGTTCTAAAACCCATCCCAGCTTGATCTGTTGCTTTATCTAAGTTCTTAACATCTTTAGTGACGCTTTTTATATTCGTTTTTACTTCTGCTTCTAATATTGTTTTATCTGCCATTTTCTTTTTTTTTAAACTATCATTTCATAAAGGTGAAGAGTAGCCGACCAACTAATAGCCATATCTGCATGACCTAAAACTGCTATATGCATATCATTAGTTCCTGTAAATGCTACTTCTGCTGACCAACCTGTAACTGTTCCGAATTTACCTACTGTTGTAGTTGTTTGATCTACTGATGTTAAATGAGCTATCCCTGATACTTTAATAAATGCTCTATCATTAACTGCACCACCACCATGTGATCCTGCTGTTCTTACTCCTATAACATACGCTTCAAATCCTTGAAAAGAACTAGTAGATGCTCTTGCTATTATTGTATTTGTGCTGCTATCATTAACTTTTAAATTTGTTCTAGTACCATCAGTAGTTGTTCCTGATAATGATATTATAGAACTCTGACCTTTGCCTATTCCTGCACCATTAAACGCTCCTCCTCCAAATACTGTTTCTCCATCTCTTTGTGCTAATCCATAATTTCCAAATATTGCTGCATTGTCTACTCCATTAGCTATTTCATTAGTATCACCTACTATTATACTATTATTACTAAGACCTTTAGATGTGTTGTTTTCTCCAACTATAAATGTATTCCTGGAGCCTTTTTCTGTGTTATTTCTATTTCCTTTTATTAAGTTAGATTCATTTCTTATAGCTTCTCCTGTTGTTGTAGAATAATGGAACGCTTCACATGTTCTAGTTATTTCATTATATGTATATCCATATGCTTCACAATCTCTTTGGTTTGGAAAAACATCAGTAGTTCCATCTGTGAAAATAACCTGTCCACTTCTTAATGTTTTCTTAGGTTTTACTGTATATCCTCTTCTAAATTGCATTAGTTTATTAGTATAAATTCAACGGTTGATAAATTATCAGGCTTATAGTCAATTCTATTAACTCTATATGCTCTGTTTTTAATCATTACATAATCTGCAAAGTTAAATGTAGCTATATCTCCAGGTTGCAGATAAACTTTTAATGTCATAACTTTAGTATCAGGATCATATAGCTGATTGTAATAAGGAAGCCAATATATATTAAACAAATTATCAGGAGGTGATTCGCCTATTGGTGGTATTAATTGACATTCTCCAAAATTAAAATCTACTGTATCACCTCCTGCTGGCGGTGTGCTTATTACAGTTGGTATATCTGTTAAATGTGAGAATGTAAAAAAATCATCTGTGTTTTCACTTGACAAACCATTTTGTCCTGGTATAAAATATGTTGTAGACATAGCAACAGGACTAACCTCCATTTGATATAATATTCTTGGAGCATTATCAAAAGATGATGTAGCACCATCATCATTAGCTGAATAAATAGTTGGAACAACTAACTCAGTAAATTGTGTCCATAATGGTTTTGATACAGTAGCTGCAAATGGGCTTGCTACAATTTCATCTTCACCTTCTAATAGTGTTAATCCTTCTGCACTAAATACTCTACTACCATACAAATGTCCTCTTGTCGCTTTTTTATAAACATTGAAAATATAATCCCCATCATCTTCTTCATATTTAAAAATAGTTTTCTTTTTTAAATCATTTAAAGGTTTTAGATTAATATCTTTCTCATCTATCTTGTTAGTCCAATTATGCTTAATGTTTCTATCTTCTAATGATAACCCTTTGTCAGTTTTTATAAATATATCTTTATATGGTTCTATTATAATATTAGCAGGATCTGTTTCATCTTTTAATGTTACCAAATTGAACATAGTAAGTAATCCACTTATAAAATCCCATTGATTTAAGCTCCCTCTAAGAGTATTCAATACACTTCCAGTAGCAGTTGGAGTAGTGATTGTAAACACAACTGTTCCTGCTGTATAATATAAAGGAACTCCACCTGCTGTTTGCAATGCTACTGGTCTTAATCTATCTCCAGTATTTAAAGTAATATCAAAACTTCCTGATATATGTGTAGGAAAATTGTTAACCATAAAATTTCCTGAAGTTGCCATAGAAGGAACTACATCTATATAATATGTTGTAGTAATAGATGCATCATAATATTCCCATCTAAAAGCTGCATTTTGATTTACACCTCCAGGAAAAAATGTAAAATCATATTCTATATTGTATAATACATTGTCTGCTGTTTCTACAATATAATTAGCATAAGTTCCAGTAGTGTTATATGTGGCAGGAGCTTGTGACTGTTGTACACCATTAGCTGTTCCGAAAGGATATAATGGCAATGTTTGATAACTTCCACTTAGTGGAAAAGAAGTATCAGACATAGTTCCTGTACTAGTATTAAAAACTACTTCATCCATTAAGGCAGGCATTCTATCACCTCCCCAATTAAAATCCATAAATAATCTATCAAAATCAGTTCCTTCAAAAATTGATGAGCTATAAGTATATCCTGCTTCGCTAAATATTCGGTCTATTAAATATTTTATTTTTATAAATGGTCTAAATGCTTGTTCTAACCTTGTTAATTCAGGAGTTCCTATTGTAGCACTTGAACCTGTTGATCCATTTGCATACAGTATCTGACCAGTCCAATCTACAAAAGGATATTTTAAAACATTAGTATTATTAACTCCTATACTAGCATCATAAGCATAACTGTCAGTAGACAATGCTTGTGTTAATGGCAATCCTGTTGAGTTATACCAACTGTTTCTAATAGATGTTTTATTGTAAGTGTGTTCTAACTCGCTTAAATCAATATGATCAAATGTTCTATTTTTTAAAGTATCAGCAAGAGCTATCGTTGTAGAGAACAAGTTTACATTGTAGCTAATTTCTCCATCCCTGTTTTGAATATCTATTAGCTTAAGCATTCCATCAAATATGATGATTCCATTTTGTTTTAGAACAGCTCTAGTTTTTAAATAAGGATTAAACCCAAAAGGATTGGCTACTGTTCTTGTTACTTCAAATAAATTACCAAATATTTGATTGTTTCTTTTAGTTGCTGGTAAATTAAAATCTTTAGAGTAAGACTGTATCTTTTCAGCTACATTTTTAAAATCATCAACACTTAATGTCAATGGTATCTCTTCATCTTCATATAAATCAACAAGCACTTGTCCTTCCCATTGAGTAGCTGCTTGTGCAGTATTAGTAACACTCATTTCTGATATAACTAAATTTCCTGCTGAATTACCTCCATAGCTTATCATTAGTATATCATCTTCAGCAGTTGCGGTAAATGTATATTCCCACTCAGTTAGAGAAACAGTATTAGTTTGATTATAATCATATACCGTTATTCCTGAATCTATATGTATAATGAATACTTCATTAGGTTGTCCTGCTGCAAAATTTATTTTTGCTGTATATTGCTGACCTACTACAAGTCCTGATAGTCTTTGATACACACCACATCTTGTTCCAAATCCAGTTGCTACTGCTGCCGAATTTAAAGTAAGATCACCTCCTGATTCTGTTGCTACTGTTGGAGTACCGTATGCTGTTAATCTAAACTTATACCAAATATTTGGTGTTACAGGTGGTTGTGCTAAAACTACATTTAAAGTAGTTGCATAGCCAGTAGATGTACTATCTAAATTAGATGCACCATTAACTCCAAAAAAGTTAGTGCCATCTACTAAGATTTGGTTATCTAAATAAGTTTGTGGGAATACAGCTAATTGTATGCTCATTATACGGTTTGTGTTTTTCTTGTATGATTCTTTTCTACTTCAAATGTGTACTGTATCAGTTTATCATTAGCTACTGTCTTTTTAACAAAGCTAGATGTTGTAAGCAAAACTGGTTCAACATATTTATTTGTTATTGTATTAGTTGGAACTGACTCTGTACTATCATATCCGTTTAACATATACACTTCAGGACTATTAATTAATTCTTCAAACCATTCTGAATTTTCTTCAGCTATATAGTCTGTGTTCATTTGTATGCTTTCTGTTGTGTTTACTCTAAAATTCTTTCTACCACCCATAAATCCAAAAAGTCCTAATGTACTAGAGTTCCATGTTCCTCTTGTTTGCGTATAAGTGCTTTTATTAGTGTTCAATGATCTTGTAGATTTTTTATTAAATGTATAATAATCCCAAGTTCCCCATTGATTTAACCAACAAAGTCTTATACTCTCATATCCTTTTAAATCAGGACAATTAATATTAACAGTATATATTTCTGTTGTTGGACTACCATAAGATGATCCTGGAGGATACTGAGCAGCATCATACCCTGCAAATGTGTAATAAGAAACATTGTTGGCATCTAATGCTGCTCTAAATGTAGCATTAATATTACTTATGTTTCCAGGATAAACACCCATATATAGAAGATGTGAGTATATATCATCTAAATTAGTTGAGCCACCGTTTGAAAAAAACTGACCATAATTAAGATTCCCTGTAAAAGAACCTGATGCATCAAAGTATTTTATTTGAATAAAAGTTAATTTATTAGGGTCTGCTGTTGATGTGTCAGGTAAGAAATTCAAGAATGAAACTGTACCATAATCATTTTTCCCTGCTGTTAAAGTAGTAGGCATATTAGTTAAAAACTTATTCCCTGTTCCGTGAGCAGAATAAAATTTAGCAGCATCTAAATCAAAACCATAATCATTACTGTCTAATGTTAAGTAATTATCTCTCTGTAAAACCCCATTAAAAATGGTGTACTGTACAGAGTTGGTTGTTTGGTTGTTTAATGTTGTCACTGCTCCTGTTGCTGTTGCAGAACCCTCTACTGAAAATTGAACTGCAAAATATCTTACAGAACTTCTGCTTCTAGAATATCTATCAATAATATGTATAGGATGTCTTACTGCTGAATAGCCCTGATCTTTATATGTACTACCACTCCCTGAAAAAGTACCTAATTGATCTGCACTTACATAATTCTCTAATAGCGGTCCCAAATCAAAAATACCTCTTCCTTGATTATTTGGGGTTGTTTTAAATGTAGCAACTACATTATCAGCAACACTAAGATTTATTGCGTTTATACTTACATGAACTTCTGCTACAAATTTAACATTATAGTAGTTTTGAACTATGTAATCATTTTTTAATGCAAATAGTATTTGCTGACCTACTGGCATTATGCCATTATTTTCATCGCCGTATAAGGGTTTTTGTTCTATTGTTGTTGCCATTATTTAACTATTATTTTTTGTGTTTTTATTCCATCAATTAAATCTTCTTTAACACCTCCCAAGAGTTCATCTCCAAATTCTCTTAGTCCTAACATTAAAGGTTTCTGAAAGAAACTTATTCCTTGTATTCCTTTTTTACCTATGCTTCTAGCTATCAAAAATGATATGCTTTTTCTTGACATAAATCTTCCCTTTTCATCTCTAGGGGCTATGCCTTTTTTTACTATCCATTTGTCTAATGCTCTACTAGGTGGTTGTGAATGTCCTTTAGATTTTTGATATTTAAAAGGAGTTGGAATAACTTTGCTTTTATAATTCTTAAAAGTTCTTAAAACCTCTGTTCCTGAAACCCCCTTATCTACATACTTACCATAATCTGCCATGTAGAACTCTACCGAGAAACCTCCTTGACTTGGAACTACTTTAAAATATATTGAATTTTCTAAAGCACTACCTCCTCCCTTTTTTCTTTGGAGACCTCCCTTAGCTCTGTTGACTACTTGTTTACCAAAGCTATTTAAGTATCTTTCTACATTCTTTACTTTCATTACACAAGTGCAGCAAATACCTCTACTTGAACATCTGTTGTAGCTTTTGGTTTAACTTGTACAGTTACTACATCTTCTAAAGTACCAAATGCAGGACTAGTATCTGTTTCCCCTATTGCTGCCTCTTCAGCTTGAAATAGAATATGAGAACCTAAAGCTCTAACTGTAACCTGATAATTTGTGTTAGTAGTTACAATAGCTAACTCTATATCTTCATCAAGACTTAAATTTGTTATTCTAAAATACTTACAGTTTTCTACATCCAAAGCCCCTGCCGCTCCATGTGGAGTTGAATTGAATACTGCTACTGTTGTAGTATTAGAATGGGCACAAGTTAATATTCTCTCGAACACATCTACTATCCCTGTTGTTGTAATTGAATTACTAGAGCCTCTGATTGCTCCATTTAATGTCACATTTTCTGTGATTGTTGTTACTAAATCTGCCATATTTATTTATTTATTATCTATTTGTTTTAATTTTCTTATTGCCCACTCTATACCTGAAGTACCACCCCATGCATCCCACATAAGACCACCACAACCTTCTGAGTATGGTACATCTTTATTTTGTTGATGTCTTTTAAATGATGCCATTCTAGCTATTGTATCTCTGCTAATAGGTTTACGGTTTGCAAGCTGTGAGCTTCTTACCCATCCTACATTAGTTCCACAATCGCTTCCGTTTTCTTCTTTCCACTTTCTAGCCCTTTTAGCATTATTAGTAGCTGACTGTGGATAATCCGTGTAGCTTTCTAGTTCAATACTAATTGCTTCTAGCTTTTCTAATAATTCTTCATAGTTCATATAAGGCTATTTGTTTTTTATTAGTGTTAAAATTGTGTTTAGTTTTTCTTTTAATTCCTCCATATTTTTTGCATTAGTTTCATGATGTTTTGAAAATGTATCTTTCACTTCTCTAATGCTAAAGAAGAAAAATTTATACAAAGCGTAACATGCTCCCATCAAAAGCACTACACTCAATCCATAGTTTTCAATAAGCCTTAAAGTTTCTTCCATTATAATCTTACTCTAATAGTTGGTGGTATTATTTGTATTTCTATTTTGCCTATTTTTATTATATTTAATTTCTTTAATTTTTTCCACATTAGTAACCTGCTCCAGTATTATCCATTGGAACTTCACAAGCATCAAAGTCATACATAACCTTTATTCCTATCTGAAATGTCCACCCACATAGTAGGTTGTCAAATCTTTCTGTGAATGGCTCTATTGTAAACTGATCTTCTGTAAAATATAAACCATGATTAATATCATTCACTCCTGATAACGATTGTCTTAAACTGTGTCTTATTGAGCCAATAAAATCAGTACATATCTCTAATGTTTGATTGAATACTTCTTGCTCATTGTTTTTCATGTTAACTAACTTAGTTAAATCAGCATGTTGTTTTGTTTGCCAATCATTCTTTTCAGATACTAAATCACAAACAAATAATTGATAGTTGTATATTAGTTCACTATCTCCTGTTTCTACATTAACTGGATTGATGTGTAATAGAGGCATCTTCTCTAACTTTTCGAGATTAATATCGTATATATCTCCAACTGATACTGTTGATAGCTGCTTATGATACTGCCCTAATCTTATTAGGAAGTTTGTTACATTGTTATATGTCTTATTGCTTACTGGCATGTTTTACTTTATTTTGTGTACTTAAATCTGTTTCATAACTTAACCAAGTTAGACATTCTAACAAGTTAAGATTTGTTATCCTTTCTAAATTTACTATCTCTCCATTTGTCAATCTATACATCACTCCGAACCAACCCCACTTTTCTGCAAAAGATTCTGAGGCAATTGCTTCTCCATTTCCTTCAGCCGATGGGTCAAAAATGATGGCAAAGTCATTAGCAATTCTTTCGCGAAACTGTAAAAAAAAACCAGTGCATTTTGCACTTGCTCTGCTGACATCTTCTTCATCTCCTCTGCCCTTATACTTATATTTCCATCATAAGCTTCAATAGTATAAATATTATTTTTCTTTTCAACTATTGGTCTGTATAAAACAGCACATAATTCAGGTAAGTGGTTTTGAATATCATTCTTAATGAATGTCTCTATATCTGCATACTCACCAAGAGTAATGGAATCCAAATCAGGATGAAAACCATACTCCTTACCCTCTACCTCTATAATTCTCCTTAGAGAACTATCTTGCTTATGTTGTAGCTCACTTATCTTTCCCAAGATTGTAGCTATATCTTTAATCTCTAGCTTATCAATTAGCTTTTTAGGAATATCAGATAATGCTGCTATCGTTTCCTTTGCTTCCTTGCTCTTGTCAAGTTTGTGAAACTTAACTAACTTTAACCATGTTTCCAGGTTAACCTCACTCCAGCTACTAATTAATTTAAACTCTTTAGTCTTTCCTCCCTCCTTAATTTTTACCTTCATATATAATATAATAGAAATTGTTGTTATTTAGTTTAATAATGTTTTTTATTTGTATATTTGCCGCATATTTGTCTTCATTTTAGTTATAAAAGGGGGGTTAGTCACTTAGGCTGCCCTCTTTTTTATTGTACAAAATATCTGCCTGCATTAGGATTATCTAAGTGATATATAACATTATATCTAACACCATCTATTGCATGATTAAAAGAATCATGGTATAGTTTTGACCCCTTGTCTGCGTATACATAATTGTTTAATTCTTTAGCTATATTAGTAGATTCAGGAGTTACAATTAGCTCATAGTCCTGCATTCTAGTTATTCCGCTTTCAATAGTTCCTTTTTTTACTGGTCTTATGTTTACTCCTAAGTGCTTCAGGTCTGCTATCAGTCTAGGTTCTGCTGAATCAGCTATAATTAACTTGTTACCTACTTTCTCTAATACTATTTGAGCTAACTCCTGTGACTTCATTCCGTTTTTATAGATATGTTCTTTTAAATATATCTTCTGTTTCTTTTTATCAATAGCCACCTCTGTTAAACTATCAGGATCAACACTAAATCCAAAGTCCATTCCACAAGATGTTTGCAGACCATCAGGATTAAATTCACCAATACTCCAATTCTCAAACACCACACCTTCTGCTTTATCTAACCATCCACCCATTATTTTGTGCTGATACTTCTTAAAATTCTTGTGCTGTATAGTTTTAATACGCTCTAAGAAGCTCTCTGAGAGGTTTTCTCTATTGTCTAGGTATGTACTGTGTATATAGCATACATTGTCTTTAACGCCATTAAAACCAGCTTCTACGCCTTTGTCTTGAAAGAATCTTTTGTATATCCAATGTTCTTTAGTTACAGGATTTAATATAAGTATGATTCTGTTTTGTATTTCTTTTTCTCTAATACTTAAATCAATAGTGTCAAATATATCTTCATCAATTAATTCTTCAGCTTCATCCAACACCCAGTTAGATACTCCTGTTAAAGATTTAAGACTAGCTGTTTGGTTTCCTGCTGATGTCTTTATACCTCTAAACAGTATGTCGCTTTTGTTTTTTAAGTTTACTACTTCTGCTTTGTTTACGCTAAATATATTATCATACCCTAATAGTCCTATCTTTTCTAAGAACTCAGGAATGATTGACAGGTGTGCTGAGGTCATAGTGTATCTCGTAAAGAGTACTCTAATCCCTCTAGTCATAGTTAATAATGTAAGGAATACTGTTACCGCAAAAGATTTTCCTGATCCTCTACCACCTGTTATTATAAAATACCTGGCATTAGAATCAAATAGTGGATTATATTTCTTACTCAGTTTCAGTGTCTACAAATGTTATTACAGGCATATTCAATGTCTCCTCGTTTGAAGTCACATCAACCTTTTGCTGTGGCTTACCATAGAAGTATTCAAAGAATAATTTAACCGCCCATTGTTCTTTTTTCTCTAAACCTTTTTGCAATGACTCTAATGCTAGTGTGTTCATTGGTGTTAGGTTCTCTATTAGCTTTTGTTCTTCAGCTTTTGCCTTTCGACCTGCTCCTTCTCTTTTTCCTCCGTGTGTACTCATTTTGAAATAATTTGATTAATCAAGTTGTATTATATAATAGAAATCACTTGAATTCATTTGGAAGCATTAATCTAATACCTAATTCTGTCAAAGCCCATATGCGTATCTGATCTGCATATATCTCAAACTCTTTAGTGTTCATTCTAGCTGTGCTATTAACTGTTTGCAGTCCTACTTGTCTTTCGTTTATCTCTATACTTTGCCACTCACTAGAAAACTTTATTTTAAGTACATCATGCATTTCATCAGGAAAATATCCTAGCTCTGCTGATAATGGCTGTACTATACAAGCCCAGTAGTAATTGTTTTGCATATTAGACCGATTGTTTCTTTGTTTCTTTACATTAACTATATAGTCACTATCTAGCTCTTTAAGATAATTAAAAAGCATTTGTTTGTCTTGGTTGTTCTTAATTACAAAGTTCATAGTATAACCTCCTATTCTTAATATATATCTGTCGCTTAGGTGTTTTTAAAAGTTCTATGCCTTGTAGATTATACATCTTGTGTTTAATTGGCTTTTTTATTTCATTTATATATGTAATGTTATTAGGACATATGGTGTCTTGCTTTACACTTGTGCATAACAGGAGGTTAGTTGTGGAATCATAAAAACTAGTAGTTAAAGTTACTATGTGTATTCCTGGACTATAAGTATGAGCTATTGTTTGATAAGCTAATGATATTGGACTATATTCTCCAATAAAAGTAGTATCTGTTCCATCTCCAAAATCTATATGATGCTCTGTGTAATAATGACTTTGATCGATAGAGCTATATGGTGCTATAAATGTTTTCCCACCTCCAGTAGTGCATATCCAGTCTGTAAAACATAATAGTAATAAAAATGCTTTCATTATTAAAAGTCTTCGTTTATTCCTCTTTCTCCAAGCAGTTTCTCTTTAGCACCATCCCAAAGATAATCACCTCTTTTCTTTTTACTTAATGATTCTTCTGTTCTTTTTAATTGAGGGAATCCTTCTACTGGTTCTGTTTTCATATATAAACCACAAGGGCATTCTGATCCTTTAGTTACCCATTCATTATCACGCAAAACAATTATTTGCTTTCTTATCTCTTTTTCGTGTTCACCACATTTGCATTTATATAGTGCCATTATAATCCTGTTCTATCTAACCCTCCTGTTCTTGTTTCACCTTCCCTATACAATCTATCTAATTCAAAATGTAAATGATTAATAGCTTTCTGTATATCTTGCTCTGCTGGATTTCCCTCCTTATTCCCTGCCCTTAATAAATAAGATACTGCTGTGCCTGTATTATATCCAAGCTGAAAATCCTCTATAATATTCCTAGCTGAGTAGCCATATAGTTTTCCTGAATAATAATGTGGCTCAGGATGTTTTTTGTAATCTTCTTTCTTTGTCATTTTCTAAAATTTTTATTAATCCTTGTTGTGTATTTAATGTTCTAGCTTTTTTGCTTTTTCTATATTCTTCAGGTGAATAGATTAACTTCACTTCTCTAACTAATCCTTCATTGTTATATTTAACTATCCATCTTTCTGAATGATGCATCTTTGTTCTTTTTAAATGTGCTAAATAACTCATTGGCTGTATTTTTTATATAGTTTTTTTATTCCATCAAAGCATGTTGATAG
>TARA_R100001463_G_scaffold5237_9_pt1 | contig 13360 bp, 12 predicted proteins | sample TARA_R100001463 | Tara Oceans TARA_R100001463 (sample SAMEA2622242) | marine metagenome | biome: marine biome (ENVO:00000447); feature: deep chlorophyll maximum layer (ENVO:xxxxxxxx); material: "saline water (ENVO:00002010), including plankton (ENVO:xxxxxxxx)" | depth 40 m
CGAAACACTTAATGCTGCAATAGCCAATGCTCTATGCCGAGTGTCGGCAGTGTATACTGGAGCCGATGAGATTGTGATGGTGGCAGGAGACTCATCAGCAATACAAGCAGAGATAGAAGCTCTTGAAGAAAGCAAGAGAGATATTGACTATACTCAGGATGAAGAAGTTGTTAAGGCAGAGCAAGAAGCTATACAAGTACAGATTAGAGCAAAGCTTGAGGAGATGAACGCAGTGCCTCAGGTTGAAAAAGATAACACAGTATACTGGGAAGGGTATTATGGCGGATGCAAAAGAACATCATACAACACACAAGGAGGTGTTCATAAGTTAGGCGGCACACCTTTTAGAAAAAATTATGCAGGGGTAGGGTATATTTACGACCCTGTAAGAGATGCGTTTTATATAGAGCAGCCCTATGCAAGTTGGACACTAGATGAGTCTTCTTGCAACTGGCAACCACCAACACCTAGACCTGAAGGCGCGGATTGGTACTGGAAAGACGACACAACTGAGTGGGTCGACTATGTATATATAAATCCAGACAACAACCAGCCTTATCCTAGCTGGACATGGGACACAACAAATGGAACATGGAATGCTCCTGTAGAATATCCAAACGATGGTATGCCATACAGGTGGGATGAAGAAGGACAAAAATGGGTTTCAATAATATAAATTATGGCAACAACTAAGGTAATAACAGAGTTAACGGATTTAAATCAAGCCAATTCAGAGAGTGGACTTAGAATGCCTACGGGTGGAGCTTTTTCAGGAACGCCTGTTCCAGGAATGATGCGTAACGACACTACTCAAAGCTCTGCAAGTTCAGCATCTACCATGCAACACTATAACGGTGCTGAATGGAAAAACTTTGTTAATGTTGATTCATGTACTTTAAATAAGTGTGATTATCCAACAACAGGGACTGCTTTGTATCAATTTGATGATACAGCGGATAGTAGTTGTACCCCTGCTTACAATGGAACTTTTACTAATCCTAGTTATGTTGCTAGTATGACTGGTTTTGGTAAAGCAGCTGATTTTAATGGAAGTAATACGAGTATTAATATTGGGGCTTCAAACAACTTTGCTAGTGACAAATTAACAATTAGTTTTTGGGCAAACCCAGGGACAGGAAATCCATCTAATTATCAAATGCTATTTTCTAATTATATAGGTCAAAGCGTTGCCGATTATGATTTTATCATGAACAGGCAAACTAGTCAAAAACTAGAAGTAGGGATTTCTGGGGCAGGAAGCGCATACCTTTATGTTGGGACAGATTCAGCGATATTTACAACAGGAACATGGAAAAATTATGTTATAGTTTTTGATACTACAGAAAGTGCAAATGTTGATAAAATAAAAATTTATGTTAATGGTACTTTAGAGGCTCGTTCAGAAATTGCTTCTTCTGGAACTGTAACGGGTTCTTTGCTTGACACAAGCGATGATTTGCTTATTGGAGATTGGCCACACGATACAACACATATATATAGTGGTCTTATGGACCAAGTAAGAATATTTTCTTCAGCCTTATCACCAACAGACGTAACAAAAGTAGCAGGAGAAGTAGGATGTTAAAAAATTAAATTATGGCAATAACAAAAATAGGAACACCGGAATTATTTGACTTTAGTGCAACAAATACAGCGCTACAATTGCCAACGGGTACATCGCTAGAAAGACCCACTTCGGCTATAGCAGGTCAGTGGCGATATAATACAGATGAAAAGTATGTTGAATATTATGATGGTACAACTCCCTACGACGCTACTAAGTGGTTTCAAATAGACACTGAAGCTCCTACAAACCCCAATGACTTTCCTAGTGAGAATTTCAACGTCAACACATACTTTGGTAATGGAGGCACTCAAACACTAGATGCTAAGTTTAATGAGGCTGCGAATTTTAATGGGAGCTCATCTTATATTGAAATAAGTCAAACATTATTAGGAAGCGGAACGCTAAAAACTTGGTCTACCTCTTTCTGGTTTAAAACATCGAGCTCAACAGAACAATATTTGAATAACACAGCAGCAGCAAGTAATAATTCAGGATATGGTGTATATATAAAAAGCTCTGGTTACTTAATTTTTACTACAAGTAGTGGCGGCGGTGGAATTTCTGAAAAAGGATTAGAATATCAAACAGATTTAAGTGACGGAGCCTGGCATAATGTTGTAGCTACTTATACATCAGCTGGAGGCACAAATGATGCAACTCTTAAACTATATGTTGATGGAGCAGATGTAACTAGTTCAAGTGTTGCCGTAAATGGATATGTAGCGGGGTCTGGGTCTACCTATAATAGTTTTACTATACCAAGAATTGTATTAGGGAGATGGGCAGATACTGGGTCTGCTGTAGCGGTGATGAAAGGAGCTATGGATCAAGTAAGATTTTTTAATACAACATTAACTGATGCTCAAGCAATAGATTGTTATACAGATGAAACAACAACAACAGCGGCTACATTAAACTTCCCAGTGGGAGCAGGGTGTATCGCTGCTTATCAGTTAGACGGTGACGCTTCAGATGTAGGCGGTACCTATGGAGGTGCAGAAACAAACATCGGATATACAGGATTAAAATTTACCCCTGACCTTACATGGATAAAAATAAGAACAACTTATAATTATGATCATAATTTGTATGATACAGTAAGGGGTGCTGATGGTCAAAGCGGTACAAGAGATAAAGTTTTAATGACAAATTCAAACTCCCAACAAGAGCAAGGGAATGGTGATGTAACAATTTTAACAAATTCTGTAAAGCTAGTTGAAACTAATGTAGGTGCATCAGGTCAAGAGGTAAATAAAGATGGAGAAGAATTTGTTTCTTGGAATTTCAAAGCAGGAGGAGCACCTACACAAGATAATTCAGGAGGAAGCTCACCAACTCCAGGTAGTATTATGGTAGATGGTTCTGCTTACACAACAACTTTAACAGGTACAATTGTTCCAAAAAGAGCTACTGCAAATACAGCTGCAGGATTTTCGATTATTAATTACGATGGTTCAGGTATATCAAATGGAACTTTAAACCATTTTTTAAGTGCCGCTCCAGAACTTTATATCTGGAAAAGAATAAGCTCTAGTAGTGATTGGAGTGTAGCGGGCAAAGACATTAATAATTACCAAGGATATTTGGAGTTAAATGACGATGTTATCATTAATGTAGATTCAACAATGCAAGCTCCAACAAGTAGCCTTATAAAATTTAACACTACTTCTGCTAGTTATAATGGATCAGGTCAAGAGTGGATGTTATATGTTTTTCATTCAGTAGATGGTTATCAGAAGATAGGGAGTTATACAGGGACAGGAAATGCTAGTGGAAATTACGTTTTTACAGACAGCAATGGAGACGGCACAGGCACAGGTGCTTTTGAACCAGCGTTTTTATTAGTAAAAAGAACAGATGTAGCCGCGGATTGGTTTATATATGACAACAAAAGAGTTTATGGAAGTGAAGCTCCAGCCAACCCTTTAGATGGTGAATTAAGGGCAAATAGAGATTTAGCAGAAGATGACTACGATGGATATAATTTTTACACTAATGGATTTGAAGTGGCTAACAACGGAACTAATATGAATGCTGCAGGAGGAAATTACATCTTCTTAGCCATAGCCGCTGATAAAGATAGTTCAGTGCCTACTGTAACAAATAGTTTTTCTCCTACTTTATATACGGGTGATGGTGCGAGCTCAAGAACTATTATCACAGGTATTGATAATGATTTTGTTTGGATAAAAAAGAGAGGGCCATCTACTGGTAATAATTTACTACAGAATACAGTTCAAGGTGGAGGAACAAATTCTGCAATGTCCTCTAACTCAACTACAGCGGCAGGTAATTTTGACCAATATGGTTACATATCTGCATTTACAACAAATGGGGTTAGAATACAAGGAGGTACAAGTGGAAGTTATCCTAACGACAATGCAAATGAAAATAATTCTACATATGTAGCTTGGGCTTGGAAAGTAGGAGGGTTACCGACATTAAATAGTGACGGGAACATTACAAGTATAGTCAGCGCAAATCAGGCGGCTGGTATGAGTATTGTGGAATACAAAACAGCAGGTTCAAAAACTATTGGTCACGGACTCCTTCAAGCACCAGAATTAATAATTCAGAAACGAATTGATGTTACATCCTTATGGGTAGTATATACAGCTACGACTGGATTACAAAATTATTTACAACTTCAAGATACAGCAGCAGTAGCGCCAGATGCAAATTTTATGACGGCAGTTGGAACAAGTACTTTTACCTCTCAATGGTCGTCAAATACTCATAACTATATAAATTATTGCTTCCATTCAGTAGCAGGTTATGTGGATGTGGGGAGTTACGCTGGTGTAAGTACAGGGACTAGAACTCATGTAACTGGATTCGAGCCGTCATTTGTAATGATTAAGGGAACAAATTTTAGCGATAGCTGGTATGTGTATGATAATAAAAGAAGAACTCCTCCCTCGAGTATTTTATTTGCTGATTTAGCCGATGCTGAATACACTATAGATAATTCTGCTTTATATGTAACATTTGTCTCAGGAGGAGCAGGAGTGGGAGGATTTACTACCTCAGGGGTTGTATCAGGAATAGATGGAGCAACAAGAAATTTTATATATTTAGCAATCAAATAAATATAATTATGAACACAACAATTTTAATATTAATCGGATTAGTAGTTTTACTAATTGTAATTAACATAGCCGCGATATGGCTCACAAAGAAAGGTCTTACTAAAGACGAGAACAACAATATGATTCCTGACATCTTAGAGGCGAAATTTGCTCAGATGAAGGCTGATGTATCTAAACGTGTTGATCGTGTCGGAGAAGAGCTTAAAGACGTTACTAAGGCTATTAAAGAGGTGGGTAACCAAATCGGAGATGTGCCTAGTGCAATGAAAGGTCAGAATAGATCTGGAAAAAAATCAAAGAAAAAATGAATTACGTGCAAGATACCACAGCTGGAGAGATAACAGTAAACTACATTTATGTTGAATCTAAAAAAATTAAGTGTGACTGATGCAAAAATTTATGCTCTTACAGTAGGAGCTTTAGCTACGTCAATGACAGACATTGATGTAGTTCTTAAAATTATTGCAACAGTTGTTGCCATAGGATATACCTTGCACAAATGGTATATAATGCATGGAAAAAATAAGTGAGCACGTATCGTACAAAGAAGGTGTAAAGTCAAACACCGCTACTAGGTTAAACATCGACAATACACCTGGCTCATATGAGCTTTCTAACATGGGTATCTTGGCTGATAATCTTTTTGAGCCATTACGTAAATGGGTAGGTGGCCCTATAAAAATAAACTCTTTTTTTAGATCGGAAAATTTGAATCAAGCCATTGGCGGCAGTTCCCGAAGCCAACATTGCCAGGGACGCGCGATTGACCTAGATGATACCTTTGGACACAAAACAAATGCAGAAATGTTTTATCATATAAAAAATAACCTATCTTATGATCAGATAATATGGGAGTTTGGTGATGACACTAATCCTGACTGGGTACATGTGAGCTACGTCTCAGATAGTGAAAACAGAGGTAGAGCATTAAAGGCTGTAAAAGAAAACGGTAAAACAACATATCAAGTAATATGAGCAAGCCTAAGAAAAAATTTGGCCAGACGGTTGTAGGGAAACTTTTAAAAGCCTCTGTAGGTTTAATAAATCCAACTCTTGGAAGTATTATACAAGGAGACATGTCTGTAGAGCAAGTAGTCTCATCAATTAAAAATTCAGATGCGCCAGCAGAAGACAAGATAAGAGCTCAAGAGATGGTGCTCGAAGCTTATGAGGCTGAAGTTCAAGACAGAGCGTCTGCTAGGCAGAGAGAAATAGCAGCTCTAAATTCAGGATCAAATGATGTTCTTTTTAAAACTGTAGGGTGGGGAATTACTCTTTGTTTTATAGGTGTTATTGCAGGAGCAATAGGTTTGTGGCAAATACCTGAAGAGTCTCAGAGATTATTCGACATGGGATTCGGAGCAGTAGTAGCAGCCTTTACTCAAGTAATAGGATACTACTTTGGATCGTCGGCAGGGAGCAAACAAAAAACTAATCTAATCAACGGCAATGGCGAAAGCAATTAATATAGCAACTTACCAAACTAAATCAAAAGTTAGAAGACCAGGGATACACTCAAAAACAAAAAGCTCAGCTCTTAAGTCTTCTAAGAACTACCGTAAGCTTTACCGCGGGCAAGGGCGTTAAAATATTTGTATCTTTATATTCAAATTAAATCTAATCAAATGGATATAAGGAAAATTTCCGTAGGTCCAGATTACAAATCTGGGGCAATGCACTACATAGTAGGCCAAGAAATACTTAATGGCAAATACTTTATACACCTAATTCAACAAGACTCCAATAAACAATCTATTAAGATATGGATTCAACGCAAAGATGAAATATTATTATGGAAAGAGTTTAGTTCGGACGTGCCCGTGTCTATAGAATATAATATTAACTTTTAATGAAATCACCGTTTTACTTTATAGTTGAGCCTGTAGAAGGCAAACGATATAACAATACTAAAAATATATCAGGGTTAGATTTTATTACTAGCACAAGCGAGGAGGATTTTACAGTATCAAATCGAAAAGGTATTGTTAAGGAAGTTCCTTTAAACTACCAAGGTCCAATTAAAATTGGAGACATACTTTTGGTTCACCACAACGTGTTTAAATATTACAACGATATGAAAGGCAGACAGAAAAGTGGTAAAAGTTTTTTCAAGGATAATTTATTTTTTATAGACAATGATCAGTTTTTTATGTATAATCAAAATAATCAGTGGTATAGCCACGATAGATATTGTTTTGTAAAGCCAATAAAAAAACAAAAGTCATTTATGTTTAAGCGTGGAAAAGAAGAGCCATTAATGGGAGAAATGGTTTTTCCAAATGATTATCTTTTATCTCAAGGAATAAAACCAGGGGCGCAAGTAAGTTTTCAGCCAGACAGTGAGTATGAGTTTGATGTAGATGGAGAGAAACTTTATCGAATGTATGACCATCAAATAACCTTAAGCTTATGAATTATATAATGATAGATGATTTTTTAGATGATCCTAACAACTATGTTATAGATGTATTAAAAGAAAAGTTTGAGGATGTGGCTGATGGTGATACTGTGTTTAAAGGCATTCAAAAAAGATCAATGGATGAGATGCAATATAAAATTGAAGAAGCTTATCCTGATTATGTAGTAACATACAATTTTATAAGACAATCACCTCTTAATCAAGAAGAGCCCAACTTTATACATACAGACGAGATGATGGGTGATAAGACAATTTTATTGTATTTAAATAAACATCATCCTGTAGAGGACGGCACTACTCTTTATAAGTTTAATAAAATTTCAGATGATTATCTACCTATGTGTACTTTTTATGCACAGTATAATAGGTTAGTGGTTTTTGATTCTTCAATACCTCATTCAAGAAATATATTTGAAAACTTTGGAAAAGGAGAGTATTCGCGCTTAGTTCAGGTAATATTTTTAAAATTAAAACCATGAGTTCAGAATTACTTAAAGTACAAATTATTGCAGCAGGTAGAAAAGCCGTAGAACAGCTGATTAAAGTTGCTAAAGAAGACATAATTAAACCTGATCCTGAGGATGAGTTAGCTGCTGATAGATTAAAAAATGCAGCAGCGACAAAAAAACTTGCTATATTCGATGCTTTTGATATATTAAATAAAATAGATGCAGAGCAAGAAAACATAACTATAAATCAAACTAATGGCGAAAAAATCCAATCAAAACAAGGTTTTGCAGAAAGACGATCAAAATAGGTTGTTTTATGTAGTAAAAAACTTAGTGCCCAAGACTGTTCTAGCTAATAAAAACAAAGCTAAAACATGGGTCTATGGATATAGCAATAAATATGATATGGTGGTCATATCTAAAAGTGGTCAAATCGGGGAGATAGTAAACATCAATGGATTAAACATAGCATTACCTATAAAGCCAAATAATATTGTTGAAGAATCTACTAATAAAAGTAAACAGTTTTGGAAGAGAAAAGATTTACCTAAAGAGCTGAGTCGAATTCAGTCAATATTTCAATGGAATGAAATGGCAAGTGTTTTTAAAAACAAGTGGGTTGATTATATTGAACAGGAGTTCGATAGGAGAGAATTTGGGTATTGGTTCTACAATAATGGCAAGCCTACCTATATGACAGGTTCTCATTACATGTACTTGCAATGGACTAGCATTGACGTGGGTTATCCTGATTTTAGAGAAGCTAATAGAATATTTTTTATTTTCTGGGAAGCATGTAAAGCTGACACAAGATGCTTCGGATTAGTGTATTTAAAGATAAGACGTTCAGGTTTTTCTTTTATGGGGTCATCTGAATGTGTAAATACAGGAACATTAGTTAAGGATTCAAGGGTAGGTATACTATCAAAAACAGGATCTGATGCAAAAAAAATGTTTACAGACAAGGTTGTTCCTATAGCCAATAGACTGCCGTTCTTTTTCAAACCCATACAAGATGGTATGGATAAGCCAAAAACTGAGCTTGCATTTAGAATACCTGCTTCTAAGATTACTAAAAAAAACATGTATGACGCTGTTGATGAAGAGCTATATGGTCTTGACACCACTATTGACTGGAAAAATACCGATGAAAACTCTTATGACGGCGAAAAGCTTTTGCTTTTAGTGCATGATGAAAGCGGTAAATGGATAAAACCAAATAATATATTAAACAATTGGAGGGTTACTAAAACTTGTTTAAGACTAGGAAGTAAAATTATAGGCAAATGTATGATGGGTTCAACCTCAAACGCGTTGAGCAAAGGAGGTGGTAATTTTAAAAAGCTTTACGAAGATTCAAATATAGAAACGCGTAATCAAAATGGCCAAACAAAAAGCGGCATGTATAGTCTGTTTATTCCTATGGAATGGAACATGGAAGGTTTTATAGACAGGTACGGAATGCCGGTTTTTCATAAACCTGAGACAAATGTGTTGGGTGTTGATGGAGAAATGATTGGCAATGGAGCGGTAGATTACTGGCAGGCAGAAGTTGATTCTTTAACCCAAGACGCTGATGCGTTAAATGAATTTTACCGGCAGTTTCCAAGGACAGAGTCTCATGCATTCAGAGATGAAAGCAAAACATCACTATTTAATTTGACTAAGATATATCAACAAATCGACTATAATGATTCATTAATTATAGAACAACATGTCACAAGGGGAAAGTTTTATTGGCAAGACGGCGTAAAAGACTCACAGGTTATTTTTTCTCCAGATCCAAAAGGCAGGTTTAAAGTTTCTTGGATGCCTAATAAAAATATAACAAACAAAAAATATAGAAAATTTAACCATTACTTTCCTATGAATGAGCACATTGGAGCATTTGGATGTGACTCATATGATATATCGGGAACTGTAGTAGGTCGAGGATCAAATGGAGCACTACATGGATTGACAAAGTTTAATATGGAAGAAGCACCAAGTAATGAGTTTTTTCTTGAGTACGTGGCCAGACCGCAGACCGCAGAGATATTTTTTGAGGACGTACTAATGGCTTGCGTTTTTTATAGCATGCCAATATTAATAGAAAATAACAAGCCACGTTTACTGTATCATTTTAAAAACAGGGGATATAGGGGGTTTTGTATGAATAGGCCTGATAAGCATTTTAATAAGCTTTCAAAAACTGAAAAAGAATTAGGAGGCATACCGAATACTTCAGAAGATGTAAAACAATCACACGCCTCAGCTATTGAATCGTATATAGAAAAACACATTGGTTTGGATTTAACAGGAGCGTATAGGGATGCCACTTCTATGGGGAGTATGTATTTCACTAGAACTTTAGATGAGTGGGCAAGGTTTGATATAAACAACAGAACTAAGTTTGATGCTAGTATTAGCTCAGGTTTAGCGATTATGGCCAATCAAAAAAACCTATATTTACCTGAACAAAAACAAAACAAAATAAATCTTAACTTTGCAAGATATGCTAATAACGGAATTTATAGTGAATTAATCAAATAGATGAAAGACGTAAAAATTAATATTTCATCTGTAGGTTTTCCCAGTCAGTTTGTATCAGACTCAGAAAAAGCCACCAAGGAATTTGGATTACAGATAGGACAAGCGATACAATATGAGTGGTTTAGAAAAGATTCAAATGGCTGTAGGTACTATAGTCAGTGGAGAGATTTTAACAGATTAAGACTATATGCAAGAGGAGAGCAGTCAATAGCTAAATATAAAAACGAATTAGCTGTTGATGGTGACTTGTCTTATTTAAATTTAGATTGGACACCTGTTCCTATTCTTCCAAAGTTTGTAGACGTTGTAGTAAATGGTATGCAAGATCGACTTTTTAAGGTAAAGGCATACGCCCAAGATGCTTTGTCTCAAGCCAAAAGAAGTAAATATCAAAATATGATAGAGGGGCAAATGGCAGCTAAAGAACCACTTCAAGTCTTACAAGAAAACACTGGTTTTAATCCTTTCACCATGGATCCAGATGATTTACCTGCTTCAGATGAAGAGCTTTCGTTATACATGAATTTAAATTATAAGCCTGCTATAGAAATAGCTGAAGAGGAAGCAATTGACACAATGTTTGCCGAAAGTCATTACGAAGATGTAAGAAAAAGAATAGATTACGATCAGATGGTAGTGGGTGTAGGTATGGCTAAACATGAGTTTCTTCCCGGAGCGGGAGTTAAAATATCTTATGTAGATCCTGCAAATGTTGTTTACAGTTATACTGAAGATCCTTTTTTTAAAGATTGTTTTTATTGGGGAGAAATTAAAACAGTTTCTTTAACGGAGCTTAACAAAATTGATCCTTCTCTTACCAAAGAAGATCTTGAAGAAATTTCTAAATACAGTCAAAGCTGGTATGATTATTATAATACAGCTCAGTATTATGAAAATGATATATTTTATCGTGACACTTGTACTCTTATGTATTTTAATTATAAGTCAACTAAAAAAATGGTTTATAAGAAAAAAATTAATGAAGGAGGCGCAACAAGGATGATAGAAAAAGATGACACATTTAATCCACCAGAAGAAATGTTGGAGGATGGAAAGTTTGAAAAAATCGAAAAGACAATAGATGTATGGTATGATGGTGTAATGGTTATGGGAACAAACATTATTCTTAAATGGGAGCTAGCCAAAAACATGGTACGACCAAAATCATCTTCTCAGCACGCAATGCCTAATTATGTGGCTGCAGCTCCAAGAATGTATAAAGGGGTGATAGAGTCGTTAGTTAGAAGAATGATACCTTTTGCTGATCTAATACAAATGACTCATTTAAAATTACAACAAGTTATTGCTAGAGTAGTTCCAGATGGTGTATATATTGATGCAGATGGATTAAATGAAGTTGACTTAGGGACTGGAGCCGCTTATAATCCAGAAGACGCATTAAGGTTATATTTCCAAACAGGTAGTGTTATTGGCAGAAGTTATACTCAAGAAGGTGAATATAATCAAGGAAAAGTACCGATACAACAATTAACTAGCAACTCAGGGGCTTCAAAAACTCAAATGCTTATAGCTAATTATAACCACTACTTAGATATGATAAGATCAGTCACAGGTTTGAATGAAGCTAGAGATGGTTCAACTCCAAATCCAGATGCACTAGTTGGAGTTCAAAAATTAGCAGCCTTAAGTTCAAATACAGCTACCCGCCATATATTAGATGGAAGTCTTTACATATATCGTACGTTAGCAGAAGCGCTAACATATAGGGTAGCTGATATCTTAGAATTTTCAGATTTTAAAGAAGACTTTATAAATAAAATAGGAAAGTATAATGTAAGTATACTAGGCGAAATATCAAATCTGTATATTTATGACTTTGGAGTATTTATAGAGCTTTCTCCAGATGAAGAGCAAAAAGCAATGCTTGAGCAAAATATTCAAATGGCTTTATCTAAAGGTGATATAAATTTAGAAGACGCAATAGATATCAGAGAAATAAAAAACCTAAAATTAGCCAATCAACTACTTAAGGTAAAGCGAAAGTCTAAGCAAGAACAAGATGAGCAGCGAGAAATGCAAAAGCAAGCCATGATTTCACAGCAACAACTTAAATCGCAAGAGATGGCTGCGCAAGTTGCTATACAAAAAATTGAACTTGAAACACAAGGGAAGCTTAAATATAAGCAAGGTGAAATGCAGTTAGAGATTGAGCGCAATAAAGTAGAGGCGCAACTAAAAAGTCAACTTATGGAACAAGAGTTTAACTATAATCTTCAGTTAAGGCAAATGGATGGAATGGCATTATCACAACGTGAAAATTCAAGAGAAGAAGCTAAAAGCCAACGAATTAGTCAGCAAAATACAGAGCAGTCTAAATTAATAAATCAGCGTAAAAATAATCTTCCACCTCAAAACTTTGAGTCAAATGAAGATAGTTTAGATGGTTTTGACTTGGCTGAGTTTGAGCCTAGATAGGCCAAAAAACGTATATATATTTTATATAACTTTGTAATAAATTAAATCAAATCTAAATCTAATGGAAATAAAAGTAAGAGAGTTGACGGATGTTGAGGAAAAGTCAGTACAGCAAGTCGAGCAAGAATTGTTGGACAAGCATGAAGCTCAGCAAGAATTAAAATTTGATGAAGACCAAAAATCTGAATCTAAAAGTGAACCTACCACTGAAAAAGTAGAAGCGCCTGAAGAGGCAAAAGAAGTAGTTGAAGAACCAACAGAAGCTACAGAAAAAGAAATTACTTCAGATGAGTTAACTGAAGAAGACGTTCTTTCGTTTATTGGAAAAAGATATGGTAGAGAAATCAATTCACTAGATGAATTGGCTGCAGCAAGAGAGGAAACTGAAAAGCTTCCAGAAGATGTTGCATCCTACTTTAAGTATAAAAAAGAAACAGGAAGAAGCTTAGAAGATTTTGTAAAGTTACAAAGAGATTTTTCTGAAGCCAATCCTGAAACTTTGGTAAGAGAGTATTTAACAATTACTGAAGAAGGTTTAGATCCTGAAGACATAGACTCACTAATGGAAGACTATGTTTATGATGAGGAGCTAGATGACGAATCAGTAATCAAAAAAACTAAATTAGCAAAGAAAAAGATTATTGCTAAAGCAAAAAGATTCTTTAAAGAACAGCAGGAACAATATAAGTTGCCCCTTGAGTCAAGGGAAAACTCGTTTGCTGATTCAGAAGAATACCAAGTTTATAAGCAATATGTGAATACGGCTCAAAGTCAGCAGGAAGAAGCGACTCGCAAAAGCGAATGGTTTGTTAAAAAAAGTAATGAATTGTTCAACAGTGAATTTAAAGGTTTTAAGTTCAATTTAGAT
>TARA_R100001463_G_scaffold22340_2_pt1 | contig 13344 bp, 16 predicted proteins | sample TARA_R100001463 | Tara Oceans TARA_R100001463 (sample SAMEA2622242) | marine metagenome | biome: marine biome (ENVO:00000447); feature: deep chlorophyll maximum layer (ENVO:xxxxxxxx); material: "saline water (ENVO:00002010), including plankton (ENVO:xxxxxxxx)" | depth 40 m
GCCTAGCATTGTTTCTTATTACAATCGCTGGGTTGTTACCGTCGCAAACCAGTGTCAAATTTGACAGCGTTACGTTTCCTGTAACTACGATCTGCTTGCGAACGACCGACCCTGGCGACCCCTTAATTGTTGTTCTGCTCCCTTTGGCCTCAAACCCGCCGTGAGAGCCCGACAGCAACAGCCCGCCGTAGTCCAGAGTCCTGCGCTGCTGAAGCACTTGGTTTGGCATGACTAGGTCAGTCGCTAACGCATTGATAATGTCCGTCTTTTGGTTGACCGTGGCGTTCTCGTCAATCTCCGCAAGGCTAGCGTCAGACTCTACTTGAGTGGCAACGATCGTGCTCATCGGCCAGTCCTTCGCCGAGTACCACCTGGTCGGATCACAGCTTTAGCGCTGGCAATCTCAACCTTTTCAGCCCGGTCACGCATAAACCCAAACATCATGTACGATAGGTAAGCACCCTTGACGCTATCCGAAGTAGCGATCGTGTCATGCTCTTCGTCGTCCACTAGGTACTCTCCATACTTAGGCGTTGCGTTAAACCGCCTGTACTTCATTGATGACGTAGCGGTGTCCTTGTACCGAGTGCGCAACGGAAACTTGTCCGCAATCTTTACTAGCCCGCTTGAGAAATCAATGACTTGGCTAGTCCACCCTTTCCAGTCCGCACCTAGTAGCGTGTTGTATACGCCCCAGATCCAGTTAGGGGACAACGGAGAAGTGCCTGCCCCGTGCGTCACCATGCGAGCGAAGATGCCCCGAGCTTTAATGTGGTCAGCGCTTTCGATCCCTACTTGAGGCGATTTGTACGCCCAGTCTACAGGCTGCGCCACGTCGTTGTTAGCGTGCAATGGGCCATAGTGCTGGTTCCAAATGTAGACCGAAAGCGAGGTGTACACCGGCCCTGGCGCTGCGATCCTAGCTTGTGCTCCAGCCCCGGAGAAATCAAACCCGTAATCCAAAAGCGTCGCTGCGCTGCTGACCGGAGTCATTGGCAACAACACAAACGGATTCCGTTGTTTATCAGCAAGCGCAAGAGGCGTAGCGCCCCCTGCATACACAATAGAAATAGTCGATGTCGCAGGCGTAACTGTGTAAGTAAGGCCGGCTATATTTAGGGTGCGGCGCTCTGGCGGTATGACCAATGATGCCCCTGGTGTCCAGCGAGTCTTATCATAGGTGAATATCAATTCGACCCCGACCGGGAACCCGGCAGGTACGGCAGTGTAGTCAGGAACTATTTCAATCGGAATCCAGTGAGTTTCGGTTAAGGCAGCACCACCGAGGGCATCGTAGATTGGCTTCCCAAAGTAGGCTCGAGCATTGCCCGCAGCAGCAGTAGCACGCTTCTTAAACTCGCCGTACACAAGGCGCTGATCTTCGTTGTAGATCGATCGGTCAATAGCGCCGCCTCGCCCAAGCTGCATCAGGTAATAACTTGATGAGTAGATCGTCTCTGCTCGAGTTGTTGCGCTAGTAAAAGTCCCTGTTTCAACAGACCCAACAAGGAACACTTCTCTGGTGCCTGTTATCACATAAGGATTGGTAATGTTCTGCTGAACACCGACCACTGCAGCGCCACCGCTTTCCTTGACGGTAGACTCGACAGGCCACAGAGACCAGCCTCCTTGGTTGTAACACCACAAGGCGTTGGACCCAGGGTACGACACAAACAGAGACTCGGTCTCTTGGCTGTACGCAATGCTAATGTCTTCGCTGTCCGACTGCCTATACAACGTCCGAGGTTGAGCATCGGCGACAGGATTAGAAACACCAGCAGCTGTTAGGTAGTTATTGAGCGGGCAGGTAATACCGCCTTTGAAGAAGTCGTTGATTGGTTTGGACAACTCTTCGATCTGAAGGCCGTTGCTTGAAGCATAGACCCCATTGGTGTCTGCCCAGAAGATCGTAGACCCTACTGAAGTCAGCGTCCGAGAGGAAAGACAACCCACGTTTCTGCTAACAACCGTAAACCGACCCGGAGCGAGGAGGGCGCCTTGGCTTGGTTGAAACAACAGCATCTCGGTTTCAGTAAACACTGCTAGGTTAACGCCTGTTTCAGCGATCGCTATTATAGGGTTCTTACTCGGAACATTAACAGCGTTCCCGTCAATAAATGCGTTAGGAAAGTTTTCGTCGGAGAACAAAAGCTGCGACTCAGATGCCACCACAAACCGGCCGCCTAGAGTGGTGATTGCTACTGGGGCGGGAAAGTTTTGCTCCGTAAGGTATGCCAAAGCGTCTATCGAGGGACCGTCAACAGGCACCACTTTCGTGACCAAACAGTCTTCGCTATACCCTTTAACCCAGTCGTTCGACTGAGTAGAGTCTACGGTCTGGTCTCTGGGCTCCCGGAAGTCTGCCGGCAAATAGGACAAGAGCCCTGTCAGGCGATTCCCGAAGAACAAGTTGTTCTGGTACATTGTGAAGTAAAACGGATCATCAATGCCATACAGGAACGACTGGTTGTCATAGGTTTCATTGGTCGAGTAGTTACCATACCACTCTTCCATGCGGGGCGTATTGTACTCACCAAACGCCGCTGTTTTGTTCTGAGCTGTGTGCCTAAATAGGACCTGCTCGTAATGATTGCCTGTGCTCGTATCGAAGATTGAGACTGAGTAATACGATCCCCACCGGCTTGATGAGTCGATGGTGTCCGTTCCGCTGCGAGCGTTGACCAAGAACACCGATACAATCTGCTCGGTTCCCCACTCCGTCTGCACTAGGTGCGACCCAAGGTGCTTGGTCATTCCCCACTCTGTAGCAATTCCAGCCCGCAGAGTCGTATCAAGCTGCGCCATTTGACCAAACCCTGGACGAGTCTGCCAGTTCGGTGAGCCTTTCGGGCGCCACATGTTCTGCACCCAAACGCCTCGTTCCGCAGGACGGCCTTCGGTTCCACCAGCGATTAACTCAACATCAGTACCCGGTGTTGCCATGATCAGCCCATGTAAAATTCGACTTGAGGAGTAATATAGTGCGACCCTGCAGCGTTTCGCCCTTGAGTAAGATAGTTCACTAGATCAAGCCGCCGGATGGCTAACTGGTTCTGCAGCACTGGATTGGCTGCCCCATCTCGGATTTGATAGTACTGCGCAGCAAGTAGAGCAATCAACGGATGCTGGTCTTGCAGATCATCAATGTACTCGTTGTCTCCGCCTGCGTGCTTGGTCCAGTCAACCGTGCTTGCCGGGACGTACTCAATCCGAAAGAAGTCTGTGCGCTCTGAGTTGAAGACGATATTGCGCCCACTCAGGCAGTACTCGCCCTGCTCTCGGTTGAGCTGCTCCTGATTAGGACACGCCTCAAGGTAGTACTGGATCTCATTGCCGGCGATCGTGTTGATCTGACCCAAGCGCAAGAACCGCTCCATGCGATTGGTTGCTCCAGGACCCAGCAGCGAGCCATCAAGGCTAAAGGTTTTACCTGCTGCCGTGAACTTGTACTGCGTATTGTAGATGTCAGGATCGACAGAGTAGACCGATTGCCTAAACTCTCGATACCCTTGAGCTAGGTACGACTCAGCTTGAGCGTCCGTTAGAAACGTTTGATCCGTCTCATCGATCAAGGCCCTAAACAAATCGTAGACTTGCGTTACGTTCATCCCTGGGCTCCCATAATCGTGGTCGGCAGACCCTGCTCAGGTCCTTGCTCGTCTACCATCTGTCGGTTCATATCCATAACGCCCATGCGTTCGGATTCCATCTGCGCTTGGATGGCGGAGGTCGGGGACTCCATGGTCACGGCCATCTCCGTCATCTGCTCAGGGGGTGCTGACCGAGGGAAGACCTTACGGTTCTTGAGTGCCTCGACTTGGACTTCCGCTTGCGTGCCAAAGGTCTCAACACTGAGGTAGATGTCACGGATGTACTGCTGGCGCTCTTCCGGCAACTGGTAATACTGATCCGTTCGGATGTAGTCACCGAAGACCTCGCCGAATGACTTGAGGTCGTCCGTCGGGAAGATCTCGATAGCAGCGCCCAACTTAGCCGCCTCAAGAAGATCCTGAGCGTGCGCCATAGCCTGCAGTTTCTCGCTGACCTGCTCGAGGCCACTACCAAACGTCAGTTCCTTCATGGCGTCAGCAGGTTGCAACATGCCCATCTGGACGAGGTCGAGCACCTTCTGATCACGATCCTTACGCTCATCACGGAACATAGAGCCCGCTTCGATGAACACTTCAGGGTCCTTCATAAGACTTGTGCTGTCTAAGGCATGGAAGACGACTTGCCCTAAGTTATCGAGCATACGCACCATGCGCTTCTCGGTGTAGTACTTCTGCATCAACGTCAGCGCTACTTTGCTCAGATCAATGACGGCCTCTTCAAGGTCCTCTTGCGTCACCATCAACTGTTGCGAGTCTTTGCTTGCAAGCGATTGCATGGCTACACTTGAGGTAACCCCTACCGCTCGCTTACCAAGGCTCGTAGCGTGGACACCAGCCACGTCTAACATCTCTCCATGAAGTACTGATACCTGCTGGAGAACGTATCCCGGTAGTGATGGCATCTGAACCGGCATAGGTCGTTGCCCACCTACGTCGTTGTAATAGACCTTCTCACCTCGTCGCCGGGTAATGCTGGATGGGCCAACACCTGCGCTCTTCGGGATCATCCACTTCGGGTTAGCGATCAAGTCACTGTTCTCAATGATCTGACCACGGACTCGGTTGTACTGGTCTTGGATGTCGAGCAATGGTTCAATCATGCCCATGCCCCACAACTGACCCGGAACCGGAGTGTAGCGGATGAACTGGATCGGCATCGTCTTGCCTACCCACTCCCCTTCAAAAAGATAACTACCGCCAAGAACAACGCGACGCTCACCGCTGCGAAAGTATACATCATAGATTTCTACTCGATCCTTCGGTGTCGAAGTCTGCCGGAGCCTGAACCATGACGCACCAGGCGTTGAGTTAGTAGCTTCCGCAGCGTTCTTAATGATGTCCTTCTTATTGGGATAGGCCTCTTCAAGTTCTTCTCGGTTCACCAGCTTAGCGTACCCAATCCAATTACATTGGTCAGGATCGTCAAGGCCCGGCTCGAAGTACAGGTCATACGGACTAATGGCTTCGGTGGTTACCTTCTCGCCGTTGTACTTAGTATGAAGGCCTACGTTGCCGCAGGTCAGGAGCCACCGAATGGCGTCAACAAGCTTGCGTTTGATCTTATCGTTGTTCCAGTAATACTTGAGGGCATACTCGCAGCTCTTCGCCTTGATGATGTCCTCGTTTGATTCACTGGCTGGCAACACAGTAGCCGAAGGATAGGCCAGCGTGAGCCGTGCTTGCACGTTGCGGTAGATGTTTACGATCAGGTTGATTGTCACCTGCATCTCATCTGCGCCCGTGCGGACAAAGGTTTGCTTTACCCTGTCGTATTTAACGTGCTGCTTTCCCTGAAGGAAGAGCAAGCAAAGATCCCAAGCACGAGCAAACTTCTGCCGATCACTTCTACACTTTGCAATCTGATCCGAGAGTTTACCTGCGTCAGGAATCTTCATGTCTCTACCTTACGAATAACTAGCGTTCTGTTTGGAGTAGTCCACCATCTTGTTCTTGATGCGTTTTGCCGCAGCACCACGCAAGGACTTACCCTCAGCCGCTGCTTTATTGAACTTCTTCTTACCGTATTTCTTGCGACCAATCGAGGCAGCAATAGCACCAGCAGCTTTAGGGCTTTTACCCTGAGCCTCGAGTTTGCCTTGTAACTTTTTGAAACCTACATAGGCCATGTTACCATCTCCATTTGAGACCAGCGCCGACTGCCCATTCAGGATCGCCGCCCCAGTCTGATTTGATCTCGCCTGTCATCCCGACTTCAAATTGCCTGCTGACACGATGAGTAAGATCCCCACGGACAAACCAAAGATCGTCGTTACTGCCAAGGTTGAGATCGATGCCCCCAGAATCCTTCGGACTAAGATTTTTTAATCCTGGGTTTCGGGGGATGGTGCCGGGGGGTTGTTTACACTCTCCAGCGCCGCACGTTTCTCTTTAGCAGCATCCTGCCAAGCAACACCGAGGATTGCACCAAGCAAGCCCATAACGCTGACCACGATCTCTTCGACAGGCATCTCGGGGTTTACAGCCCTCAACACCATCGGAAGCAAAGCAGCTGCGATACCCATGACGATCTTACGCCAACCAGTTCCACCGTTTTTCATTTTATCTTCCTAACGACCCTAAAGCTTTTGCTGCAACAGGCAGCGCTGCGGAGACAACAGACCCTGCGACAGGCCCCCCGTAAGCTGTTGCCGCCATCGACAACAACGGATTAACAGCCTTCATAATAAGGGCCCTCTTTTCCGCCTCTTTCCGTTTGCGCTCTTCTTCGGCTCGCGTTTTGCGAGCGGCTGCCAAGCGCAACGCTTCGGAGAAATCAACAGAGCTGATACCAGGAAGCTGGCGGCTTGCCATTAGGGCTCCCCTAAAATCTGCTGCGGAGACAAATCATCATCCCCGACTTGGGAGGAATCACCCCCCCACCAGTTCCGGACATCACGCCAGATGATAAACACCAATGCGGTCTGAGCCAGATCCAGTGAGAGGGCAATCCACTCCACGTTAGTACTACGCCGGGAAGTTCAAGCCGACCAAGATCGCATTGCGATTAGGCTGCTTGCAAACCAAGTTGTAGTAGTACCGGACATACGCTTCGTACGAATCGCTTGCCGAGACACGGCTAAGGACGTTGCCGTCCAAGTCAGCCAGGTTCGGATCTTCGATCTGCACGAGAGCCCACGAGCGAGTGTGCAAGAAGATCAAGAGACCCTTGCCGCAGTGACGACTCACCTTAAGCGGAATGCCGTTGAACGCCAACTGACCCATGTCGAAGCCAGCATCACCGTTGTCTACCGACTTAGTGCGACTGGTTGTCGAAGCAATTCCCGCTGCAGCTTCAGTGGTGGTCACGAAGGACAACTGACCGACGTACTGCTGACGGAACACATAGTGTGCCAACATGCAGTCCGGCGTGGAGCCCGATTCGGTAGCAATGTCATCGATCATGGCCTGCATACGACCCGTCGAAAGATCAACGCGGTCACCCGTGCCAGCAAGGTTTGCCGCACGAATAATGCTTTGCAGCACAACGTTAGCGCCAGTGCTTCGATCAACACCAAAGTGCGTCTTCTCACCGAGGTTGCCATAGATACCCATGGACTCTTCGGTCTTAGCACCAATGATGACAAGGTGAGCAGTACCCGCAGCAGCAGTTCCCGCACCATCAATGTCACGCGTATCGACAGCGGCATCAAACTTGATGTGTTGCTTAGCGCCTGCATCACGATACATCGTCACAGCAATCGACTTGTAGGTGTCGAGACGAACAAGCGTACCCGCAACCTTGGCACCAGCGCCCTCGGGGATCAAATCAATGTTACCCGAAAACTCAATTGCAGCATTAGCGCCGAACGCTTCACGCTCGTTCAAGAAGCCAACACCACCAGCACCCGTAAACAGGGCTTGATCGCAAGCGTTCTTGACGGTTTCCATTGCGCCATCAAGTTCGACCTGAAGGCCGTTGATGAACGCACCTACGCTGGCTTTAGCCTGAGCAATTGCCGGGCCATCGATTTGCATACGACCATACAGGTACTTTGCTTCAACCGTAAGCGAAGCATAGGTCTGGCTTCCGACGGGCGGAAGAGCAGCCGTTGCGCTAAACGCAGGAGAGTTATTGCGAGCAGTCCGCACGGGAATGATCGCTTCTTTACCAACCCAATCGACCTTGGTCTTTTGGAAGAGGTCAAACGCCATGATTTCGTTGTTCAACTGGTCCTGCAAAGGTCCCAGATAGAACTGCTTCATCACCGCGCTTAACGTAGTTAAACTAGCAGCAGCCATTGTACTATTCCTTAATAGTTAGGATCACCCAGTCCATGCTGCTTCAATTGCTTTCCGAGCCTGTGCATGAGCGTCTTCCCATGAACTAGGACTCTGAGAGCCAGCAAAGCCGCGTGATCCATTGTTTGATTTATTACGAACTTCAGGGGGCACGTCTGGAGGCGTAGCAGGAGCCTGCTGTTGCAGGTGCGGGTTCGATTCAAGGTACTCAGCAATTACGGACTCTCGCATCTCAGCAACTCTCGCCGCTTCAGATGTCGCCAGTTCCATAAGGTCCGCATCGGGATTATGCTGCACATGCTGCAGTAATGCGATCGGATCGACATTGGGATGCTCTTGCTGGATGACAGCAATCTGCTGTTCCATCTGGCTCATGTGCTCCCGGATCGTTGCTTCACGCTCTGTCTCTACCAGTCTATTTTCCAACATGGCCAAGCGCTTATCGTAGGGATCGACATCATCATAGTCATACGATTCCTCCGAACTGGTTTGTTGCGGCTGGTTCATGTTGTAGCGTCGCAGGGTTTCAAGTTCCTGCTCAGCTTGACGAAGACGATCCACTTCCTGCCGGAGCGTTTCAGCCTCATCAGCGTACTGGTTCTTTGCTGCGATAACCTTTGAGAAACGAGAATAAGGCACATTATGCCCCGACTCATCCTCAACTTCATCGGTCTCATCGCTAGCGTCGAGCGCTACCTCTTCTGGTGCTTCCGACTCATGTACGGGCTCGCTAGCTTCTTCCTGAACCTCTACCGGTTCGGGCTCAGGTGCTTGAGCAGCGGGCTCCTCACCAAGATTAAGTCCTTCGAGCGCGGCGGCCAGCTCGTTCTGTTGTTCATCTGACAACATAATTTTACGCCTTTCCTACGCGAATGACGCTCGCGCAACGTAGTTACATTGGGTTATATTGAGTTAAGTAACGACGAAGCACCCAATGAAAACTCGTCGCTACCTGTCCCTCGATACTGTTTGCCGGTTGCCTGTTCCCACTGAAGCATATCGCTTATGTTGGCTGGCTTCGCCGACTTCTGTACCTCTTGGACGATGTCGTGTATCTGATCAAGTCCCATCAACGCAAGGCCAGTTGCAATGATCATATCGTCATGTTTACCAGCTGCGGCTTCGACTTTACCCCTGTTATTGTAGATTAAACTGTTCGCCTCGAGCATGAAGTTCTGATCCCTGATTTGAATCCACTCCCTTGTGACGTGCTCGTACAGTCTCGTTAACAATAGGCCTCTTGATTTGACGTTGGTGTTGTAGCCCCACTTAGGCTTCCATACGCCCGAGGTCTTATCGTAGGCGGTGTCCCTGTACATCTGGAAGTACTCTTCGTCTCTTAGGTGCTCGACGATCGATAGGCCATACGAGTTAGATTCGATGACAGCTAGAGCGTGATACTCTTTGGCGATCTTCAGCACCTCTTCACGGAAGTCCGACGGGGAGAGCCTCTCGTAGAACGACGCTACTTCTCGAATGGATTTTTTGTCGGTGACATCCAGAACTTTAATAGTGCTAAAGTCCCCACCAGGAGAACCAGAAGCGGTGTCCACTCCCATTGAATAGATGTGGTACTTCTGTCTCTTCTCCCACTGGTGGTATCCTGGCTTGGCGGTGGTGACGCTATAGGTCTCCGGGAAGAATCGATCGCCCGATGTAACGAACGCAACGTCTGGTGATGACGGAAACTCCTGATGGAATATGCGCCAGTTGTTCGCACACTTGACGCGTAGTGTGTACACCAACCAGTTAAACTGCTCATCACTAAGCTTATGTTCCGCACGGTATTCTCGCTCCAGTTTGGTGTAGTCAGTAAACCGTGCCTTGGGGATCTGGCATCGGCCATCAATCATCCACGGTAGGAAGATCTTAGTGTAACCAGCGTCGTTGACCCATAGGTCGTAAGCACCATTGAGCCCGTTCGCTGTGGACTCCAGCACGATGCTAGCATTTGCATCAGCAGTCTGAAACAATGAGGCGATGGTCTTCTCGACGTTAGACCAGAACGCATACTCGGAGGCATGGATATATTGGTACGTCTGTCCACGGAAGCTGTCGGAGTCGGCACTGCCAATCTTGATCTTAGAACCGGTGACGAGGTTCAGTTCGTTATGCCTGTTCTTGATAGCCTTAGGGCGCATTTCGTTCGGAAGGTTCTTGTAGAAGTGCTGGTAGATCGTGAACAGCTCTTTGGCGGCCTCGTCAGTGTGAGCGACGACAGCGACTCGGGTATTCTTCTTAAACAGAGCCTTCCAGAAGAAGTAGCCAGCGATAACCGTGGACGACCCAAGCTTTCTGGCTTTGAGCACCATTGTTTGGAAACTACCGTCCACCGAGTCGATGATTTCAATCTGCGGCTGGTTGAGCTTAAGATTGACGATCTCACCGCTGGTGTTGACGATCTTTAGGTAGCGCAGCGCAAAGTACTTGAAGTCTTTCCTGCACTTGATCAGTTCAGACCGTACTCTGTCTTTGCCTAGTTCCATACGAGGTTGGCTTCACGCGTCTTACGAGACGATGACTCAAGCATAATCTTGTGACTGTTCTCGAGCCACTTGATGATCCCCTTAGCGAGGCGGACTTGTTCTTCTTCTTCGCCCTTGAGGTCTTCCTCAAAGGTATCGAGAAACTCTGCAAACTGGTGCAACCGGATCAGGAACATCTTCTGCTTCTGGCGAAAGTGACGCTTGTCGATCATGTCGAGCGCCTTCTTCGTAATCTTCGTCTGCTGCCTTGTAATAATTGCCGTGGTGAGAAAGTTCTCTTCCTCGGTAAGCCCGGTGTTTACCACCTGCTTGGCTTCATCTTCTTTGGCGAAGGCGTCGAGCGAGTACTTTACGCTCATGATGCACTCAGTGCATAACTTCTCAATGATTTGGTTGTCGGCTCTCATCTTGGGCATGGCGTAGTCGGTCCTTCAGGGCAAAGTACATGCGCCGGAGTTTGGCGATGTCAGCTTGGTTATCTTCTACAATCTTATTGAGTCGCTCAATATTTTCAATAGCGTCTTCAACTCGCTTGGTCCACGCCCTAGCGGTATGCAGTGTATAGAGCAAGACAATAACCAGGGCGCCATCAGCCCCGTTGAGTACCATCTTGAGTAGTTCTATGGCTTCTATACTCACTTCACCAGCACCGGTTGCGGGGTGTTGTTACGCTTCTCTTCTTCGTCATCCAGCTCGTCAAGCAATGCCTCGAGCGAGGTGTCTGCACCCTTCTCATCAATGTTCCATGTACGACGCTCGTTACGGATCTGAGCGGTAATCACATCAGACAGGGTCTTCAGAGCGTGTGCCTTTTTGGAGACTTCGGTATCCGGGATCAGATCGACTGCATCTAGGAGTTTACCTGCTCGCTCCATGATCTGCTGAGACACGGACTTGTGCTGGTCAATCACCTGCTTCATGTCCACTTCTTGCTCTTGGATATGCTCGATGATGCGCTGTTCTGTTTCCTTGCGTGCCTTGGACAGCATGTCGTCACTGATGACCGAGACTTCCCTAGACCACTCTTCGCTCTTCTTGCGTCGATAGACGGCTGCTTCAGTCAGGTTAAAGGTATCCGCTAGGTGCTTGACGGGCACACCGGCTTCATACTCGGCACGGATCTTAGCCCATACCGCTGCTGGGAGAATAATGCGTGGCTTGCGAGACATTACTTCTTAGCCTTAGCTTCGGCGGCTTTGCGGAGGGCTGGTTTCAATTCTATCACGTGGGATAACGATTTTGCGTATTGTTTTATAATTGCTGGATTCTTACCCGTTTCAGCAAACAGCCTCACAGCTTGTTCCGTGGAGTTTTTCTTGCCGTAGTCGCCGGTAAGCAACCCGAGGATATCCCAGCCGCCGCCAATTTTTTTCCGATTCCCTGTTTTCTTATCTACAAAGTCGGTGTCTTTTGGTTTGTTGTGCTGCTTGTAGATTTTCACCTTCTCCTTTTCAGGAAGGCGTTTCCACCAATTTGGTAAGTCAGGACCGTCACCGTAAATCAAGTCAAGCGACAGATCGTCGTCAAACCCGGCTTTGTCGTGCGCCTTTTCAGCCGCTTTCATAGCCTCCATCGAAGAAAAGGTTTTAGATCCGGAATTGTACGGGCTCACCCCTCTTCCCATAGCTTTACCAAGCGCCTTTGCTCCCTTGCCTACAATGGGTCTTATCATCTTAGCAATGCGCACAGCCGGGAACACTGCCATAGCAGCTTCTTCTGCCGCCATCTTACCGCCGGCTTTCATGGCTCCTGTGAGCCTCGGACTTAGTTCGCTTTTACCGTGCCGGCGCTCTTTACGGCTAACATCAGCAGCTTCGCCGCCAGCTCCTCGTTGCGGTGTTCTCGTTGCCATAGTTCTAGCTCCATTTCGTTTTGTCAGCCCAGTACGCTGCGCTCATCTTACCTTTGGCGATGTTCTTAGCGTGTCTGGATTTGAATGATTTACGTTTCATCTTCATGCGATCTGTTTCACCAGCCTTGGGCTTGCCTGCTGTACTTGCCCCTTGCTCGCCAAACCGGATCAACTTCACTTGATTACCTTCTTTAGCCATCACCACATGCGACTTAGTTGGATGGTTCGGTGTGCGCTTAGGCTTATTGAAGCCCTCAAGCCCTAGCTTCTTCATCAGGCGACGTGCTGCTTCGATCCGCTCGGCGCTCATGCCAACCCTTTACCCAGACCATGCTGTGAGTACTGCTTGCCTTCACGGGTTGCTTTGGCTTTCTTCGCCTCACCCTTCTTAAGTGCTAACCTGCCAGCTGCTGTACTCTTGAGACTAGCGATACGGTTCTTGGGCAAGTACACACCTGAGCCCCCTTTGCCGGGCTTATCTTTGCCTGAGTACTTCCAGTCCTGCTTGGTCCACTTGCTGAGCGAGGTTTCCTTCTTTGCTCCGGAGTAACCACCGCCTCGCTTCTTGTACATCTGGGTAGCAAGCTGCATGGCACGGGCGCTGTGCTTACCGCCCATCTTAGCCTTGGCGTCTCGTTTGGCTTGCTCCCATTTAGCGGGATCGGTCTTAGTTGCGGTCTTAGCCATTACTGCTTCCGGGCTTTAGCTTCCGCTGCTTTGCGCAGGGCTTGTTTGCGCTTAGCCATTTTGTTCTCTGCCCTTGTAATGCGCTCATATTGCTCTTCAACTTGGGCATCACTTAGGGTGTTTGGGTTGTCTCTTAACATCTTCTGATAGAGCGGGTGCGAGTAATCACCAAATTCCTCGATGTCTTCTAGCGTTACCGTGCCGTCTTCGACTTTTTTCTGGTATGCGATTTCGTAAGCTAATGTAGGCGCATATGCTTTGGCGTCCCTGCGGATTTTATCCAAGCTCCGACGCTTCTGCTCTGGCGATGATCCGCCTGCCTCGAACGTCACCTGTTCAAGTTCAGCCTCTGTTGGCTTGAGCCGCTTTTTAGGCTCTTGAACCACCCTCATTTTAAAGTTCGGCTTCTTCTTAGCCATCAGACTTCCTTCCCGATTGCTGCGCTGATCTTTGCGTAGTGCCTGCGCAT
>TARA_R100001463_G_scaffold12998_6_pt1 | contig 13333 bp, 15 predicted proteins | sample TARA_R100001463 | Tara Oceans TARA_R100001463 (sample SAMEA2622242) | marine metagenome | biome: marine biome (ENVO:00000447); feature: deep chlorophyll maximum layer (ENVO:xxxxxxxx); material: "saline water (ENVO:00002010), including plankton (ENVO:xxxxxxxx)" | depth 40 m
TTTGAAACAATGATCGATGAAATGATTGAATACTGGGTAAATGAGCTATAGCACAAATATAAATTGGGATTTATTTTTTAATCAAGTGGATTTAATTCATAATGATAAACCAATTTATATTAAAAATTTTTTACCAAATTTTCAAGATTACATATCGTGGAAAGATGTTAATAATATATTAAATAATAGTCTTTTAAATTGGAGACTAATTAAAGATGGGTATGGAGTTAATATTCCTACTTATAATACTTTTACTGGAGATATTTTACAAGATAAATCCTTTATTTCTTCATTGATAAATAAAGGTAGTACTTTTATTATAGAAAAATTTATTACTTATAATGAACCAGTTAAATCTCTATTAAATGATATAGAAGCCCACTTTAATATATCAGCAGGGGCTCATATTTTTGGTTCAAAAAACCAACCTCAAACTAAATCATATTCCCCCCATGTTGATAATGATCCTTTATTTATATTTAATATAAAGGGTACAACTAAATGGAATCTATATTCTAATCCTACTTCTAGACTATTACAAAGAGATGAAATTAATAGTAATGTTATAAAAGAAAACCTAACTCCCTATCCGGATGTCATTCTCCACCCAGGAGATTTTTTATATATTCCACAAAGAATATACCACACAGCTTCTCCTACAACTACAGATTTACATAGGTTATCTTTAAATGTTTCTACATTTCTGGATTTAAACCCAATTGATAAAAACTATTATCAAATATGAAACTAAAAATTAAACATTTTGATGCTAAAGTATTTGAATCTAAGATGGAACATCTTAAGGATATTAATTTCACATTATTTGTAGATGATATACCTCAATCAGCTGATGAATTAACTGATTTAAATGTTTTAGTATTACAAGAACCAAATGAATATTTTGGTTTACATGATTGGGCAATTAAAAACCAACATTTATTTTCTTTAATTTTAACTTGGGATGATAAAGTTTTAAACAATTGTAACAATGCTGCATTTTTAGCTTTTGGACATACTTGGTTTACACCTCACATTTGGAATAAACCATATAGTAAAAAACATCAGGTATCTCATTTAGCCGGTAAATTACAAAAAACTTATGGACATAGTTTACGCCACGAATTATTAGCTAGACAAAATGAAGTAAAAATAGATAAAGTATTTCATCACACTTATGGTGATAGAAATAACATAGAGGATGCCCGTGTAGGTAAAGTAGATATATTTTCCCAAAGTCAATATGGTGTGGCAATTGAAAATACTCAACATAGAGGATATTTTACAGAAAAAATATTAGATTTATTTTTATTAAAAACTATTCCTATATATTGGGGATGTTCTAATATTAAAGATTTTTTTAACCCACAAGGGATAATTTATGTAACAAGTATAGATGAAGCTATTTATAAAATGAATCATCAATTAGATGCTGATTATTATGATAAGGTAAAACATGCTATAGAAGAAAATCATAAAAAAGCATTAAAATATGTTGATTATGAACAACGTATAGTAGATTATATATCTGAGGTATTAATATTAAATAATTTAATGTAATGGTAGGTATTGAACTAATAAAACTTTTAGGTACATCACAAAACCTCCCTTTTCATACTTCTGATTTATTTAATGATATTGAAGTACAAGAAATTATAGATTCTGTAGGCTCCCCAAAGTTAGAATATGATGCTGGTAATGGTGACCATTCAATGACAAAGGGATTTCATAGAGAAGGTACTTCTTTTAATATTGATAATCTTTCTACTAATATTACAAAAAAATTGTTTGAAGAAATCCATAGGGCTAATTTTCAATATCAATTTGATTTAACCCATCTTTTACAAGTTTTATATTTTGAATATTATCCTAGTGGTAAAGGGTTAGTATGGCATACTGATATAGGAGATAAATCTCCTTATTATTTTAGAAAACTATCTTTTTCTTTAGGATTAAATGATTTTAAAGAGTATGAAGGGGGAGAGATTAGTTTTTTTATAGATGAAAATTATATCCCAAAAATAAAATTAAATAAAGGTGATTTATTAGCATTTCCTTCTTTTATTCCTCATCAGGTACACCCTGTAACTAAGGGAATAAGAAAAAATTTAATTGGATTTTTAGGGGGCAAACCATTTAAATAATGTTATTTGAAAAATATAAATCAGACTGCACTGTATTTTTTGAAACAGGAACCCATATAGGAACAGCTGTACAATCAGCTTATGATTTAGGTTTTGAACGTATAATATCTATAGAAATACAAGAACGTTTTTACGATTATTGTATGCAACGTTTCCAACCATTAGATGCTTGGGAGCAAATTAAATTATTTTTAGGTAGATCTGAGGATAATATTGAAAAATTAATACAAGAATGGGTTAATGGTAGAGCAATGTTTTGGCTAGATGCACATGAAACTAACAGCCCATATAAATTAGAAATAGAAGCAATAATAAAACATGAACGTAATGATCATGTTATAATAGTAGACGATATAGACAAGTATGGAATAGATACAAAGTGGATTAAAGATACCTTGTCTAGGCATAACCCTTTATATACATTTAACACATATGAGAAAAAAAGTTTGGTATGCTCCCTATAAGTTTGAATCTTATGGCGAGGAAGAAATTAAAGCAGTAGAAAATGCACTTCGAGACGGTTGGTTAGCTGGATTCGGCCCTTATACTGTAGAGTTTGAGGAAAAAATTGCTAAAGAATTTGGTAAAAAATATGGTGTATTTGTCAATTCTGGCTCATCAGCATGTTTATTGGCTCTAGCATCATTAGATTTAGAAAAAGGTAGTGAAATACTTACACCCGCACTTACGTTTTCAACTACATTAGCTCCTATACTACAATTAGGGTATAAACCTAAATTTGTAGATAGTGAATCTAGAACGTATGTACCTAGTGTATCTACAATTATACATGCTATTAGTAGTTATACTAAAGCAATTATGATGCCCAACTTAATAGGTAATGTTTTAGATTGGGAAGCTTTACGTAGTGAATTAAAACGTATTGGCCGAGAAGATATTTATGTAATTGAAGATTCAGCTGATACTATTACACATACACCTTCAACAGACGTATCAACAACTAGTTTTTACGCATCACATGTTATTACAGCAGGTGGAATGGGTGGTATGGTAATGTTTAATGATGAAAAACATATGAAACGTGCCTTAATGTATCGTGATTGGGGGCGTATTGGAGATAATAGTGAAAATATGGATGATCGATTTGCACATGAAGTAGATGGTATTCCTTATGATTATAAATTCTTATATGGTGTTTTAGGATATAATATGAAGTGTGCTGAAGCAAATGCCGCATTTGGACTAGTACAATTAGAAAAATTTCAAACATTTAAAAACGTAAGACGTGCAAATATAGAACGTTATTTAGAACGTTTAGCACCTATTGAAGAAATCATCCTCCCAGATGATAAATTTAAACCAAACTGGTTAGCTATTCCTTTACAAACAGAACGTAGATTAGAATTACTTACATTCTTAGAAGAACACGATATACAAACTCGAGTTACATTTGCTGGTAATGTTACTAGACACCCAGCTTATAGAGAATATTTACAAGATTTTAAGGTAGCAGATGAAGTAATGAAAAATGGATTTTTACTTGGAGCACATCATGGAATGACTACTAAAGATGTAGATTATGTTTGTGATAAAATAGAAGAGTTTTTTGGGTACGATTATGATTAAAGATATATTTTCTGTTCCTATTTATACTTCTTTTGTAAGTGAAAACATAGCTAATGAAATAGAAAATTTAGTAGTTTCTAGACTACATTTATTAAAAAAGAATAAAGAACAAAGCACTGATTTTTATAATGAATCTAAAACTGTATTACCACATGAAATTATAAATTTAACCAATGAAATAAATATTCAATGTTTAAATTATGCTAAACTAACAAATAGTATTATTGGTAGTAAAATTAATTATTGGGTTCAAGATTATAGTCCAAATGATTTTCACAGACCTCATGTCCACCAAGCATCCCTCTTATCAGGTGTTTATTATGTTAGAGCTAATGAACAAGCTGGTTATTTAAGATTTACTACTCCTAATCCTTATACTTGGATAAGTTTATATGATGTTCCTTATGAAGAAAAGATGTATTTTGATGTAAAACCTCAAAAAGGGTTAATTATATTATTTCCTAGTTATTTAATCCATCAAGTAGTCCCCTCAGATAATAATAATGTAGAAAGAACTTGTATTGCTTTTAATTTAGACAAATAAAAAATTATGATAAAAACAGTTTATATAACAGGTTGCTTTGGTTTTATAGGAAGCTATGTAACTAGAGCATGTTTAGATAAAGGTTGGCACGTTTATGGTGTTGATAAAATGACATATGCTTCATTCGAAGATTCATATGATGAATTTATAGAACATCCTCGTTTTACATTTGAACAAAGCGATATAAACGATTTAGAATTTTTACATGAGTGTGATTATGTAATTAATACGGCCGCCGAAACACACGTTGGAAATTCCATAGTTAAAAGTGAAGATTTTGTACATTCAAATATAAATGGTGTACATAATTTACTTGAATTAATTAAAAACTATAGAGCAGAAGGTCCTAAAAAACCTGTACTATTACATTTTTCAACTGATGAAGTCTATGGTGATATTACAGAAGGAGAACATATTGAAACAGATATATTAAAACCATCTAATCCATACTCAGCCACTAAGGCAGCTGCTGATCAATTAATTACAGCCTGGAGTAGAACTTATAATTTACCTTATGTAATTATTAGACCAACTAACAATTATGGTATTGGTCAATATGTAGAAAAACTAATACCTAAATCAGTTAAATATCTTACTTTAGATAAAAGAATACCATTACATAATGATGGTACACCTATTCGTAATTGGTTACATGCTAGTGATACAGCTGAAGCAGTAATTAAAATTATTGAATCTAAAGTTACAAATGAGATTTATAATATTTGTGGTGGTTATGAGCAAAGTAATTTTGATACTGTAAGTAAAATTATTAGATTAATACATCCAAAAGATATAACACTTGAAGAAACATTTCCACATTATAAACAAAATGTAGATGTTAAGTATTTAGATTTATCTTATTCTAGACAAGGTCAAGATGTAAGATATGCTTTAAATGATGATAAATTAAAGTCATTGGGGTGGGAACCAAAAGCAGTATTCGATGAAGAATTACCTGCTATAGTTGAATATTATAAAGAAAACTTTATATGGTAAAAGTCAGTGATGTAATAGCTGAATTTTTAAAAGAAAAGGAAATTGAGGTTGTATTCGGAATTATAGGTTCTGCTAACTCCCATATATTTGATTCAATTAATAAATTAGGTTATACTAAAATTATTAATACACACCACGAACAAGCTGCTGTAATGGCAATGGGTGCTTATTATAGAGCATCAGGTAAATTATCAGCTACAATTGTTACTGCTGGTGGGGGTGCTTCAAATGCTATAACAGGTATAGTTAGTAATTGGGCAGATTCAATCCCAGGAATTATTATATCAGGTAATGAATCTTCATTTTATGTAAAAGAACAAGAACATCTTAGAATGTATGGAACACAGGGTTTCAATATAGCTAAAATGGTAAAAGATGTTACTAAATATTCTCATTGTTTACTTGATGAAAAGGATACACAAAATGAATTAGAAAAATGTTATCAAATAACTAATACTGGTAGAAAAGGACCTGTATTATTAGATATACCTTTTGATATTCAAGGGAAACAAACCCCTATTAGGCAGTGGGCTCAATATGTAAAAATTGGTACCCTTAACTCAGGGCAAGCTGATTACATAGTTGAACAAATTAATAATTCTAAAAAACCTTTAATATTAGGAGGCCATGGTATAAGATTATCAGGGTCAAAGGATAAATTTCAAGAATTAATTAATGCAACTGGTATTCCTACTACATTAACTTGGTCAGGAATTGACTTGTTAGAAAGTGATAATGATAACTTTTATGGTAGATTTGGTTTATATGGTCAACGTGCATCTAATTTTATAGTTCAAAATTGTGATTTATTAATTGTATTAGGTAGTAGATTAGCTTTACCTCAAACTGGATATGATTTTGATCAATTTGTAAGAGAAGGTAAAATAATAATTATTGATATTGATACTCCTCAATTTCCATTAGATAAAGTTGATAAGTATTTTAAAACAGATTGTAAAGACACAATTGATTCTTTAATAACTAAATTAGATAAAATTAATAGTATAGATTCTGATTGGAAAGAATATTGTAATAAAATAAGAACAGAGTATCCTTGGGTTGATAAAGAACATGATCATAAAGATAATTACACTAATTCATACCAGTTTATGGATAAGTTATCTAATCATTTAAAAGATGATCATATTATAGTAACTGATATGGGTACTGCTTTATTAAGTGGACATCAAGCTATAAAATTAAAACCAAACCAAACTATGTTTACATCATTAGGTTTAGGTGAAATGGGATATGGTATAGCAGGTGCTCTAGGTGCCGCTATGGCTTGTCCTACTAAAGATGTTTTATGTCTTAATTGTGATGGAGGTATAATGATGAACTTACAAGAATTACATACTGTAATTGAAAATGGTTTAAATGTAAAAGTTATTATATTCAATAATGATGGTTATCTTATGATTAAACATACTCAAAAGATGTTATTTAAAGGTGACTATGTAAGTGTAGACAAAAATACCGGGATTGGATTACCTAATTTTAGTAAATTACTCCCAGCTTTTGGTTATGATTATTTTAGTTTAAAAGATAATAAAGATACAGATAATGCTCTTAATACATTTTTAAATCATGATGGACCTGCTGTATTAGAAGTATTTATGGATCCTGAACAAGGATTTTTACCTAAAGTAAAAGGTGTAAAAAAAGAAGACAATACAATATTAGCACCACCAATTGAAGATATGTCTCCATTAGTATCTAAAGAACAACTTAAGAATAGTATGTTAGTAGAATTAAGCGAAAAATCAAATCAAATACAAAGATGATAAAAGCAGGTATTATAGGTACAGGAAATATAGGTACAGATTTACTACTTAAAATGCTAAAATGGGATTTTATAAAACCCGTTATATTTGCAGGTAGAAGAATGTCATCTAATGGGATTAAAATAGCTCAAGAAAAAGGAATACCTGTAACTGATAAGGGTATTAATTGGGATGGTTGGAGCGATATAGAATTAGTATATGATTGTACAAATGCTTTAGATGCAATAAAACATGCTAAAATATTTTCTAAACTAGGGATAAAAGTAATTGATTTAACACCTGCTAAAGTAGGAGATTTATGTGTTCCTAATATTAACCCTGAAATTATTACAACCCAGGATAACGTAAATATGATTACTTGTGGTGGTCAAGCTTCAACTCCACTACTAAATGTAATTTCTAAACATTGTGATTTAGAATATATTGAAGTAGTATCTCAAATAGCATCTGATAGTGCTGGAATGGCTACTAGATTAAACATTGATAATTACATTCATACTACAGAACGGGCTATATCTGAATTTACAGGTTGTAATAATTGTAAAGTTATACTTAACTTAAACCCAGCTATACCACAAGTTGATATGCAGACAACTCTGTTTATCAAAGCCGATAATTATCAATTTTCTGAATTAAATAAGGAAATATATAAAACAATAGAACGTTTACAGGAATATATTCCGTATTATGAATTAGTAATGCCACCTACTATTAATAATGATGTTTTAGTACTAAGTATAAAAGTTAAAGGTACAGGAGATTATTTACCTGAATATGCTGGTAACTTAGATATTATTAATTGTGCTGCAATCGAAGTAAGTAAAAATTTATTATGAGCAATATTATAATTACAGATTCATCTTTAAGAGATGGAAACCATAGTGTAAAACATACTATTAGTTTAGATAGTATTAAAAGATATTGTCAAGCAGCTGATAGTGCAAAGGTTCCTATTGTAGAAGTAGGACATGGTAATGGTTTAGGTGCTTCATCTTTACTAATTGGTCAGGCAACACATACCGATGCTGAAATGTTATCTACAGCTAGAACAAATCTACCTAACTCTAAACTAGGAGTTCATGTAATACCAGGTATAGCTACAGTAGAAAAAGATATTAAACCAGCTATTGATTTAGGTGTAGATGTATTTCGAGTAGCATCACATTGTACTGAAGCAACAGTAACTAAATCTCATATTGATTACTTAAGCAAAACTGGTAAAGAGGTAATAGGTGTATTAATGATGACTGCTTTAGCTAGTACAAAAGAATTAGTTGATAATGCTATTATAATGCAAGAATATGGTGCACAAGCAATTGTTATAATGGATTCAACTGGTACTTATTTACCTAATGATGTTAAAGAACGAATTAGTACTTTAATAGATATCTTAAGCATACCTGTTGGTTTTCATGCTCATAATAATTTAAATTATGCTATACATAATTCAATAGTAGCAATCCAAAATGGAGCTACTTATATTGATGCTTGTATTAGAGGATTTGGAGCCGGAGCAGGTAATGCCCCACTAGAAGTATTATTACCTGTATTAGATAAATATAATTATTCAGTTGATATTAACTTTAAACAAATAATTAATGAAGCAGATAGTGTACTCGATTATTTAGTACCTAAAGTACCTGTATCTGCACCAGTTAATATATTAACGGGATTAAATAAATTATTTTCTGGTTTTGAAAGACCAATTATTAAAGCATCTAAATTAAATAATATTGAATATTCATCTTTAATATTCGAATTAGGTAATAGAAAGTTAGTTGCGGGGCAAGAAGATTTAATTTTAGAAGTAGCACAACAACTTAAACAATGAAAATATTAATTACAGGCGGTAGTGGTTTTATAGGCAGAAGTTTAGTCAAAGCTTTAAATCAAGAACATGATGTATTTGCTCCATCAAGTAAAGAATTAGATATAACTAATTCATATGATGTAGAAAAATATTTACAAAATAAATACTTTGATTGGGTTATACACTGTGCAATTAGTGGTGGTAGAAGAACCAGTATAGATAGTGGAGACGTAGCTTATAATAATGTAAAGATGTTCTTTAATCTGATGAATAACAAAAGCAGGTTTGGTAAGTTAATTAATTTTGCTTCTGGAGCCGAATTTAATAGGACGTCTGCTATTAATAGTAATACAAACAATTTAAATAGTAGTTACCCAACTGATCCTTATGGTATGTCTAAAAACATAATCAGTAGAATAATTCAAGATTGTAGAAATTGTTATAATTTTAGAGTATATGGTGTATTTGGAAAAGATGAAGACGATACTAGATTTATAAAATCTAATATTAAAAGATATAAAAATGCTGAAAATTTAAAAATACACCAACAAAAGGCATTTGATTTTTTCTATATTGAAGATTTAATTACTATAGTAAAATATTATGTAGACCATCCTAAATATTATTTAGATAAGGATATGGATTTAGTCTATCAACAAAAATATAAACTAACAGATATAGGTAATATGATTAATAATCTTTCAGCTTACAAAGTAAAAGTTGAAGCTAGTGATTATAGAGAAGCACCTTCATATCTTGGAAGTAATTTAGGTATACCTTTAGACATAGAGTTAGTAGGTTTAGAAGAAGGAATAAAACGAGTTTACAATGCATTATAAGTTATTTTACCATTGTATGGGTTGGGAGTTAGATTATGCTCTTCAATCTTTTACACAATTAAAAAAATCAAGATATTATTTAAGTGGAGATGACACTATTGAAATAGATGTTTGTTTAAATTTATCATCATATTTAGTTGATTGGGATAAAAGTAAATTAAATAAGGATTTACTTAAAGCTCGATTTTTAGAATATGTTAAGTTACTAGCTGGATATAAAGTAAACGCTACTATATATGAAGGAAGTAAATTGTATGGTCATTTAGATCATCAACGTGAAATTGTATCACCTGAAGTAGATTTTTATATTACAATTTGTCCTGATATGTACTTTAGTGAGCAATTACTTGCTTTAATGATACAAAGTTCTAAACAAGTTAAAAATAAATACTTTGTTATCACCCCAGAAATATCTAAAATGTGGGATGCAACATGGGATGAAATTACCAATTCAGATTGGATGCATGTTGACTATGATAAATGGAATCAAGTAGATATATTTGATATTAGGGCTAAAATGAAAACTAAGGAAATGGGTATTACTTTAGACCCAACAAATAAATCAAAATGGGCGGGTTGGTTTGACTTATATAATAAAGCTATGTATGAAGACTTATGCCCAGTACAAGACGATTGGCAAGGTTATGGCCCACATGATTGGTATTCATTAATGGTAACTGAATTTGTTAAAATACGAGGTGTTAATTTCCAACAGTATGTTATGCGTGGACAAACTATATTTGAACGTCCTGTAGGTGCGTTTAAAGATGGTGGTTATACTAAAATGTATAAAGATTTAATGCATATAAATGATGTACCAAACCAAAGAGAAATATTTGAATCAAATATGAAAATGTATATTGATCGAGGACTTAAAACATTACAAGAAAAAGGTATACTATGAGACATTTAGTTTTAGGTTCTAGTGGTCAAATAGGAGCCCATCTAGTAGATTATTTAATCTCCAAAGGAGAACAAGTTTTAGAATTTGATATAGAAAATAAAGAATGGCAAGACTTAAGACAACCCTTTAGTACAGTTTTAGATGCATACATTGAAACTTCAGATATAATCCATTTTTTAGCCTTTGACGTAGGTGGGGCCAAATATTTAGAAAAAAATCAAGACAAATATACATTTATTTCAAATAACATGAAAATAATGACTAATGTATTTGATGCCTCACAAAAATTTGGAACTAAACCTATTATATTTGCTTCATCTCAAATGGCAGAAATGAGTTATTCAAGTTATGGGATGTTAAAATCATTAGGTGAAAAAATGACTCGTGATTTAGGTGGCTTAGTAGTTAAATTTTGGAATGTATATGGTTTTGAAACTGACCCTAAAAAGTCTCATGTTATAACTGATTTTATTAAGATGGCTAAGCATGATGGTGTTATTAAAATGAGAACTGATGGTACTGAATCAAGACAATTTTTATATGCTGATGATGCTTGTGAAGCACTTTTAAAATTAGCTACTGTATATAAAAAATTAGATAAGAAAAAAGAATATACTATCACCAGTTTTGAATGGAATAAAGTATATGAAATAGCAGATATTTTAGATGTATTATCAAGTTGTAAAGTCATTCCAGCAGATAGAAAAGATGAAACACAACGTAATGCTATGAATGAACCTGATCCACATATTAAAAAATATTGGAAACCTAAAACAACATTACAGGAAGGTATAATGAAATTATATAATTTATATTAATGAAACAGGGTATTGTAATACAAGGTCCAACTGAATATTATAAAGAATTAACTGATTATTATTCACAATTTAGTAATGTAGTTTGGGCTACATGGAATGATGAATCTATAACTAATTTAGACTATATACGTTCTAAAGATATAGAAGTTGTTTTACTTGAAAAACCTAAATTTCCGGGTTATATGAATGTTAATATGCAATTAGCATCTTCATATGCTGGTATAAAACATTTAAATGTTGATGAAGCTTTAAAAGTTAGAAGTGATACTATAGTAACTAACTTAGATAAGTTACTACCTCGTTTACAAGGTAGAAAGATGGCATTTATGGCTACCTGTAAAAAAGGTGTTAGAAAAGATATTGCCTATGACTTAGTCTACTATCATGACAGTCATGACTACCCAGCTGATAATGTAATCTATGGTAAAAAAGATGATTTAGAAGATATGTTTAATTTTCAAATTAGTGAAATGTTACAAATCCCACCTGAATCACTTATTACTTGGAACTATATGGTAAATCAGGACATGACATTTCATCTAAGTTATGAGAACATGATTAATGAAGGTATTAGTTTCTTTACTCAAGATTGTTTAGATGAAAACGTTGAGGTAAATTGGTTGAAACGTAAAGTAAATTTAGTAGATTGGTATAAATCAAAAGAAGTATATGACTGGTAGAATTAAGGTTGCTTTATGTTTATCTGGGGAGCCTAGACATTCTATGGTCTGTTTTCCTTACATATATGAATCTTTTATAGATATAGGAAACGAGTTTGATGTAGATGTATTTACTCATTCTCGTACTAATTTTAGATCATTATTTCTTTATAAATCTAAAAATCATACATATGAATTTAATTCAAAACAAACCCTATTTAAACACCTAGATTCACTATCACTCCCTTCAGAGTTAAAAAAATCAAAATCATTTTATGATTCATATACTGATCAAACAAATATAATTATTAATCCAATTATGATGTTTGATGCAATTCAAAAATGTTTTAATACTGCTTTTAATTATGGTAAATATGATATTATAATTAGGTGTAGATATGATTTTATTACTGATAATAAATTAAATATTTCTTCTATTATTAAAAATATTTTATCTAAAAAATATAATTTATTTATTCCTGAAAAATCCTTTACTAGATTAGAAGAACAATCACAATCAGAAAAAGAATATAATGACCAATTAGCCATAGGAGATTCTAATTCAATGGAATATTATTCTAATTTAATTCAACATATTCCTGAGTTATTAAACATAACAAAACAATGGAGAAGTGAAATATGGTTATATGAATATTTAAAACAATCTAACCTTAAGATTCTCCAATATCCCCTAAATTTAACTCTACTTAGATCAGCACAAATTGAAAGTAATAGGGGAAATCCTGATCTAGGTTTTTATAATATATGATAAAATTAATAATATTTGATTTAGATGGTGTTTTAGTTGAAGCTAAAAATATCCATTACGAGGCACTTAATAAAGCATTAGGTGAATATGCTATTAGTTGGAATGAACATTTATCAACTTATGATGGACTAAAAACATCTCAAAAGTTAGATATGTTAACCACAGAAAAAGATTTACCTGTAGAAGACCATAAACGTATATGGAGCGATAAACAAAAATTTACTTTAGAAGCATTATCTAATTTAGAAATTGATTCTAATTTACTAAGTACTATAGCTCGTTTATCAAGTGAAGGATATAAAATAGCTTGTTGTTCAAATTCAATACGTAAAACTGTATTAACAGTATTAGCTAAACTAGGATTAATTGAGTTTATGGATTTAATTATATCAAATGAAGATGTATTAAACTCAAAACCACACCCAGAGATGTATTGGCAGGCTATATCTAAAATGGGGTGTTTACCTGAAGAAACACTTATA
>TARA_R100001463_G_scaffold16174_1_pt1 | contig 13318 bp, 8 predicted proteins | sample TARA_R100001463 | Tara Oceans TARA_R100001463 (sample SAMEA2622242) | marine metagenome | biome: marine biome (ENVO:00000447); feature: deep chlorophyll maximum layer (ENVO:xxxxxxxx); material: "saline water (ENVO:00002010), including plankton (ENVO:xxxxxxxx)" | depth 40 m
CGGCTGGGCATTTCGTTAAGTGGCATAGCCATAATTAATTCCTTGGTACGTTCGGCCTAAAGGCATTTTGAAAAGGTTGGACATTAGTATCAAAATTAGTAAGATCCATAATACCGTTAGAAACCTGACCACCTTGATTATACCCTCCAGAATAAGAACTACCCCCAGTAAACGGATTACTGTATTGGGTGTCTATTAACGGGGTGCTCGCTTGACCATATTCTTCTGGGGTAACAGGTGCATCGTATGGGGTATAGCTAGGTGTAAATGTTTTTAAGTATGTGCTGAACGGGTCTTGTCCTAATCCTTGGCGCTGACCACCAATAAGGTTCGCCATTGGACTGCTCCCAGGAAGGAAAGAAGTTCCTGAACTAAATTGTGAAGTAGACCCTGTCCGTGGACCGCTTGGTACTGCTCCTGAGAAAAATGTGTTTAGATCTTCTTTAGTTTGATCTATTTGAGATTGTACTGCATCTGCTTCATATTGAGATTGCACATCTTGATATTTAGTTTCTAATTCACCTAACTGATCAGTCAATCCTTTAATTACTTCATCATAATCATTATCAGTAGCTGCTGCTAATTGTTCAGGAGTAACGTATTGTCCTTCCTGTGGTAAATACCCTTCGAGCTGTTCAGGAGTCAGATAGTTTTGGAACATACTTTCTAATCCTTGAAGCTGTTCCTGAGTAGCAAAATTACCTAACTGTTCTTGAGTAGCGTATCCACTCAAATCAACATCAGGGCTATACCCTTCTAATTGAGTGCCTATTAATTCCAGAACTTGGTCTTCTGTTAGCCCCGAGGCTGCGGCTATCTCTGCAACCTCTCCTTCAGTAAGGCTGTCTCCATCACCAGTGTCGACTCCCGCAATAGCTTGGTCAATTAAAGCTGCAATTTCTTCTTGAGTTAAAATCCCTGCTTCAAATAACTGAGCAAATTGACTTTCGTTTAATTCAAAACCGCCTTCAAGTATCGCAAAAATATCTTCTCTAGTCAGGTCTCCAGCATCAATTCTTCGTTGTATTTCTTCAGCGGTTAGAGTGCCTTCAGCGAGCATTTCTAGAATAGTTTGCGTAACCGTTTCTTGATCTACTCCTGTGGTAGGAGCAGTAGCAGCGCCCCCTGTTGTAACTCCTGCGTTTGACAATAAACGATCAAGAATCGTCTCTATCTCTTGTTCTCTAAGCTCTACAGATTGAGCAGGATTGTAACCCCCTTGTCCATATACTAAGTCAGCACCTTCAGTCGAGAGTCTTTGTTCACGATAAATTTCTTCAGCTAATTCTCTTAGCTCCTCTCTAGTAGCATTGCCCGTAGACATGTCAGTCATAGCTGCTGCAAGATCTTTTGAACTAACTGTGTCTGCGCTACTTAAGGCTTCTGATATTTGACTAGCTACATCTTGTTCAGAAACACCTGAAGAAATATTCGCTAATCTTTCTTCGAGATCCGCGATGTTTGCAGAAAAGTCTGGCAAGTTTTGATTAGCTAACGCCTCTGCTACTGACTTCTGTATTTGAGCTGAGATATCTGGGTTAGAAAATCTCTCTAGGTTTGGAGCAAACCCGATTCCAGGCTCACCGCCCACGAACATTTTACGAGGTTTGACTTCGCCGCCGTAAGCCATCGGCATTGCTACCATGGGCTGTTCATCCATACTAACAACTGGTATTTCTTTATGGAAGGAGTAATTAGCCATCGTTTAACATTCCTTGGATTACCGCAGGGATATCTCTATTATTTTCTACTTCTAAAATCTCTTCTCTTAAACGTTTTATATCGTCGTTACGAGCTTCAGAACCATAATTTTCTGAACGATCTTCTGCAATAGCTTGCATAGCTTTTAACATGGTTATCGCAGGTAATTTTCTATCTTGAAGAATCATAAACGTTCTTAGTTTTTCAGGATCTTGAACAATTTTAGCTAAATATCTTCTTTTTCTTTCATCAGCACCACCTCTTATAAGTTTGCCTATAATCCCTACTCGTGTACTCGTTATATCTAACGGGCCATAAATAAGTTTTCTAGTGGTGTCTAATGCAGTTTGTCCTGCTTCAGATCCTGCAACAGCTGCCGCCGTTTCTATTTCAGGACGTTTCATGTAGTCACTTAAAGGACTTCCTGCGAATCCTTTTTGTTGGCGCATTTGTCTTGCTAAGATGCGCAAATCTTTTGCGTAACGGAATGCTTGATCTTTACCTACAATCGGTTCTAATGCTCTGGCTAACTGGCTGTCATTTTTATAAGGTCTTAAAAACATTCTGTCTAAATTGTTAAAATTAAACGCTTTGTCTTCGCCTCCTGCAGTGAGCATTCTAGTTGCTTTCTCTGTAGTATCGTATCCAGTCATCTGCAGTTGTTTAACTAAAATTTCCTCTCCAAAATAACCCTGCAATGCTGCTCTCAAATCAGGATACTCATCCGCTATTTCTCCAATAGCTCTAACGGCTCCTTGTAATTTAGTTTGATCTAATTGTCTAGCTTGGGCAGACGGCAAACCAAAAAACATATCTAAAGTATCAGTGATTGAAGGTACTTTGCCTTCAACAGATAAATCTTCGAGTTCTCTATTTAAAGTTTCTATTCGTTTTTTAGACTGTTTTACCGCTTCCCTTGCAGTGTTTAGTAGTTCAGGTAGCTCAGTAAATTTAACAAAATCTTCTGGAAACAAAGCTCTTAACTGTTCTTCATGTTTGTTTAATAAATTTGCAAAAGCCTTACCTTGGTCAGCTGCGCTTGCATCTGGGGCAAATCTATTATCAGTTTGTCTTTGTAAAGATTCTAAAACTAAAGACCTAATACTTTGTAATTTTTGCAGACCATCTTCTTGTCGAGAAAGGTTTTGTATAAGCCCTCTAACTTGATCAGGGTTACTTGTAAGAATAAACGACCCTATCTCATTTTCTGGTTTAGTGACAATATCCCTAAGAAATCTTCCAGAAACTTCTGATTTAGTCTCTTCTAACATTTGTCTTGCTGAAACGTAATCTGCACCAATTACAGAATGTATTTCGTCTATCGAAACGTCTTTAGGATCAGCACCTGTTCTAGCTTGGTAAACTTTTCCAAGAGAGTGATCAATCATCTCATCAACCGCATCTAGTAACGCTTGACCTTTTTCCCTTACAACAGGGTTGGGATGACCGCTTATGACAGCGTTTATATTTTCTCTCATTCTAATTTGAGCATTGAGAGGAATAGCTTGTTGGGGCAACAATAACCCTTGAGCTTGTTTACCAGTAGCAGGGTCTATAATTGGTCTACCTTGAGCGTCTACTTTTTTAACTCGTTCTTGCCCTAAATACGCAGCGATATTAAAACCCTCTCCTTGGTACGGGAGAATTTCTCTAATTAATTCTTCTGCTTCTGCAGAATCAGTGGTGCCGAAAGGGGTGCCTTTTTGTTTATTAGCATTTAGAAAATCTTCTAATGGCCCTGCTATAAACCGAGGCATTTTAGTATTACCCGCTGGATCAGAGTACCCCTCTCCTTCTAAAACGTCATCTAAAACTTTTCTAGCTTCTTGAACTTCTTCTTGTTTCTCAACTAAAATCCTACTTTTTTGATCAGGAAACAAATTACTCTGAGAAACGGATACTTGTTCTTGTACGTCCGCAGCAGCAGCTTGTCGAGCCTCTCTACTTGGGGAATCTAACGCAGAGCTTAAATTAGCATCTGCCTTAGCAGATAAAATTGCAGCTTCCTCTTCAGAAAGTTCACTTAGTAACCGTTCAGTTCTAGCCCCAGTAAATAGTTCGTTTACTTGTTGTTTAGAAATAAAAGTAGACGGATCTGCTCCAAATTCTTTAACTAATGTTTGATAAAACTCATCTAAAACAATTGCATTATCTCTGGAGAAATTATGAAGTTGAGCAAACTCTCGAGAGCCTCCCATTAAATCCGCAGCAAGTAATTCTTCTAAAGCTAAAATAAAATCACTTTGCGACATTTGCCCTAATGTCTGTTGTCTATTTTTAAGAACTTCAGCTAATCTTCGTGCTGTTTTTGCGCCAAGTTCTCTTTGATCTTTAACAGAGACGTCACCAGTTTGTTTCGCTATTTTTTCAGCTAAAGTAAGAGGTTCATCGAAGTATTCTGAATCTTCGAGAACTTCTGAGATACGATCATAATCTGCATCTTGTTGCTTTGTTTTAGGACGTTTCGCTTGAGTGCCTCTTATTTTATCTCCTAAGAGCCTAGCTTCAATAATTAACGTATCCATTACGGTGCTGCCAACAGGCATTCCTGTTGCGGTTTTCCAAGCTGAGGCAAATCCTCGTATAGCTGTATCTCCTAAAGCACCACCTATAAGAGCAGAATTAAATAAAGCACCCGACTCTTCGAGTGCTCGTCTAAACGTCATATCAGGCTGAACCGCTGGTTCTATGATATTGCCTTCTTGATCCTTTGTAGGAATTGCACCTAAACTTAAAGCTCCAAATTTGATAAGAGCCTCACTACCAGCAACTCCTACGCTGGTATATGCAATATCTTTAGCAGTAGCTATACTAAAGAAATCATCACTAACCCTAGATTCTGAGGGTACAGGTACTCTGCCTAATTCTATGTCTGCTTCAGTCGTTTCTACATTTTGTTTTATTCTTTTACGAGCTAATTTTTGGGCAAGCCCCCCAAGACCAAAACCTGCTAAAATCCCTGGGCCTTCAACAGCTACAAAACGACTCATCTCATCGAGAACAGGGTTAAAATCTCCCTCTAAAGCTGTTTGTACAGGTTGTATATTTTCTACAGGCAAAATTCGATAATCGCCTGTGTCTTCGTCTACCCCGTTATATATACTTTTTATTACTAATCCACTAGAGGGATCGTTAGGAACAACCTCAGAAACTACTGGTAATGTTTCTCTGGGATTAAAGGGATTTGGTTTCGGAGGATCGAAAGGAGCGACCACATACCCAAATTCTCTACCTGTTGGATAGGTTGGACTTCGTGCGAGCCGTGAATCATAATCGAGTTGTTCGGCACTAGAAAATTGTCTTCTTTGTAAATAAGAAGTATCTAAGTTTTGAGATCTAACACCTCTAAGAAGATATTGTTCTCGTTGTTTTTCGTTACCTTCATATAGAAAATCTATCCCAGCATCTATCGGAGCAATCCCTGTTACACCTATATCCTCTCCAGGAATCTTATATTCGACTGTTTTTCCCGTTTGAGGATCTACTCCTCCCAAACGGCCTAAGAACGAGGGTTCCCCAAAAACCGCTGTACCTACTTCATCTTTTCTTCGAGTACGAGGGGTATACTCTTGATCAACAAAAACCCCACCCTTGTCATAATATGGACGAAGCTCGTCTGTATAACGACGTTCAGCTTCTTCGTCATAATCTTGTCGAAGAACGTCTTCGGTAATTTGTCCTGTAGAAACTACTTTATCTAAAAGCTCAGGAGTTCCCAGAATTTTCTTTAAAGTAAGTAACCGCGCATAGTTCTGGCTGTCCGTAGGGACTTGTAGACCTGAAATATATAACCCACTAGGAGCGTTTTGATCTAAAATTTCTTGAGCAGTATATGATTTAATTTCTTTAGTTACAGGGTCTAAATATCTTGCATCACTTGTAGAAATACCCTGATCATAGATCCCCTCAAATACTTCTTGGAAAGTAGGATCAGTAGAATAAAATTCATCGCCGACAACTTGTATAGGTTTTCTAGACATGAAAACTCCTAGGACGGCCCACCAAGTAAGCCACGGACAGGATCATCTTTTTGTTTTTCTTTATCGGGGACAGTTGGACTCACAACGTTACTAGAAGATTGCCCTGTACCTGAGTACATTCTATCTGTACCAGTAACAAAATCGTAGCCAAGTTGATCTAGATACTTGTTTAGCCGTTTTAATAAAAAATCATTTTTAAAATTATTTGCTAAAGTTTTAGGAACAAAAATTCCGTATTTGGGATTAAATCCATAAAATCTAGTCCCAACTCCCCCAGTAACGTCATTTAATTTATTTTGAATTTCAAAAACTAAGTCTTGACGTTTTTTAGGGTCTGTTTCTGAACGTAATCTTTCTAAAGCATCTTGGTTTATTCGGAATTTACTACCAAATTCAGAAATTTTTTCACGAAGATATAGTTCTCTTTCTTCTTCAGATTTTTGATCTAATCCTTCTAACTCCCTCCGAATAGAAGATTTTCCACCGTCTTGGTCGTATTTTAAAATTTCTTGATAAACAAATTGACCTACGTTACGAGAAACTACTTCAGCATTACCAGAATCAAAACCTAACGTAGCCATAAAAAATGCAATGTCTTTATCAGAAAGAGATCGTCCTTTTTCTCCTTGCGCAGCAGCAGCCATATACGCCAGTCTAATTTGGTTAGCTGCGAAAAGACCTTGTTTATTTAAGTATTCTTGTAAACGTTTTTCGTCTCTAACTAAAAAGTTCTCTCCACCAAAAAGACTTGATAAGGTACTGTCTTGATCTACAGCGGAAGATTGTAATCTCGAAAGCAATCTAGCGAGTTGTGCAGATGCGGCTCTTTTATCTGCGTCGGTGGAACTTCCATCTGCGAAAATAGCTTCGAATTTACTATTTGCGGCGATTAATGCAGCAGCGTTTAAAGCACTATCGTCGTCTTTTAGCCTAGAAGAGCTGTAACTGTCAACAGCCGTAACACCGCTACTATCAGTGATCCCTAATTTCTTTAGTTCATCACCAAAATTAATGATATTACGTTGTACTGAATCAACAACCCCCGCTATTTTTTGAGGAACTGCACTTGTAATACCATTATTAAAAGATTTAGGATCAGGTACTAAAACACCGTCAGCATTAGGAACCATCCTAACGCCTTCCATCAGAGGATCTAAAACAGCTTGAGCAGCTAACCCTAATGCTTTGATATTAAGTTGTTTTGCAACATCGGTTTCTAACTGTTCTTGTGCAGGAGTTTTCTTGCTAGAGGGTATTGGTCTTAATTCAAATCGGTCTATGCTAGTAGTTAGGTTGTAACCCCGTTTTGTCATCTCCTCTAAAGTAACTCGTTTGTCAAGGTTTAAAGGATCTTGAAACGTGATCTGTGTAGTTTCTTGTCCATCAGGCGTAGAGATTTTTTCGATACGACCTTGAAGAAGAATGTCAGGATTTTGTACATCTTGAAACGGTTTAGTCTCTACAGCGGCAGATTCACCATCTAATATCGCTGCTTTAGGATTACGATAGTAACGACCTTTTTCAACTTTATTGCCAGATTGGTCTAAGTCGAAATCATCAAGACCGTTACTCCTGATCCACGTAACACCGTTCTTGTCTCGTAGAGCCATCGTTTGATAATTTACGAAATAGTTTCGTTTAGGGTCAGGCTGTCTAAAAGTATTTACTGTTAGTTCTTCTAGTTCAGGTTTTACCCCAGCAAACGCTGTTGCTCTACTTTGTTCCCTTTTTACAGCAGCATCTACCCCTGCTTTTTCTGTCGCTGCATCTAACTTCCTAGCAGCGTTAGCAGCGGTAATAAACGCAGAAGCAGAGCCATCGTCATCGTCCCCAGCTAAAGCGAAAGCAGGAGCGTATTGCAAAGCAGTGCTTAAGATATTTCCTAGCCCAGTTTTAGTTTGAGGTGTTTTTATTTGAGGCATAGTTCTATCTATTTCCTCAAATCTTTGCCGCTTTAACGCTTGTCTTATTTCTTCAGGGGTAGAACCTATTGGCGGTGGCCCTTGTAACTCTTTAGGAGTAGATACTTGCGCTTGTGTTGCTAAAGGACTATCTCGATAAAATTCTAACCCTGTAAGCGAACCTAAACCTTTTAAAGCTGCATCTGCTGCAAACGGAGCAGCTGTACCGAGTAATGCTCCTAAAAGTTGTTTTTTAGGATCTTTTTCGGTAGTCGTACGACGTTGCGGCGTAGGTGCAAACTGCCCTGAGCGAATAGGAGTAATCTTAGGAGTAGCAACAAGATCCGCGATTCCTCCACCACCGATATTAAATCCGAAGTTCTTAGCCATGTTATGCTCCTAACTTACGAGAAGCTCTTGGAAAACGAGACGAGAGTCCTCCCCCCATACTTTTCTTAGCAGGGTTAAATCCCATTCGACGCACGACTTCAGGAGCTTTTTTAGCTAATGCAGCTAATCCTTTATTTGGTATTGGTTGTCCCCCTTCAGATTTTTTCCTAGGTTCTTCCATTAATCCTGCGTCTCGAGCTTTTTGTCCCATAGAAATAATTGCATCTACTAAGGCTTTAGGCATATCTCCCGCAGTCGCTGCTAACTCGTCAATAGTTTCTTGATCAACCCCAAAAAATTCTAATGCTTGAAAAGGAGTATTTATCCCCCCACGTGGCCCTTGTTTTTCTTCTTCGACTTGACCTCCTTCCTTATAGCCTCCATATCCTGGACCATAGTTCGTATAACTACCCGCACCACCCGTTTGAAAAGGCGTTTGTTGAGAAGTACCAGAATAACCTGTTCCACCTGCTAACGGACCAGCCCCAGTTAAGAAGTTTGCGTAACCAGAAAGCAACTGATTTGGTAAATTATATTGACCTACAAAGTTCTGATAGTTCAAATCCATCTGCGCTTGGTTTCTAGCACGATTCATCGCACCTGTTTGCATTAGAGAACTTACGTCTCCTGCTTGCAATGCTGGTCGTAACTGGGCTTGTTGGCTCATAGCTTGAGCACCTTGTTGTTGGCCTCCTGCTAATTGACCAGCTAACCCACTCAACTGTTGTCCTGCCCCAGTCCCCATACCGTAAAGTTGCTGACCTGCCCCAGTCCCCATACCGTAAATTTGTTGCCCAGCTTGACCTAATGTTGCAGCAGTAGCTTGTTTAGCTGCTTGTCCCGCTTGAGCTGCTCCTAATTGTTGGGCTGCAGATTGACCAGCTAATCCTGCTTGTTGAGACCCAGCTCCTGTACCGATATTAAATCGTTGTTGCGCAAGATTAGATAACGCAGTTCCTGCCCCTGTTTCAAATCCTGATCGTTGAGCGCCTAACCCAGCGATTTCACTAGCGGCACCTCGTTGAGCGGCACCTCGTTGAGCACCTAACCCAGCTAAAGTTTGAGCTAATCCTGCTTGTGCAGAACCAGCTTGTGCTCCAAGACCTGCAATCTGTGATCCTGCTCCTGCTTCAGCTCCACGTTGACGAGCAAACTCACCCATAGAAGCATCTCTAGCTGACGTAAACCCTTGTCCACGAATACCTGCTAAAGCTTCAGCTAATCCACGAGTCTCAGCTATTTGTCTTTCTTGAGCACCTAAACGAGAACGAGACCCCCCAAAAGCGCCTGATGTAACTTCAGCTGCATCACTAGCAATATCTCTTTGTCTAGATGCTTTATTTAAATCTTTAATCGTTTGTTGTACAACTGCCTCTTCGAACGGATTTTGAAAACGATCAATATCCGCAGTGTCGAATCCTGCGGTACTTGAACGCACTTGTCCTAACGCTTCTTGTAAATAAGGATCTTGAATATTTGTAGCGCGACGAGCAGCAGCTTCTGCTTGAGCTGCAGAAGATAATTCAGATTCTCTCCCTGCACGAACCCCTGTAAGAGCTTCTGTTGTTCCTGCTAATCCTTCAGCGCGAGCTTGAGTAAAAAACGGTGAGGCTTGATCTAAACCAGTACGAGCCTCTTGAGTACCTTGTAATATATTCGCAAGACCTGATTGATACCCTGCTTCACCACGACCACGAACCCCAGCTAAAGCATTGAGGAGACCTTGTTCAGCTTCACTAGCTTTATCAACACCTTCGCCAAGAAATTCAGACCCTTGACCGATACCTAATTTTGTATAGTCTTCGCCTTGTTGTAACGCACGAAGTAGCTGGGCTTTCGCTTCTGAAGTCCCCCCCGCTAAGGTAGCTAAGGATTCTTCAGTTAATCCTGCACTACGCGCTAAATAAGGAGCAAACGAACCAATTCCTTGATCCGCGAGTTGCATGGCGAGTTCTTCTCTAGGAGAAAACCCTGCAATCCGTTCCCCTGTATAAGTAAACGGGGAAGTATCTGCACCGCCAAGTTGTTGAATTTGACTACGATAATAATCTTCAACAGTTGGTAGTAGCCCTAAACGGTTTCCTCCCCCTGTTAATAAATTATAAACAAGTTGATCGGGAGCCTGATAACTATATGCAGTTTCGTTAGCCATGGTTATTTACCAAAATTAATTTTATCAAGAGCTGCGATGCCTTTATCGAAATCACCGTTACCCATTCGTTTTACCGCTTTATGCGACATAACGTATTCTTTATCGCTCGCCCAGATAGGAACTAGGTCTTCTTTTGGGCCTCCTGGCCCGTCTACTTCGCCGCCCTCTAAAAAGAGTTTACGGCCTAATACAGAGCCTTCAGGGGGCTTTCCTCCTGCAGACATCCCTATTTGATTTTGTTCTACCTGCGAAAGAGGATGTTTTTTCGGATCTACTGCGGCTACTAAACGTTTTGTATCGTCGTCACTTATTAGTTCTTGTCCTAAGATACTTCCAAGTGTTTTAAGAATAGCCATCAATCCAGGATCAATTGCATCTCCCCCTGTTTCTGTTGTAGGAGCGCCTCCCTCACTCATACCTATAGGAGTTCTAGCTATTTGAGATGCTTGAAAAACAGGTGCTCTAGCGCTAGCTACGCTTTTCGTGTCGTCTTGTCCTACAGCAGCTTTACCCAATATATTTCCGAAAGTTTTTCCTACATCGCCGAGAGCTTCTGCAACCATAGGATTATCTTTAAGATATCTTTCTAACTGTTCTGATTTAGTTTCAACCTGTACGTTTTCTAAATTAGGAGCGGCAACAGCGGGTTGTTCCTCAGGAAGAGTAACAGGGGAGTTATAAGCCCCTAGTTGAGGCTTAGGAGTAACTTCAGCGCTTGGAGACTCAATAACATTAGAGGGCGCATCAGCTGCTTTAGCAGCGGCTTTTAGTTGTTCAAGATCGAACATACTTAGATCGTAAGGTATAGCAGTAGAAGTTGCCATACCAGCTTGCGCCTTCGTTGTTTGTTGTTGTTGTTGTAAAGGCGCATCTACTTTTTTACGGTATTGCTCGTTAATCGCTTCTACCAGTCGGCTTCCCCCAAGGTTGCCGATGCCTGTATTAGCACCGTATGTAGCGTATTTATTTAAAATATCTGTGGTAATGTCAGACGGAACACCTATCTCTTGATTTTGCTCTGCCATCTTACGAGCATTAGATTCAGGGTTCGCCATAGCACGAACTAAAGAAGTGGTCTGTTCGTCGTCGAATATTCTGGTCATGAACTTTTCTTCTTGGCAGGTTTCTTTTTAGCTTTCCCGCCCTTCATTATATCTTTGTCAACTGTAGCTGCTTTACCGCCTGTAAGCACAGAATTAACACGAGCCATCGCCCACTGATGTTGGGAAGTTCCAGGACGATGCCCTGTTTTATATGCAGCTAACCCTCGTTTATAAACACGAGCGAGTTGTCCTGCAGTAACTTTTTTTCCTTTTTTACGAGCAGCCTCAGCTTTGTTAGATAAGGCTTTTTTAGTTTTATCTGAAAGACTCATGCTTTTGTGCCAAACCTCTCTCTAAAGCGCCGTGTGTATTTAGACTCAACTGTTTTCCTACGCTTACCTTTTTTCTTATCTGTAGAAAATTTGTACGCAGAAGGGTCACTAAGAGACTTCTTCTTATTTCTAGCTATCTCTTTCTTACGTTTCGCTTTCTCCTCCGAAGAAAGACCAGCTAAATACTTTGCGGGAACTTTAGGTTGTTTCTTAGTCTTCTTCATAACGACACTACAACGTTACCGTTGGTAGCAACACTAACTGTCCCGATACTCCCTGTTGCGCTAACCCCAGAGGTGCTTGGCGTTGAGATATTTTGCCAAGAATTCCCCAAATATACTTGAAGAACGTTCTCTGTGGTATTCCAAATAACGTCTCCTTTTTCAAAACTCAATGTGTCACGATTCGCTGAGGTATATTGTGGAGTGCGATCAGGATCAAAATTACCGACGTTTAGTTCTAACAGACGCATTGCTCTGTTAAATGTTGGAGCCTCTACTGTGGCTGCTGCCGCTTGAGGCAATCTTCCTGGAAGTATTCTTCCCATTAACGTCTACCATTAGGCTGAACATCCAGCCTTGTTGCACCAATCCTAAAACCAACGCCCAATCTATCCACGGTTTCCGCATCGTCGTCAGATTCAAAACGCACGGCTGCTTGTCGGCCTCTCGCTCTCGTATCTACTTTAGTTGTTGATGACGTAAATGAACTCGTTTGATCAGTGGTTAAGGTATCTCCTGGGTAGTTACGAGCTTTCAACACTAAGTTTATTTTTTGAGTACCAGAAGAATCCCCTGTAAATTTAACGTCTGGAATAAACCGTCTAATAAATTGAAACTGTTCTCCATCTCCAATATCGAAATCAGCGCTCTCAATAAAAACGTTGTTCATCGGAGAACCATCGTCATCGAATCCTGTTTCATGAGAATACAGATACGGAGTATCGCTGCTTTTACCTGCTGCTCTAGGAAATGAAACTAACCCTTCATCTAGCCACGCTGTTCTTGAAAGTTCCCCAATAGACCATGTATTTTCTACATAGTTATAGGTAACGTACTTATCAATAACGGTATTTTCACCTGAACAGTAAAACCAGCCCACTTCATCGAACTGTTTATTGACGAAACCGAATACTTGAAAGGCTTGTCCTTCGTTAAGATTGTCAAAAACGAAAGCGTGAACGGTACAAGGAACAGGCTGCACTGATCCGTTGTACATATAAAAGCCTTTCTTATCCATCCAGAAGATTCCGTTGGGACTGTTTATTGCGGCGTTAGGCCCAATGAGGCTAACCCCTTCATTTAATAAAACAAGTCCAAAGGTATTGGGTGGGCCAATAAACTGTAAGCTGTATAAAGCAACATCAGTCCAAATTAGTGTTTCTTGTCTCGCTCTAAGCCCCCCAATTATTTCTGAACCAGCAGAACAACGTAATGAACCAGCAGTATTAGTAGCGAGTGGTTCCCACTCGACAGCATTTTCTTGGTCAGAAAAAGCGATTAATAGCGGATCAATAGACCCCGTTCTAGCAGTCCCTGCTGCATTTATTGGGTCAGCACCTAAGACAAGAACGTGTCTATCAATATCAGAAACTAAAACTTGTAATCCTTTAGTTGGGGCAAGGTTAGCCCCTGCTAAAGAAGATAAAGCGACCGCTCGTGTGTTTAAGCCGTTAGTTTTATCCCAGTAATAAATACTTCCCGCACGAGGATTAGAGATTAGATCTTCGCCGAAATTATCCATCGACCACAAGCGTAGCTGGTTTGCGTCCGTTAATGCAGAAGTCGAACCCCACGCCCCAAAACCCCAAGTTCCTACC
>TARA_R100001463_G_scaffold77760_1_pt1 | contig 13317 bp, 6 predicted proteins | sample TARA_R100001463 | Tara Oceans TARA_R100001463 (sample SAMEA2622242) | marine metagenome | biome: marine biome (ENVO:00000447); feature: deep chlorophyll maximum layer (ENVO:xxxxxxxx); material: "saline water (ENVO:00002010), including plankton (ENVO:xxxxxxxx)" | depth 40 m
AGACAAACTAATTGGCAACACGCTTTTGCTGTCGTTGATTACTTTGCTGACGGAGATTTTACGGTCCACGTGGTCAATATTATTGACGGGAGAACTTCCTTATGGGGGAAAATCTTAAATGCCTAAACAAATATATGAAATCAATACCTTTTCAGCAGGTATAATATCTGACCCAATAGATGAGTTTGATATTCCAGCTAGTGCCGCTAGTAACGCTTTAAATGTAGACCCTCTTAATGATGGAGAATTAAAAGGGATACCAGAGGTACAGGTATTGAAAGATACAGGATTTCAAAATAACTTTTCAGCAGTACAATATACTCGACCTAGTGCTTACACTACTCAAGAGCAAGCGACTACTGCTTATCAACATCAGCGACAAACGGAGTAGATTTTGCCAGCAGTCGCACCATTTAATAGAAATTATTTTGAAGTATCAGGAACTCCTACTGTAACTGAAGCTACTACTTTTGAAGTTAAAGTAACGGGTAATAATGGTAGCGAAGAATGGTATTATAGAAGTAAACCAGCAGATGGTTCAGCAGATTGGGGAGATTATAATACTGCTATTACTTTAGCAGTTGGTTCTGCTATACAATTAGGTTCTACTGGAGTATATGTAAAGTTTACTAGAACAAGTGCTACTTCTTATTCTCCCGGAGATAAGTGGGTATTTAGCACACAAGCTGATGTTAAGTTAGATGATAGTGCTCAATTTGACCATATAGAAACTATTGATGTTGGAGATGAAAGACATTTAATTGCAATAAGCTCTGGTACAGGTAGAGTAGCAACTATAAATAATATTGATGGTTCTTCTCCAGAAGCAGAATCATATGAGTTAAATATAGGTGGTAGTCCAACAGGAACAATACTTGACCTTGAAAAAAGAAATAAAGAATTATACATAGGTAAAGGTAGAGATGTTCACCCTCAATGGTTAGGTTATTCTAAGAATAATGGATTTGAAGGTGTAGCAGAATTAGAATTAAAAACAAATCCAGCAATGGATTTATTAGAAGGAGCCTCTAATCCACAAACAGATGCTTATGATATGTCTGTTATTCTTCGTGGTGGAGGAGGTGGAAATTTAAATGCCGCTAAGATAGCTGTTGGTATAAACAATGTTGCTACATCAGGTGCTATAAAAGATTCCATAACAGTGCAACACCTTATTGATAATAAAGTGTATGAGTATGGATGCGTTACAACTCCAATAGCAATTAAAAGATATTATGGTAAAAGTAATGGAAATTATTGTGATGGATTTGCTGTACTAAGAAAGCCTGAAAAGAATCCTGATGATTATGCTGGTACAATAGACCTATGGAGCTTAAATACTGACCTAGGAGGCACGATTGGTCAACAGGCGAATATGTATCAGACTATTCAATTAAAGAAGCCTGATGGCGAAGCTAATCTAAATGAATTTGGTGATTTTTATATAGTACCTGAAACATCTCAATATGCTAAATGGTATATAGTTCTTTCAAGAGCAAGAAGTAGAACTCAAAATTATGGAGTTTCTGTAACAAATTGGTTATGGAGAACTCAAGATTACACTACATCTCAATTAGAAACTAATGGTTTAGAGATAGATGGCGATGATTATGATGATATTACTCCACAATTAAGTTCTGAATCAGCATCTCCTAATAGTAAAAGTGGTAACGAGATGTACTATATGCAGAGATGTATACACGCAGGTGGACAAAGGTCAGTAACTATTGGCAATACAACTCATACTGCTGATATGCCAGACTTTGTTATGGTTCATTCAAGTCACTATGGTACTGGTGCTATGAGACCTAGGATAACAGAAGAATTAAACTATGGATGTATCTCATTTGCTGGTTTTAATAATGAGAATGGTAGTTATGGAACCAATCCTTATATATCTTTTACAGCAAGAATAGGACCAGATTTTGACAAGAGGGGTTCAAAGAATTGGTACGGAGCTAATGGTTGCTTTCAAACTAATGCTCAAAGACAAATTAACACAGGAGTATCTACAGTTTGGACTGAGAATACAGCACACTCTATGCCCGGTTGGCAAACTGAATGTGTTGGACCTTTTCAATCTAATAACGCAGGTAGCACTCATCAAATTAATTATAGACCAATTAAATGGGCTACTTGGATGATTGATGTTGACTCTTCTAATTATGGTCAAGCTAAATATAAATGCTTTCCACATATGTTAGACTGGGCTGAACAAGGTACTACAGCAAAGAAATGGAGAACTTTTAAAGCTAATTCAACATTTACAATACCTAACTGGGTAACATCTATTGAAAATGAAGCTGGTGAAGGAGAACAGAATAAAACTAGTGGTACTAATCCGAACCTAGGAATAATTAAATTAACACACGTACCCTCAAGGAATCCTGTATTTGGAACTAAGGGGAGAATAATATTCTCTACTTATGGTACTAAAAGAAGAAGACATTTATTACATTATGTTAGACCCGGCAATAGAGCTGTTTATTCATTTAGATTTGGAACAGAATCAAATACACCTCAAGCTTTAAATGATACAGCTAACCCAATGATGTTTCCAAATTCTTGGTTAGTTAGTGATTCTAATATTGATGAACCTGATTATCAATCAGCAAACGCTTATGCTTCTTGGAATGAGAATGATACAGCTAGTGCTTTTTCCTCAAATTTTTATGATACAGCTACTAAGGCTAATAACCATAGAAGATATAGGAGTATACCTGTCTTAGGTGCAGGTGGTGATGATAAGAATGGTTATAGACCGGGTGAACACGGAAATGTGACATTAGATGTTGGTGGTATGGGGAACACAACACAATGGTATCCTCAAGCCGATGATTCCTTTCACGTATTTGGGGTTAAGTATGGTGGTAATGAGACAAAAGCTTATTATAAAGCAAAGTTTGATGGAACTGCCGGATTTACAAATCAATATGCTGGAGCAGTTTCAGAATTTGTAATACAAACACCTACTGAAAGTGGAGACGCTGATAGTTGGTCTGGTGTAGCCGCTAAGAAATGTTTTTATAAAGCATCACTTATATATGATGGATATCAAGAGACTCCATTGTTAAGTGTTCCTAATTCATTTTATAAGTCAGGTGGTATAGACCAATCTCTTGATGTAGAGATAAGAATTAAAGATACATATAACATATCAGAAAGAGTTACTGGAGTAGCTTTATATAGAGCTATTTCTAATAGTGGTCCTAACTTAACAGAACCAGAAGGTTTATACAGATTTGTTGAAGAGATACCTCTGTTTCAATTTAACCATAGCTCTATTAGAGGAGACCAAAGTTTTACAGTAAGAGATACTGGGGATGCAGAAGGAACATATGAATCTATAAATGGAGTTAGTGAGAAGATATATGATTTAGCTATTAACTATACAGTAAATGCTCAACAAAACGGATATCATTTTGTATCTAATTGTTCTCATTCTCAAATACCAGATGCAGAAAATTATCTACTTAGGTCACAGCCGGGTAAGTTTGCAATCTTTGATTGGACAAAAGACTTTGTGGAACTTCCCTTTATACCAAGTAGTTTAATAGGCTTTCAAGGTAAAGTTTATTGCTTTAGTACTAATCAAACTGCTATAGTTAATCCGGAAACCTTATTTATAGAAGATGTAATTGAAGGCGTAGGATGTATTAATAGTAAGACTTCTCTGATATGTGATGCAGGTTTAGTATGGGCAGACTATAGAAATATTTATCTAGCAAGTCCATCAGTAAAACCAATAGGCTCTACTATACTTAATGTTAAGAACGATGGTTGGTTAAACTTAACATTAGATGAAAAGAAAGATGTTAGATGTGGTTATGATTCTAAAAGAAAAGCTTTCTTATTCTTCTATACAAGAGGAGGAACCGTTCATAGATGTTGGGGTTATAGTTTTGAAAAGAGAAGGTGGGATTTATTTGAAACACCACAAAAAGTAATGGATACAACTCTTACTAAAGATGGCTCTACTATACTGTTATTAAAAGATAATAAGTTAGCAAAGTTTTTAGCACATACTGAATTAAGTAAAGATTGGTATTGGGAATCTAAAAGAATTAGTATGGGTAATACTATGGTAGATAAAAAGATTAGGAATTTTAAAACAGAGAATAGTCACAGAACACTTACATCTATGAAGTATAAATTAGATGGAGATACAGACTGGGTAAGTGGGCAAGATGTTTCTTCAAGTTTTACTGGAGACCAAAATAGAGCTTATAAATTAGCGTCAGCAGACACTAGTAAAAAAGTACATTGGTTAAAGTTAAAGTTAGAAGGAGATAATTCTTCAGCAGGTACTGATGCTAAGACTTATGCTACTTCTGTAATCTATAAATCAAAGAGACCAAAATAATGGCAAAAACTAGAAGAAGAAATCCAAACATTAAAGCTGGTGCTGGTAGAGAAGAAAGAGACACTCAGTGGCAGAATGATAGACAACTAGACAAAGGTACTAGAGCGAATGAATCTAAGTCAGGAGCTACAGGTACAATGAGGATAGTAGTAGATGGCGAACAGCCATATTTAGAAGTAAAATCAAGTGAAGGATGGGTCCGTTCAGACAGCTCAAGTGCATCTGGCTTCTCATTCAAAAAATAGGTATATTAATAAGAGAGATTAGGTGATATTATGGGTTGGTTAAGCGACAAATGGGATGAACTTACTGGTAAGAACCAGCAAGTTGCAACTAGTACTGTTAACGCTGAGTATGACAAAGCATACGGAGAAGGTCGAGAAGCGTACGGAGACCTGAAGCAACGGGGCTACGATATGATGGACCCCGATTCTGCATTTAATAAGCAGATGGGTGCTCAAATGCAAGAGGCTTCGGCAGATAGTGCGGCTGAAGCATCAAGGTTAGCTCAAAGAAACATAGCTATGGGTGGTGGTGGAAACGCTACTGCTACTGCTTTTAATGCGGCTGACCAAGCAAATAATGCGGCGGCTAGTGCAAATGATTCATATAATAAGTATTTACAAGGTGCTATGTCAGCAGGAACTGGATTGGTTAGTGGTGCCGCTAATAATTTAACAAGTATGAACCAGAATCAAATGAATGCTGTGTCTAATCAAAGATTAGCTAATGCACAAATAGATTCACAGGCTACAGGATTTGGAGCAAACCTACTTGGTAAAGGTATGCAAATGGCTTTTGGAATGCCACCAGTTCTACAAGAAGGTGGACCAGTTGATATGTATCAAGATGGTGGCTATGTAGAAAGTGCTTATGGAAATAGTGGTGGTATGTTATCACAGGTTATGGGTCCAGATGGTATACCTATGAATATTAAAACTCGTATTGGAGGGCAGGTCGTTGGCGAATAAAGGAAAATACAGCCCTTATCCCGGAGATGTAGTTGACGCTAAGCTAGAACCCGGTGAATATGTGTTAAATAGAAATGCAGTTAGTGCTATTGGTGAGGATAACCTTAATAGATTAAATAATGAAATAGCACCAAGGTTCCAAAATGGTGGAATGAATTACGGTCCTTTTAAATCAAAAAGGCACTATGAAGAAAACCAAAGGATGCAACAAAAAAAGGCAGGCATCGACTCTAATATAGCAAGATTAAGAGCTTTAAAAATAAAGCAGATGGAGAAAGAAAGAGCATCTCAACCTGCACCCGGATTGAGAATGCCTAAAGAAGAGCCTTGGAAACTAAGCCCTGCACAGAGAACTACAACTACTCCACCTAGACAAAACCCCGGTTCATATAATGAAATAGCCCAGTATGCTAGAATGAAAGCAGACCCTGAGCATAGACGAAAAATGTTATCTAAAATGGAGTCACCTACTACATTAAGAAAAGCAGAGATGACTCCTATAGATTTACAAGCAATAGAAGTGCCTACTGGAGATATGTTTAAGGTAGATGAATTTAATAGTATGATGGGTACTGCAAAGATAATGAACGACTATATGATTAATCAAGGAATGGTTGATTCGCAAAACAGAAGTCCATTTCATATAGATTATGGTAAGATGCCGGGATTAGACCCAAAGACTTGGAAAATGCCAACAGATGGTAGACAGCTTACACCTGCTGAGCAATTAATGGCTCAGATGAATATGGACAGGAATAAGAAGTTTAATACTCATATAGACGAAAATAACCCTGCTATAAAGCAAATATTTAAAGATAACCCCTTAATGGAATCATTACGTCAAGATAAAGCTTGGGCTTTACAGAAATGGAGTGATGATAGAACTCAAAAGCTTAAAGATGAAATAGCTTCAGAGTATTCTCCTTATGCTATGCACAATGCAGATATCCAAAAAGAACTTATTGGTGACCCTGATGACCCTAGTGATGATTATGGTAGCAGTATGGCTGATGCTATAAAAAGGGGAAAAGAAAGAGATGAATTATACTGGCAAAATCACGATATAAAAATGATGAATCCCGGTGGTTCACCAGCTTTTCTTATGAAAGATAGAAGTGATAAGACTGGAGAGAAGTATATTAGAACTCACGATGCAGAAGAGTATAAGAAATACAGGCAAGAAGGTGCTAGACTACATAACGAGCGTATGAAAGATGAAATAATATCTAAAGACGGTCTTAGAATGGGTAGTAAAAGTAAAAAATTAAAAGAAGAAGCTGAATGGAAAAACATAAAAAAGGCTAAAGTCCCTACAATAAAGCAACCAGAATTAAAAGGTCTTGATAAGCTTAGAAAATGGAGTAAGGATAGAGGCAATAAATGGTCAAAGGCAAAAGCTATGAGAGGTAAAGAGTACGATAAATATTTACAACAAGGTGGAATGGTTGGTCCTGATGGCAAAAGAAGATATAATATAGGAGCTTTTGTTAAAGGATTAGGTACCAGTGGAATGCAAGGTGCTCAATCAGCATATTCTGGCTTAATGGGATTGATAAATAAAGGTGAACAAGGTGTTACTGCATTAGGTGAAGGTATTGCAAATAGATATGGAGGGCAACAGTATAAAGATTCTGTAGCAAAACAAAAGTCTATGGGTATACAAGGTGAACTTAATAAAGATGTCTTTGATGATAGAGATATGGGTGATGCAAGTGTTGCTGATGAACTACAAGAATCCAATATCGAGATGGCTAAAATGATGCGAGATGACTTCGGTATGGGAGACCAATATGTTGATAAAGAAGTTGCTAGAAATGAAGCTATTATGGGTGGTACTAGTCAAGTTGGACAAGACCTTGTCACAGGTGCAAAAGCACTAGGTACTGGAGCTTTAGGAGTTGGAGCTGTAACATTAGGAGCCGGTATTGAAGGAGCTAAAGGAGCTTATGGCTTAGCTAAGAAGGGTGGAGAAGCATTATATGAAGGTGGTAAGTCTTTATTAGAGCACGGTTTTGATAAAGAAAATGAAGGTGGATTGTTAGCAGATGCCTCTCATCACTTAAATAAGGGAGCCGCCGCTAAATACGGAGATGTTTGGTCAGGAAAAGAAAAAGGTTCTTTGATGCAGAGAGGTAGAAAAGGATTAGGTGGCTTAGGAATGTTATTACAAGACGCATCACAAGCACAAGGATTTCAAGGAGCTGATTGGAAAGGTTCTGGTTTAGGAAGATATAGTGGACCTAATACTAAAGACGCTAACGATGAAGCTAAAAAGCAAACAGGTATTGATAATGGAAGTGGAGATGGTCAAGTACTAGATTTAGAAAACGCAGGTACACCTACACCAACTCAAGAAGTATTAGGAGATGACCCAATCAAGGAAATGCAGTTAAATACTGACTCTTCTGACCAAAGACAAGTTGGAACCGGTGTTATATTAAATGAAAATAATATGGTACCAACAGAGGCAAGTACATCAGGTGGTAACACTAATATCTTTAATAGTAATAAGCCTCCTGAAATTGCTAGTGAAGAGGAAATGCCTAGTTGGATGAGGAAAATGACTGACCCTAATTACGAAGAACCAGTGCCAGCAGGTATTGCGGCTCCTCAGTATGACACTAATGCACCAGCTCCACAGTTTAATGTAGATGATTTAACAAAGATAAATATAGGCGGTGGACAGACAGGTGGTCGTGTAAGCCTTGAGGGATTCATACAGCAGTCTTGGAGAAATATGAGATGAGTGAAATTAAACCAATGAACCTATCTGGAGTAGGGCATAATCCATTAGGTGGAAGTGCCGCATCTGGACAAAATAGTATAGCAGATAAAATGCGTGCTAATGCTCAGCTAAGAATGGTAGAGCAGATGAATAAGTATAAAGTTCATCAGATGAAAAGAGCTGAGAATGAGTATCAGTTAGGTAAGAAGACTGAAAATTATGTCTTTAGTAATTATCCTAGTGGTTCAAATTCTACTTGGGACGCTGGAATGGACGGATTAAAGTTTGGAGAAGGTAGCAGAGCTAGAGAATTAGCCAAGTGGAAAGAAAAAGTTGGTGGAAATATGCAAGGCTTTGAAGCTTATTATCAAGCTGGTAAGAAAGCTGAGATGGAAGGCATAAAAAAGAGTCTTATTAGAGACCCTTTAAAGTATTCTGAAGACGGATGGAAGAAGCACGTTAGTAAAACAATAGCAAGTTGGGACCCTTCAATGAGAGAGTCCTTTATGAATAGCCTCGATACAGAAACAAGAGGTCACTTAATGCAGTACTATGACCCTGAAAGTCAAATATCTTGGGGTGAATGGGCTGATAGAAAGATTGATGATAACTTTGGCTGGGATGATAACCCCGGTAAATCTGCATTAGCTACTGCCGTTGGTGTAACCACTGGATTAGGTGGTTTATATATGGGTGCTAAAATGCTTAGAAGAAGTGGTAAGATACCCGGTGGTAGTGGTGGAGCTGGTGGCATAATGGACCAAGCTAAAAGACTTGCTGGTGGTAACCAAAAGTTATTACCCGGTGGTAATCAAAAATTATTACCTGCTTTTTCTAGAGATTTAGATGGTGCTAAGATGAGCAAAGGTCAGATAGCCAAGATGATGAACAATGGTGAGATTACTGGAGCCCAAGCTAAAGTATTAGGTAAGGGTGGAAAGATTAACTTAGGTAACCCTAAGAAACAAATGATGAATATCATTAACGAAGGCATCCCAGAAGGTGCTGTTAAAGACATTCCTAAATATTTAAAACAAGCCCAGTTAGATGGTAAATTAACGCAGTCTTCTGCTGACCAATTACAAGGCATAATAAACACACTACAAAAGCAAGGTAAAGTTATTAATAGTAAAAACATTTCTGACTCTATAATGAGATTAGGTCCTAGAGGTGGAGCTTTAGTTGCACAAATAGATAAAGGTGTTAACTTAGGTCCTATAAAAGGGTTAGGTTTTATGAAGAGCTTAGGTCTTGGTATCGGTTTATATGGAGGCACTAGTATGATGGCTGAAAATATGGCTGAAATGATGGGTGCTAGTGAGAATAATGCTGAGATTTATGGAGATGTTGCAGGAATAGCAACTGCTGGAGTTGGCGTTCCAGCGGCACCTCACGTTCTTGCTAAATTAAAAAGTGTTTACTCTAAAAAAGGTGGAGCTTACATTATAAAGAAATTAGGTTCAAAAATTGGTATGAAAGCGGCGGCTAGAATAGTCGGCAAAGGTTTTCTATCAGGCTTAGCTGGTCCGGGAGCTGGTGTTATCGCTCCAATGTTATTAGCGGCTGACGCTTATATGATATATGATGCCTTACAAGATATAGAATAAGGAGTACTAATTGGCTGACCCAACTACTTGGACGCCCAAGTTTGAAGAAAAGCAGATTAGGGAATTAATAGGGGAGTATCAAGTTAATCCCGGTCAATTTGATGGCAGGGATGACGATATAGATGTTCTAGAAGAACACGCTTATCACTATCGACTTCCATTTGCTAGGAATAAAAAACATCAAGATGGCTTTATAGCTAAGACTATTAAAGCGGCTGGACGTGGCTGGTTTGAAGGCTTTACTACATTACCCCCTGAAAAGATTGATGATTTTACTGGCACTAGTATAGGTGGAGCCCCAGAAGATACAACAGAAGCTATAGCTAGAAACCTTGGTCACTTAGCAGGTTTCATAGGATATTTACCGGGTGCTAGACCATTGAGACTTCTTGGTGCTACGAAACTAGCAGGTGGTTTAATGGCATTAAGGGGTAAGAGTGTACCAATGGCTGTTGCTAATAAGGCACAAAAAGCTGTTGCTAAAGTATCTCAACCTTATTTAAGAGATTTACCTAAATTTGCTACCGAAGGTATATTTGCTGATATGTCTCAAGGTGCTTTCCATTTAGGTGTTGCAAGTGCGGCATCAAGTTGGAGCCACGGAGTAGATGAAATGTTTCACGCCGCTGGGTTTGGAGCTGTTGCTGGTGGTGCATTTAGAGGTATAGGAAATATGTCTGGCTTTGGTAAAAAGTTAGAAGCTAATCAATTAAAACCTAATGGTAGCCCTGATTTATCTAAGCTTAGTCCCGGACAAAAAGCTGATTTAGTGGCAAGAACTACAGCAGGTGCCGCTTTTCAGGGCTTACCTTCCTCATTACAAGGTGCTACTACAGAAGAACAAGTATATGCTTATGCAATGGGTGCTTTCTTTGGCTTTAAAGAAATGCCTTATCAAACAAGAACAAGTAGAGAATACTTAGCAGAAACATTTAAAAAAGATTATGGTCCTGACCCTGAAATGAATCCTAAATGGGAAACATTAACAAGGGAAATGCAAGAGGTTGTAAAGAGAGATTTTGCAGAAACTTTTGGTGGCGAAGATATAATGTACGCTAGATATGACATTATGAAAGGTAGAGGTATTAAGCTTGAAGACATTGAAAGAATGGCTGAAGAGTTTGGAGCTACTACAAAAGAAGTAGACCCTGTAACTGGAGAAATGGTCAATAGTAAGTTTACTAAAGAACAAGTAGCAGAATATAAAGAAAGATATAAGAACGACCCTAGGTTTCAAGAAGAACAAGATTTAGATATGCACATAGAAGCATTAGCAGATATCCCTATGACTATTGCAGGTAAGGGTGCTTTTGTTGATAGGTTATTTAATAGTAGAGCCAACTTAAAAGAAAAGTCTGGTGCAGAGAGATTAGACTTTGCAGATAAAGTTTTTAAGAAATGGGAGAAGCTATATGACGATGCAACGGGAAAGCCCAAGCAGGGAGCAGAGCAAGAAATCATTAAGTTTATTGAAAAGGAAAGTGGGACTACACTCAGTGGCGAAGAAAGTGCCTATTGGAGGAACTGGGCAGAGAGAGTCAGAAAGATGGAGGACATTGAACAGATTGAAATGGTTGACGGAGAAGCTGGTATACTTAAAGGTCATACTAATTCAGTTGGTAACAAGAAGAATTTGGCACAGGAAAGAATGATAATTGAAGATGTTTATGAAGCTGAAGTATTTAGACATACTGGTGAGCCTATTAAACAAGACTTCTTTAGAGTGTTGGACCATATGATATGGGGTGGTAAGGAAACAGACTTAACAAGAGCAGAACAAGTCCTTGCTAAACAAGAGCTACAAAGAATTAAGAAGATGGAAGAGTATGCTGATGTACCTTATGGAGATAAGATTGATATAGCTAAGCAAAACGCTAGACAGAAAGTACAGAAAGCATTAAGTGAACTTATGAATAAGCAATGGACTGATAATGTAGACATTCCTTATTATTATTATGGTGGTAAAGGTGACGCTAAAAAGATGTATTTTGTGAAATTACATCCAGCACTACATAAGAACACTAAACAGGCTATTAGGTACAGAAGGTCCCTAATGAAGGTTATGCGTAACCAAGTAGACAGAAATGGTAAACCTATTAAAGGGAATTTAAATTCATATAAAGAAGGTTTAGCAAAGTGGATAGAGAAGTATCCAGAGTTTAAAAATGCTAAGAGAAGATATGAACAGATGTATATGTCTAATGTTTTCTATGAGTTAGCTAATAATGGTCTTGCTTTAGAGAAACCTATAGGTACTAGAGAAAGCTTTATAGAGTTTGAAGCTAAGCTTGGTCAAGTGTTACAAGGTGGTAAGTATATTAACAATCCTAAAGCTTTTAATAAAAGAGCTCAAATATGGTTTAACTCTGGGATATCAGCTAATCCCTCAGAGATATTTAAACATATGAGAAAAGCCTTAGGTAATGATAACGATTTTATGGGACTGAATTTCCGGGTAGGGTTTTTCGGTGAAGCTAAAGGTGGAGATATGAAGCTCTCTGCCTTAGCTGAAAAGTATGCAGAGATATCCGATGGAGCCATACTAGCAAGAGAAGAGGTTGTAGACGCTTTAAATTTAGATAAAGGTCTGCCAACAAGTGGAAAAGTAAACAAGTCGTTTATAGTTTCACCAGACCCCCGGTATGGTACACTATTAGGTAAGTATATGATACATACTGCTACTCCTGAATTAAGTAAGTATATGAAAGATAATGGTATACATATGATGATACCTGAATCTGCGGCTAAACAATTAGGTGAAAGAGAATTAGGTAAACTAACCCTTGATAATGAAGCTATTAAATATGAAGGTAATGTTTACGATGTTCCAGCTAATCATTTTAGAACCGTTATGTCTGAAATAACTGCTGAAAAGTATTTAAAGAAACAAGCATTACCTAAACAGATGTACTCTGTAATGTCTGCATATGGCTTTAAAGATGTAGACCCTAAGGTTATGAAAGAAATGTATGATACTCTCTCTGACAGGGCAATTAGGGGTACTCCTGAAGCTAATGAGAATATAGAGAAGTATCTTGGTGATAAGTCTGAAGCTAATATTAAGAAGATAGTTAATAATATTGACGATATGCCTGTAAATAGATTGTTTGATTTAATTAGAGACCCATCTAACGGCAGATTAGCACAGAAACTTTATGAAAGAATATTAAAAGTTAATAATGAGTTTGTAGAATCACTTGGTGAAGAAGGTGAAATGAGCCGTGAAGAAGTTAGAATGCACAGAGAAAATGCAGTAGACTTTGAAAGTGTTATAGATAGAATGGCTCGAGTATTCCCAGAAGGTAGTAATAGTGTTTATTTACACAAGTTTTCTAGAGACTATCGTATGCAAGCAATGCGTAATTATGTAGTACAAAAATTAACTAGACCTAAAATTGACAATAGTACAGTAGCCAGAATGCGACCTTGGGAAATAGGTATGCAGATGAAAAATAAAGAAACCCGAAGATTAAATACAGAAGACGATATATTCTTTCTTGATGAAGGGTTTAGAGAGTTAGTTATCAAAGACTCTTTAATAGACCCTAAGAGAAATAAGTTAGGTGAAGTGTGGGAAGATTTTCAAGCTGGTAGATACGAGAATAATAAAGAAAAAGTAGCAGATATATTACAGGCTATAGGTATGAGGGT
>TARA_R100001463_G_scaffold25272_2_pt1 | contig 13307 bp, 7 predicted proteins | sample TARA_R100001463 | Tara Oceans TARA_R100001463 (sample SAMEA2622242) | marine metagenome | biome: marine biome (ENVO:00000447); feature: deep chlorophyll maximum layer (ENVO:xxxxxxxx); material: "saline water (ENVO:00002010), including plankton (ENVO:xxxxxxxx)" | depth 40 m
ATGAAGATTTTAAAAGGCCTGTAATAGTAGGTTATGATAAATACTCTAACAAATTAATTATACTTACAACAAATATATCAGGAGCTTCAAGTAGTGGATATATATATGATATAGCTAATAGCTCTATAACTCAGCACAACAATTTATTTAATTGGTATCAATTATCTAACCCAAGTGATGTAATAATGGGCAACACAGAAAGTGAGCTATAATGGCTAGTAATGACGAGTCAAGTAAACCATTTAGTTTAATAAGATTAAATGTACCTATAACAGATGCATTTACAATACCTCAAACAGGTTCTGATGCAGCCTCTAATATTCCTGGACAACCTTTTGTGTTACAAGATACTGGAGACGATGCTAATGTGCCTGTAGAACCTACTAATATATTTAGAAGCAATATGATTGTATCTAAAAATGGTGGTCTTATAATGTTGTCTCAGACAGACCAAGCATTAAGTTTAGGTAATATATCAGTATGGGATGATTCACCTAAAGATATATGGAATCATACAAAAGCTGCAGAAAAATTTAAATTAAGAACAAAAGATTTTGATTTAACAAGAGCAGTTACAGGTAAAAGTACATATTCTGGCCCTAGTAGAAGGAAAAAGATTTATAAAATATATGTAACATTTAAATGTCAAAGTTATGTATCAGGCATAAAAGTAAATTATGCAACCAATGGTTCTAATAATTTTACAGGAAATTTTTCAAATACAACATATTATTCTGGGGCAACTGGCTTTGATTCATATAATGCTGGGTCTCCTTCAAATGAATGGATAACGGTAGCTTTGAAGCCAACATCTAGCATCAATAATGTATATTCTGTAGCTTTACAGTTTAGCCATGCAGACGCAGGACATATAGGGAAGGTTGTAGCTTCTCCAGAAACAAATCAAGTCCAATTAAAGAGTGGTACTAGTGCTGTTGATGACTACTATAATGGTATGCCTATATTTTTTTACAGTGGACCTGGGCAGGGCCAAATAAGAAAGGTTATTAATTATGTGGGTGATACTAAGGTTGCTACATTAAATTCAGCATTATCTACAAGTGTAACAACATCAACCGCATACGATTTAGGATATATACATTCATCATTTCAAATAAACGATATAAGTATAGTATACAGGGAAAAAAGTATTAAATAATGGCTATTAAACAGTCAAGAGGAATAACTATAGGTAAAGGTACTCCGCAACGTCTTGAGGGACAAAATGGAGATATGAGTATACGCTCATCCAGAAAAGGCTTAAAGTTATATGTAAAAGAATCTAATAAATGGCACAGTGTAGACCTTGATATAGACTTAAGAGGAATAGCATCTACTGTTAGAAAGTTAGAAGACGAAGTTAAAAAACTATCTACTAAAACAAACAACACTCCTGTTGTAGATAAATTATTATTAAGACAGTCAGGGGGAACAGCGGCAGTTGGTATACAAAACAAATCAGGCAACATAGCATTTAGAAATTCTACTGATAGTTCAGATGCTAAATTACAATCTGTTGCTCTTGATATAGGAACTAACAATTCTTCTGGCAGAGGTTGGGGACAGTTTTATTATAATTCAGAAACAAACACAAAATCTCATTATATAGAGTCTAAAGGCTTAGTGTTAGCGGGAAATTTAAATAATCCTGATGATGTTTCTCATTCAAAAATTTTTTTAATTAATAATAAATCAGATTCAGCTATTGTAATGTATAGAGGTATTCAATCTCGATATATAATGGGTTTTGATAACGTAAAATCTACAACCTTTACAGATAGCACTTGTGATACATCTAGTGGGGATGCTACTGTAACTATGGATGATGTTAGTGCGCTAATTGTAGGCTCAACAGTATCTGGAACAGGAATACCAGCTAATGCTACAATTGATAGCATTACTCCATCAGCAAACACGTTTGAACTTTCTGCTGATGCAACAGCAGACGGAACAAATGTTACTCTTACATTTCAAACAGCTGATGGAAGATTTAAAATACATAATGGACATACATTTGCTGATGATTCTATATTCAATTTAGATACTAACGGAGTTAATTTACAAGGAGCAATATCTTATAAACATGGAACTCACTCTACTGCAGGACCTACTGACAATGTAGATGTTGCAGGAATTTCTGTTTTAAGAGTAAATACAGTTAGCAATAATGTGACTATAGGGGGTTTTGTTAATGGTGTAGAGGGGCAGATATTACATATAGTTAAAACTTCTACTAATAATTTTATACAATTAGAGCATAATGAGAGTACTGGAAATCAAGATATATTATTAACATCAGGTTCCGATGAAAGAGTAGTTGGTTATGGTGGTTATACACTTTATTGTAATGGAACTAATTGGTACTCGTTAAGCAACCCAACAGGAGCTGCAGATGCTGGATAATAAAACACTTGGAATATTAAAAAATATTTATTATGAATATTTAATTAATTTTTATAAATTACACACAGAACTATAAGGGAAAATTATGGCACAACCATTCGCATTAGATAGATTAGCATCAAAAGTAGGATTATCTCAAAAAAGAGCGCAACAAGATTATTTTGACGCAAGAGCTAGAGAAGCTACTAATTTACTTGAAAAAGAATTACAAAGAATACAAAAAGAAGCATCAAAAGAAACTGGTTTGTTTGGGTTTAAAGGTGGTGGTTTAGTTAAAACAGCATTAGGTATGGTTAACCCTGCGCTTGGTTTAATTGCTCAAGGTATAGATACTGCTACTTCTCAAAAAGATTTAAAAGAAATGATTAAAAAAGCGGGTATGCATAAGAATATACCTGCAAAATTTAAAGGAACATTTTTAGATGAATATCTTACAGGTGGTAAGATGCAAGGTCAGACTGGGTTAAAAAAGTACTTAAAGGGTAGAAAACAGGCTGATTTAATGACTGGCTTAGCTTCTGCAGCTTTATCTGGTATAACAGCTGCAAAAGGCACCGAATGGGGTAAAAAAATCGCAAGTAGCGTTGGTTCAACCATTCAAGGAACATTGCCAGGAAGCGTATTAGGAAATGTTTTTGACCCCAAATCCACCAGAGTTTTAATTCCAGGACAAAAATTACAGAAATTGCTTGGACCAGGTTTAGCATCAAAATCTGCATTACCCTTAGCTAATTTAACTACACCAGCATTATATGCTCCAATGCTAGAAGGGTTATTACAAGATTATTTATTAGGTGAACCTGAAGAGCCAGTTATGACAAGAGCGCAAGCTCCTAAATTTTATTAAGGATTTATATGAGCGTATTAGATTATTTATTACCAAAATCATTTATGTCAGATGTACAAACAACATTTAGACCAAGAAAATACGATTTAACTACAGATGAGTTTATGCCTGGATGGGGGGAATCAGAGTCTCAATATTATGACGTTTTTCAGTCTTTAAGAGACCAGGGTTATGAGCCTACTGAAGAATTTGCCGACATGTTAATGGAAGAAGTCCCTGGAAGTTGGAATGATAGAATAACAAAAGCACTTGAAATTAAAAATATTCTAGACGCTGGAGGAGAAGCTGGGATTGAAAGTGGAATGTTTTTAGAAGCGAATCCTTCTGCTCCTAATATATTTGGAGGTCAATCATTAGCAGAGGGGTTTGAAAGGTCGGGAGTCTATGATTTTGACTCTGCAATGGCAAAACCAACGAAACTATCTACTCTTAGAGGTATAGACCCTGGTAGTTATTCTAAAGAGGTTGCTACAAAAAGAGGAACATTAGCAGATTCCTTGTCTAGACAAAGAGCAAAAGCTTCACAAATTGGTGGTGGTTTTGCAGGTTATGGTGGTAGAACTGTTGCACAAGATTTAGCTGAACAGCAGTTTGCACAAGGCTCTCAAGGCATTATGGAAGATGTAAATAAGCAAAGAGCAACCGCATTACAGCAACTATATTCTGAATTAGAAGGTTATGGCTCAATTATAGCCAATATGAATACACCAGGAGGGTAAATGGCCAAAGTATTACCTGCAGGAGCAAATGTAAATTTAGGGTTAGGTGAAGACCCAATGGATAGACTTCTAAAAACTATCCAAGTAGCCTCTCAAGCACAAGGGGTTATAAATCAAGCTACTCTTCAGCGTGATAGACGTGAAGCTATACAGCTAGATAATGTTAAAAGTTTAATGACAAATGCTGTTAATACTATTGATTATTCTGATAGCGCTAGTGTTTCTGAGGGTGAGAATCAATTAAATATAATGGCTCAACAATATATACAAAAATACCCTGAGTTAACTGCCGATATTGAAGGTATATCTACAACATTTATTGCTCAAAATATAAAACCAAAAAAAGATTTACATAATAATTTTGCAAGAGATAAAAAAGCTTTAGATAATGCGTTAGAGACTATTGATAATGAAATACTTTCTTTAGATGATGAATTAATTTTAAATGTAGAAAATAATGTTTTTAAAGATGATTTTGTTAAATTAGGAAAAATATTAGCTAACTATAAACTTAACTCGTCTAATTACCAAAGTATTATGCCAGAACAAAACACAGAGTTAGCTATGGATGTTGCAAGGACAGAAGCTTTAATGGAAACATTACCAGATATAGCAACAGGCATATTTGACGCTAGAGAAAAGCAATTGGTGTCAGACTTTATTAATGGACGAACAGATGCTAATCTTTTTGACCAAGCAATGAAGCAGTACTACAAAGAAACTTCAGGAAAGATTGCCAATCAATTTTTACCTGCATTAAAAAAAGAGATGGATGAAACGTATGCTCAATATTCTAGTTTATGGAAATACAAAGAAGACCTACAAAGAGAAGGTAATACGGACGATGCTTACAGAGTAGCTAGCTTAGATGATGGGACAGAACAAGTTATTGATAAGTTTAATTTTTTTAAAGACCTTACAGGTGCAGGGGAACCTGATATAAAATCTAAAGAAGCGACTGGCTATATAGATGATGAATTTTATGTTCTTGGTCAACAATTTGGTTCTAAGGAGGATGCAATATCATTTTTAGACCAACAGCTACAAAGCTTACAAAATAACGTAGAAAATAAAGATATTGCCTACAGAAGATATAAAGAAGAGCTAGGCAATACAGGAGATTATTCTCAACTTTCTTACGCTAGTGATGCAAACCCAGTTTATGTTGGTGATGATGGAGTAAATGAAGTGTCTGGTCAATACCTGTGGGACTACACTCCTGGTCTTAAAACATTCAGACAAGACGTTCAAACAGGTGGAGCAATAGGTGGTGCTGCAGGTGATGCAACAGGTGGAGCAACAACTACCACACCAGGTGCTGAAGATGAAGAGGGTGGACCAAGTGCTGGTGTAATTATTGGAGGAATAGCGTTGACTGGATTAGTTGCTGAACATGGAAGCGCAGTTAAAGATTTAGGATTAGATATTTACAGGGCAACTCAGTTAAGTAGCGACCAAATAGCTGAAATTATAGAAAGCCCAGGCTCTCAAAAAACAATGGGGGGTATAAAAAAGCTAGATAGTAAAATTGAAAAGATAGAAGATTTAATTAAAAATAAAAAAGATGTTAAGGTTAATAAAGTAAAATTAGACCAATTAAACAAACAGAGAACCTCAAGAATAGATAAGATAGTTACAAGGTATTCTAAGAAATTTGGGGTTGACAAAAAGATTATATCTAAAGCTTTTGATAGAAAATTAACTAATAAATATATTAACTTTTATAGCCTTAAAAATAAAATTGGCAAGCTAGCTCAAAAATCTTCTAAATATATTTTACCTTACACCGCAACTACAGCTATATATGAAACTATTAGGCCAGAAGCTTCAGGGTATGAAGAGGCTGCAGTTGGGCTTGCAGGTACATATACAGCAAATAAACTTTACAAAAAGATTGTAAAGAACTCTGATAAAATTGTAAAAATACTAAAGAAGAAAGGCAGAAAAACTGCGGCTAAAGCTGTAACTAGTTTTGCAGCAGGTACCACAGCAAGTGGTGGTAGTCTTGCTATACCAGCAGCATTTGTCAGTGGACTAATGTTTGTTTATGACTTAGCTGATATAGGTTATGATATTTATGAAATGTTTAGTGAAGATGAAGTAGAGGCTATTGAGCAACAAACAGGAAAACCATTACCTGATAAAGAAGATTAATTAATATGCCAGTTTCCGCTCAGAGTGCTGTCCAACAATTAAGAGATTCTGACCCTGTTAAGTTTAAAAACCTAACAGATGAAGAAGTTTATAGGTATGCTAGAAGGAATTATCCCAATGAAGACATACTTGATTGGGCTGAAGCCAAATACACCGCACCAAAACCTTTAGCTGATGTAGACCCATTTGAAAAACAAAAAAATAAAACTTCTGAAAATGATTTTATGGACATTTTTAATTTTTACGGAATTGACGATGAAAGTCCATTTTTAGCTAGACTTGCATATTCCCGCTCACTACAAGGTATGGCTGACGACCTTATGCGAGGAGAAGAAAGATTCACATTTGATAGACAGCCAGAATTATATGAAGAAGCATTAGCGGGGATTGCTAGTTTTGTAATGCCTTTAGACTTACTTTCTATGGGTATAGGCAGTATTGGTGCTAAAGCACTATTAAAAAGCCCTGTTGGGAAGTCTTTAATACCATCCGCCAGTAAGTATATAACAAAAGTTATTGCGCCTACAATGCCTAAAATAAAGCCATCTACAATTAATGCGACTTTTAATAATGTTTTAGCTGCAGAAGCGAGATTCGTACCCTTTGAAGCTGCTAAATCTAATCTATATGCAAGAACACTTCATATGAGAGACCCTAGTATGGAAGGCCCTTTATCTAGTGATGAAATAATGAAAGAAACTTATGCAGGGATAGTGCATGGTGGGATTATGGGTGTTATGGGAGGTGTTGCTTCACCATTCTTAGCAGCAAAACATAGTAGAATATTGAATGTTATAAAAAGATTAGAGTCACAAAAGGTATTGACAGGGGCAAGTCAAAAGCAATTAGGGACATTAACCAAGGCAATGAAATTTACTGGAAAAGGCGCTCAGTATGCTACAGATGTAGGCATGTTAACTGCTGGAGATGTTGTTGGTACACAATTAGCTTATGGACAAACAAAAACTATTGAAGAAATGTTTTATAGCCTTGCCACTATGGGAACATTTCGTGGTGTTATGGGTGTTATGAATTTTGGTCTAGATAAAACAGTTTTAGGTCCTATAGAAAGAGCCAACACTGCTTACAGAAAAGCTTTTAACCTTAAAACAAAAGAATTAGATGCTTTACAAAATGTAGCAGACAATGTTAATTCTAAATCAAAAACATCTAAAGATAGTCAAGTAGAAGCTCAAAAAACCTCAAATAGCACAGATGATTTAACAGATTCTATTGTATCAGATATTTCTGAAGCTAGAAAAACATTCGAAGAAAGCTCTACAGGAAAAACCTACGAAAAATTAAAATTAAAGGTTCAGGAGCATCAAGCCGCACTAAAAGGTATGGAAGAGTTAGGGGAAGACCCTGCTAAAATGGCTAAATTTAGCCAACAATTTTTACAAAAAAATATGGAATTATTTTTAGAGGTTGTAGACTATGTAGACAACTCTCCTAGTAAAACAAGACTAGCTGATGTAGATGAAATGATAAGTTGGAAACGAAGTAGAAATGAACAAGCTAATAAGATTCTTGCAGAAAACCAAGTCAATGTAGGTACCCAAGCTAGAGTTTTAGCTGCGAAATTACAAGCAAAAAACGTAAAAACTATATCTTATGATATAGATGATAGTGGTATTAGAAAAGACTATAAAATAGAAGAATTTGGGGAAAAATTAAAAGAAGCTGGTAAAAGTCCAGAAGAAATTAATCTTATTGAAGCTCAAATATTTGATGAAAAATTAAAAACTTTAGGAGATATAGATGCTCCATCAGCAGATTTAACTAGAAAAGAAACTAGTTTTATAAATGAAATAAGAGAATCTGACGATACTTTTAAGAGTAAAATCGATTCAATGAAGCCAGGCCAACAACAATCTAACTTGAAAGAAGCTTTAAAAGCATCAAAAGAAATTGAAGATAAAATAAATAAAATTAGAAATGGAGAAATCTTACAAGAGCTATCTGATGATGAAAGAAAGATTGCTATATCTAATTATAAATTAATTGATACTTTTGTTAGACAGACAGATAATGCTACCCAAACAAAAGGGGGGGTATCATATCAAAAATACTTAAAAGAAATAATTAAATTTACAGATTGGATGGCAGAAAAATATCCAGGAAAGAAAATTAATAATACAAGAGTTAGTGACTGGACACAGTTTATTACAGAAACAAATTCAATAACTAGGGCAGGAGCTTTAAAAAAATTAGCTGACAACTTTAAAACTTATGAAATTTTAGCTAGTAGATTAAATAGAACTACAAAAGAAAGTTATTTACTTCAAAAAGCTAAGGGTAAAGATTTTAAAGAGTCTACTAAAGCGGGTATTACTACCGAAAATGTAAAAGATGATTTAATTACCGTCACAATGAGTAAAGTAGGAGCTGAAAAAAAGATACCTATTCAAGATGTTAAGTCTAAACCAACTGCTGGACAGTCAGGTGAAAGTACAAAAACTTTACTAAGCTCAATAAAGAGTCTAGTAAAAAAGACAGTAAACCAAGTTATAGGTGAAGATAAAAAATTACATGAAATATTATTTTTCGCAAGGACAAAGACAGGTAAAAAAGGAAAAAGAGGAGCAGATGATACACGAAATTTTGATAAAAACTCTGCAATATCAAATAGCACTTTTACACAATTGTCTAAATCTATTTTTGGTATAAATGGTAGTGATTTTAGAAAAGCTATGTCAACCTGGGTGTCTACTAAATATAGTCCTACATCAAAACAAGCTGCATTAGTTGACTTATTTGGTTTAGGTCACGCACAAAGTAAAAGTTTAGATAAAGTGCAAGCAGCCTATATTGCTGATTTGAAAAAAAATTCTGAGCTTGGATTTAAAGAATACACAAAATTATTAAAAGAATTTCAAGAGGTGGTTTTTGATAGTAAAAATTCTACAAAGTTAGAACAAATGTTTGGAAAAAAATCATTTAAACAGTTAAAAAAATACGGTATAAGTGATATTGGGTTAAAAGACAAAACAGGTGTTACTATACATCAATTAAAAAAAGGCTTTGAAAAACTTGCAGAGCTAAAAAAATTAGCCGACAGTGATGGCTTTATTTCATTTACAAACGATGGGACTGTATTAAGAGATGTAGATTTAAGCTCTGAAATAGCTAAAAACTCTATATCATTTAGAATACATAAAGATGTTTTAGAAGGTATGTTTAGAACAGCTCTAGAAGGCTCTACAAGAATTACCGAATTATTTGCAGCAGACAAAAACTTCTTAAATGTTCCAGTTACAGGAGAGCCTAAATCTATACAACAAAAACCCATAGAAAGTTTATTAAGGAAGATTAAATTTGGTGTAGGTAGCGAAATTGCTGACGACCTAATTACCCTGTCAGGAGACAAGCTTGTAAGACCTAAGAATGAAACTAATAAGCTAACAATATCTAGTGATGATAGTGTTGATAAATTAAGGCAAAAAGCTTCTGTGCTTATAAAAGACAAAGATTTTGATGCGCCTATTAAAACTGGAGACAAACCTATTGATAACAGTAATGAAAAAATAAGAAGAGGCGAATTAAATCTTTTATTAAGAGTTTCTGGGCTTACTAAACTTGAAGCTGCTAAGGTTATGGATATGAAAAATATAGATATTAAAAAAATGTTAAATCATCCTTTAGTTGATGAAGGTGTGTTAAATAAAATTACAAAAAATATGGAGTGTGGATAATGGCTGTATGTTATGCTGATTCATTAAAAAAATCAAAAGACGACCCTTTAGCTCCTGCTAAATTAAATCTAGAGCAACATAGAAAAAAAATGAATGTTCCTGCTTCGGATGCTCAAAAGATATTGAGACAGCTTGGAGTTAAAGATGGTAATATAAATAATGTTAAATCAGAAGGGGTAATTGATTCTGCTAAACAGTTTTTTGATATGTATAAAGACACTGAGGGTAATGTAAATTATGATAACCCAGCTTTCTCAAATATATCTAACGAGCTTAAGGATAATTGGATAACTGGCTTAAGAAAAACATTTGCCCCTGTTTATTATGTACTTCAACAGGGCGGAGAGTCTTCCAAAAAATTAGCTGACAAATTGTTAGATTATGATGTGACGTATACCAAAGATAAAGCTTTTTCTGATGAAATGATTTTTCAAATAACTGAGATTTTAGGTAAGCAAGTTAACAGTCTAGAATTACTAGAGCCTGATATGCGAAAGCAAAAAGGTAGACCTTTAACTATTGAACAAAGAAATGCTATCAAAGCTTTTGATTTAATTAACAAAAAAACAAATAAACTGTGGAAAGCATCAGATGTTGGGTTTACAAAACTTGATAAGTTTACACAAAAACACATAATTGCAAGAGATTACCACAAAAAAATGACAGATTACTATTGGGAGAGAACAAAACAGGAAGTTAAGGCTAAATCCTCTAAGTTCCAGTATGAAGAGTGGATAAAAGAATTTGATGAAAAATATATCAAAAATTACATGACAAGGTCTGTTTCTAGAGAAGTATTAATGGAAATTCAAAAACATGGACTCAATAGCCCTGTTATAGTAAAGATAGCAAACAAAAAAATTAAAGAAGTAGCTAGAAAAGAAGCTAATGCTAAACACAATAAAGCTGACAACCCTCTTGAATGGCAAAAAACTTATGACGAAACCTTATCTGATATAGATGTGTTAAATGGAATTAAGGGTGAAGCTTTAGATATTATGACATATAATCCTGCTAGAGTTGTAAATACTTATTTTAAGAAAAGAGGTATACTTCTTGATTACGAAACAGAAGTAACTAATATTTTTGGCAACAAAAGAATGGTCAAAACATATGAGAGTGATTACAAAAGTGTAATGGATAGATATTCAACTGTTTCCTCTAAATTTATATCTACAACAAAATATTTCCCAGAGTTTACCAACTTCGGAAAAACATTTGGGATTACCAGTGACTCAAAAGCTCTGCTTTCTAATATTGCTGCGAAAGGGAATAAAAATGGAGTATGGGTTACCAAACATCTTGATGATTTATTAGGCTTAGGACTAACAAGGGAGACGAATAGTTTAACTAATGCCTTAACAATTACATCAACTTTGTCTGCTGCCGCAGGGTTATCATCTCCAACTTCAGGTGTAAAAAACTTATTAATTGCTATACCTAGGTCTATAGGGACTTTTGGCGTAATAAACACATCTAGAGCGTTTGTTAGGTTAATGACAAATTATGGCGAGTTAATGAGTGATGGAAGAAAAAATGGATTTTTAACATACCAAACCAAAACATTAGCTTTACAAGATAAAGCTGTTAAATTACCGTTTAATCTTGGTGAGTTTAGCATGGAAAAGTTATTTGATATAAACTGGATGACAAAAACAGAAGGGTGGGGGCGTGTTGCACAGGTTCAAGCAGGGTTAATGACATTTGAAGTACAACTAGACAAGATACATGGTGTTAAGAACATGTTATTTAAATCTAAAAATAAAGAAATTAAATACTTTTGGAAAAATGTTTTTAAACTTTCTGACGATGAAATAGATTTTCTAACCAATAAAAATAATTATCGTAAAATTCAAGACGGTTTATCAGATAAAGATATTACAGGTAAAATGGATTACATAAGAGCAAAAATTTCCCACTATTCTCACGTCTCTGTTTCTGGAGGAACGGGCGCACAGCTATTGCCAAGATGGATGTCTAATCCTGTAGTAAAACCTTTATCTTTATTTTATCGTATGGCATATTCAACAACTTTTGATATGTATCAAAACCACTTAAAACCAGTAGTAAAGCATCAAAATATCGCCCCTTTAGCAAGAGTTACTGTTGCCTCTGGGGTTTCAGGATATGCACTTTGGCAAATGTATGACTTTCTATTTGATACAAAAAATCCCCTTGAAAATGAAGAAACTTTAACTAAAATATCTTCATTCTTATGGAGAGCTGAATTTTTACAGTTAGGGTCTGACCTTTTGAATCCCTACACAGCTAATATATATTCTGACAAAAAAATGAACCTAAGTTTAGATGATGAAAAGCTAGCATCACAGTTTAACCCTATTTATGGAACTGCTGTTTTTAGAAATATAGCATCTACATTTGGTTTGTTTATAAATGGGTTTTTACCTCAGTTCGGCATTGGTGAAAAGAAAAAATTTCTAGGACAAGCTGTTGATGACTATTTGAATAGTACTTTGGTCGTATATTCTCAACTTAGAAAAAATTTAAATATACCAGACCCATTTAAAGGAACTGGTTTCCGTAAAAATAAACTTTTTAAAGAAACTAAAAAATTTAGAACTTGGGCAAATAGGTGGAGAGGTGAAAATGGGTATAACACTGACAATAGCTATCATGGGGCTGGAAACACTAACACTCCATACTATAGGAATCTGAGAAATGCATTCTATTCTAATGACCAAAAACTTTTTAATAGAGCCTACTGGTCTACATATAATTATATATTCACATCTATGGTAAAAGAATTTAGGAAAGATGGTAAAGGTATGAGCTTACGTCAAATACATAATGAAACAATGAGAGATTTAAACGCTCATCTTAATAAGTATTCTGTAACAAGCTTATCCTCCGCTGTTGACAAGGATAGAGGAAACATAATACCTGAAAGGGAATTTTTGAATTATTTGAAAGACCCCAAGTTAGTTAAAGAATATAAGCAAGTTAGAAAAGAATTTGAATATCGTAAAAGAATCTTATTAAGTAAAGCTACGTCTAAAAACAATAAATTGAAGTATTCAGCTATTTACGACAAATTTTAAACAATTCTTCTCTTGGAATTAGAGCCATTTGACTAGCATTAAAATCACCGCCCATTACAAGTTTTAATTTTCCCTCTTTTTTAAGGTCTATTATTTTTTGTTTTAAATAGTCTACACTAAATATATATCCACCTACAATTTTATTATTATCAGATAGTAAATGAATCCATATTGCAGAACCTGTAGTAGATATACCACTAGGCTTTCCGCTGCATCTTATTTCTATAGCTATATTACCTGTAGTTTTCCATATATCTCTCTCTGTTTTTACTTCTATCATGGTATTACCGTTTTGTAGGTCTTCTACAAACTTCTCTCCCATTTGACCAAACTCTAAGTCAATGTCAAATTTTTTCATTTCTTCGTAATCCAATGGTATCTTCCTCCAATCGTTTGTTATTAAACTAAGGTCTCCAAAAACATCATATAT
>TARA_R100001463_G_scaffold124667_1_pt1 | contig 13301 bp, 2 predicted proteins | sample TARA_R100001463 | Tara Oceans TARA_R100001463 (sample SAMEA2622242) | marine metagenome | biome: marine biome (ENVO:00000447); feature: deep chlorophyll maximum layer (ENVO:xxxxxxxx); material: "saline water (ENVO:00002010), including plankton (ENVO:xxxxxxxx)" | depth 40 m
CATTGCAGCTGATAGTGTTATTTTTTTTACATCCGTTGACCCACTCCCATGATCATCATTTACAGTGGCAATAGTAGTTCCAGCAGTAACACCAGTTCCATAGACATAATCCCCAACTTCAATTCCAGTTGTGATATAACTATTATTTAATACGACATTTACATTACTACTAACAGCACCATCAACAGTATCGGTTTTAGGGGCTATGACATCTACGGTTTCAGTTGTTTGAAAAAACCAAGCTGCTTCTATTTTGTCAGTAATTTCTGATACGTCAGCGCCTAGGTCTAATTCGTAAAAAACACTACTAGTAGTTCCGGAAAAAGGAGTGTCTGGATCAAGATCTTGCGAGTTTCCAAAAATACCAAAACCATGTGTGTCATTGTTTTTATTTGAAATATCCCAATTATACGAAGTAATACCAGAGCTATTAAAAGCACCTGTTGCTGTAGTGCTTGGAAAAGTTTCGTAATTACTACTATTAGCGAGTGAAACACCTTGAAACGTTAATGTTATAAGGTTTGCTACTTTCGACATATCTCTACTTATAACCGGTAACTTAACGTTGTTAAATATGGTAGTACCATTTATAGCTATTAATTTAACAACAAAATCACCGCCTCCAGAAACGAAAATAATTCGATTATTATAACTTTTAGATTTAAGTTTGACCTTTAAATTATTTTTAACACTAGTGTGACCTGCTGAAAAAGCTTTAGCCTCCCAATCATAATACTTAGTATGATCTGAGGAGCTAGTAGGATTTTGTAACGCTATTATTTCAAACTCAGCACCAATCTCACCATTAACGGTAAAACTTCTAATCACCTCTGTATTAGGCATGGTCGATGTGTCTATTATAAAGTTAGTAATATTCATTATTTATTTTTTTAATATATTCCTCCTCCCGATTGGGACTCCTGTCCTTGTACTGCGGTAAAATCAATGATACCCAAACCTTGAGTGCTAAATAAATCCGTGTTAATATCAGACGTTTTGCCTCTTATATAGTTAAACCATTTACCTTCTTTTTTTATGAAATCCTGTAAAGTACCAACATCTAAATCCGTTGTTATATCAACACATGTCCAACCTAGTATATCTCCACCTGCTAAAAAAGCTTCAGAATTATTAATATCAATTAGATCGCTTGCTGTGTATATAGCTTCTCCATCAACATAAACATCAGAAGGGTTGGTTACGTAAGATTGACTTCCCTCATAGCTTAATGTGTTAAAAGTTTTTACTAACGACGGTTCATTATTTAAAATAGTGGTAACACTAGAACTATATGCGGTATTATAAAAAATATTATAATTATCAGCTTCTTTAGGTTCGAACGGTAGAGGAGACGAACCCTGTATCACGCTACTGTAACGTTCCCCATCTATTAGTGGTATATAGTGCTCATAAAGCTGTCCTTGATCAAAAGTAAAGTATTTTTTAGAAACACTTAAACCATTCTCAGGTACAAAACTTTTAAAACTTGTCCAACCATTAACTTTTTCGCTAAAAGTTATTGTTTTGTCTTCAAAATTAGGTATATCATAAACACGGAGCATTTCTATATCATCTATCGTACCAGTTGCAATACTCTCACCAACAGCACCATTAACGGATATTACAAAAGAATTTTTAATATCAGGACTATATAAAGGATCAACTTCGTTAAAATCACTCCATTTTGAACCAGCAACAGGAACACCACTAGAATCCAAACCACCAATAACAACTGTTTGTTCCACGAGCCTTACGTCGTTACCATAAGTATCAGTATCACCACTACTAACGCCTGAGCTACTACTAATATTGTCTATTTTAAAACCATACCCATCTGTGTTATAGTGATATATAGAAAGTGTTGCTGTACTCGCAGCTGAAATACTATGCCTAAATCTTATCTTGTATTTTTGAAATCTTTTTACAGTTTTAGTAATTTGCTGGTTGATATTAATAAAACTCACACTATCACCAATAACACCCACAGCTGGACATTGGTTAAAGTGTAAATTCAACTTGGTAGTATTCCAAAAAATATAATTATTTTCAGAAGTGTCAAATCCACTAAAATTCCAAGATCCTGCTCTACCACCAGCAAATATACTTTGTGAATCCGTAAGTTGTATATCGCTAATCGCATATTCTTGAGCTACTGTTGATGATAGATCACTAACCTCAAATTGTACCTTATCAATGTAATCATTTGATACGCCTGCGGTAAGGTTTGATGCAATATCAAGAGTTCCACCTGCGAAGTTACTAGTTGGTACTAATCCAAGGTCAGCTCTTAAAAATTTCCAAGGTTTATCTGGTAATCCAATAGCGTTATCCCCTACGTTATAGAAGGCCGTGTCGCCGTTAAAATTAAACTTAATAGCGTAGTTACCTGTTTGGTTTATATTATCAAAATGAACACCCTCGTGACCACCAGCGCCATCATCTATGGCTACAAAACCTTGTAATACACCCGAAAACGGATTACCAGAGTGTACATTGTCAGACACTGTAAACGTTAGCTCCCAACCTAACTGAGATTCAACTGGCGATGGGGTGGTAGTGGGAGTGCCAAATTGCTGCGACCATTGGTATGTACCAGATAGTTGATCAGCGGGTACCTCCCAATTTAATTTACCGCTTTTATAATAAAGCATTTTAGAGTTCATTCTATGGCTAAAAGCATGTACTGGTGTCGCAACAGCACCACTGCTATTTATTTCCGTAGCACTCCATTCGTTGGCTTTAGCGTTTGTGTTCAACCAATTAGTTATACCTGTTGAACCAGATAGCTTTTTAGTTATAACCCTTGAAACGTGTAGATAATTCTGCATGTTATGAAAACGTATTGTTAACTCATTTGGACTAACACCTACTGATGCGCCTAAATAACCCTGTATAACAGCGCTAGAACTATCAACTTTAAATATACCTCTTAATACGACTTTGTTGTCACCAGTTCCATCCGCGTTACCATACTCAGTTCTAATAGTTGGCACTAAACTAACATGCGCCCATCCATTATTACCGAAATACTTTCCAACACCATGAATAGGATCTATATCGCTCCCAGAAGTAAAAGAAGTGGCGTAGGTAGCCGCCGCACCCATGACAATAGCCTGCCCGTTTGGATGTGAAAGATTGCCATATTTTACTATTGGATCTATAGCAGCTGAATCTGTAGGTTCACCATTTGTACCCACTTCTTCTAAAAATTCTATATCGACTAAGTACCAATTACCTGTAGTCCACGGATTGCTAGTTATATTAAAATTCATATCTACAACACCATTTTGAGTGTTATTACCAACTCTAACATACGGATTATCACAAGTAATAGTACCTAAAGAAAAAGATGAATTATTACCAGATATCACCCTACTGTAATTATTCCCATGCGTCCCAAGACCCAACGAAGGTATAGTACGCGTGCTACCTGTTGTACCATAAGGAGAGTTAACAGTGGGGCTAGGGCTACTCAAACCCGACCAATCCTCTGGCACAACGTAATTGTAATAATTTTGTATTGGATCTAATGATAAATCAGTATTTCTTTTATTACCAGTTTGTGTTACAGCGCTATAATTAGGACCAAATAATTGAGGTGTAATTTGTGCTAGTTTTGCACTTCCACCTTGTCCACCAAAAAACTGCCAACTGTTATTAGGTAAACCAACATGTTGAACCTGTGTCCAAGCTGGAACTGTAACTGGAGGTACCGCAAGTACTTCTTTTTGTCCCAATCCAAGCGGAACTTCTACCTGAGTTTGGACTGTACTTATTGAAGTAACAGTTGATGTTGCAATTGCAGGGTTTACATGAGGTTTTGTAACACCATAACCCTTTTTTATATCTACTCTTTCTACTTCCCATAATTGATTTCTATATGGAAAATGCCCAGACGCATTAGGTCCTGATCCATTTGCCACACTCGAATAACCTGCTGTTGCGGGACCTTTAGTTTGGTCTATACGTATCCTTAAATCATTTATAACCTTTACCTCTCTAATATTGTCAAGATTACTTATTTTTGCTCCAGATGAATCTTGTTGGTTATGATCCCTAAATTTAAACGCTGCACCAATCCTAACCTGTGCTGAACGCGCACCAGTAGTAGCAGTTGCACCGCTAGAGTTCTTCCAGGTTATACCAGGGGTGTTGTTTTGAATTAATGGAAAGGTTACAGCAGAGGAATTACTCACCCCGGATTTAAGCAATTTATTACCCGAGTAAGCAGTATTACTAGTGGCCACTGGTGATAAAATGCTAGCACCTAAATTACCAAAAGCCGCGTTTTGTTTTTGATATATCTGCTGTTCCGAGGTTAAAGAAGATGATGTACTAACACTGCTTTGTATAACATTGCTAGATACCCAAGATGATCCGTCTAGTATAACTATCCGTGGCTTTATTTCATTATAACCCGTAAGTGTTGAATTACCACTACCCGCTGTACTATAGACTCTTATGGTAACCGAAACATACAACTCTTCTCCGTTAAACATCGTGTCGTGACCATCACCACTTTGATCAGTACCGTAGCTAACCAAACCACCATTTCCAACACCATCTATACTTAAATCACCACCATTGGTTACGTAAGTGTCAAGCAAACCATCACCATTTGGTAGATTACCACTACCAATATTTCTAATTTCCATTTTTAACGCAGAGGGATGTCCCCTGTCAAAGGTTATAGCCCCATCCTTTCCATTAGCGCTTCCGGAGTTTCTAGTTACAGTACCAGAAAAAGAATTCTCATTAATTGCAACTGGGGTCTGTTGGAATTTACCAGGAAAGTATATAGGTTTTTCTATCTTCGGACTGTACCAACCAATTATTGCAGTGCTATTTTGATACGCGGAAATAGTACTACCCCAAAACTTTTCAAATTCATTTTTTTCCGAAGCCGCTGTATATGATTCGCTCAATAAAGTCGCACTACTTGTCCCATACCATCTTCTCACTCTACTGTTTACTTGACCGTCAGACGTGTTGTAGGCGGTAGTCCCAAACAAATTACCACTGGACATAGTTCTAAAATTACCATCATAAAACCAACCGTCGTCTTCTAAATTTGTCCAGCCTTTATACGTAGCTGGTGTAAAACTAGAAAACGTGGTTGTTGGTGCTGAAGTTAAGGTATAACCAGCGTCTTCAGCCAATTGTGTAGCGGCCGACCCGCTAGAAGCGGTGAATGTTTCTGTTGAGGTGGTTATTCCCCCTGTAACTGAGTTAGTTATTGTTTTAGTACCTGTAGCTGTATATATTGGGGGTACATAACTCTGTGGAGACGCGAACGGTAGGGGTTGTTCTATACTTGCGTGTGGTATTTCAGCGTGATGAACAACTTTCACAGTACCCGTGAAATTATAATCATTATAAGTAAACGAAGCCCAATCAAAAGGGTTAGTTGCGTTTTCATATTCATTTACAATATTACTTTCATCTAAAGAGCTATAAGGAATACCATTGAAAACCCCAGGATTAGTTATTATACCTAAAGATCCAATAACATAACCCTCTAATTCTTCACCAACTCTCAAGAAAGAATCAGATATTAAATTTTCATTAAAACTCGTGTTATTGGAAAGTGTTAGATTATAATGCTCTTTATAGTTATCATATGTACCTATTAATGTATTATATTCTTTTAAATTATCTCTAAACCAATCATTCATTCCGGCTTTTGATATAGGTGTTAAACCATCTCTTGATAACCTAAGTACAGATCCCCTTTGTTTATCTGTAAAATAAGCCCTATATGATTCTGAAGAAAAAGATTCTGGATTTGTTGATATACCGTATTCACCCACAAAAGGAATTGTTTGCCCAAGTACGTTTTCTGATGCTACTAAATTAACGTTTCCATCGGCGTTGTATAAAGCATCTTTATTTGCTAAAACTTTAACTACTCTATCTTCACAAAAAGTAACTAAATCAGTGTCTCTACTAAATAACTTTTGAATACTACCATATGTAGGGTTTAAATCTTTAGTTATCTTTTCGGCCATTATAAACTGATTCAAATCATTTATACCGCTATCAGAATTATATATACCAGAATATATCAAGCCATTTTTTCTTCTCTCCTCCTTATAAGCTTCTTGAGTGGTAGTAGATGCTTTTACACCGTTAGATATAAATGGTTCATTAAAATCATCTCTAATTCTATTAGATTCAACACCATTACCAAAAGAAAAACAATTGCTCCAAGAAAGACCCGTTGCTATAACATCTCCAATGTTTTCTCTAAAAACAAATTCTTTTTTAACGCCACTCGTACCACCATCTAAATCTTGCAATCCTGATTCTATTATATTATAACTACCGTCTGCTTTCGTAAATTTGAAAGACATACCAGTGTAATTTATTTCCTCTCCACCAGTTCCTTTTAAAAACCCTGGTTCAACGTGTAAAATGTTATTTTCCCAATATTGAACTATAGAAGTCGAGGTTTCTATCGAGTTTAAAACTTCAACCTTACAACCAATGGGAGCTATGAGCTCGTTGCTACTTTCATCTAAATATACAGGTATGTGATTACTAGCTTCATAATATATATCTAAATCTACCTCTTGTTTTTTAGGATCTATCTCCCATATCGACGGGTATTTATTCAAGTCAGATAACAACACATCTTGCACTGGATCTAAAAACTCTATATCACAAAAGTCCTTATTAACATAATCAGCATTCATATAATTATCCTCACCCAAAGGGTTACGTAAAGCACTCTCGCTATCTGTTGGGTTTTCATCTAATTCTATTATATAACAAACCCGTCTATTGTGAGCAGCGCCGAATTCTTTTATTTTTTTCATCAACCCGGAGTCACCAACGGCTGTATTTTTTCCCCACAAAGTATCCGTACCGTTATTTGAAGTACTTATAAGCCCACCATCTTCTATAGTATTTAACCATCGCATTGCTACTTCTTCTACACTTTGAAAAATCTCATTAGAAGTATTGTTTGGATGTGTATAACTCGCGGTTCCCCCTGCGTTTTTAGTATATCTATTATAAGGTTTTCTCCAAGAAGTATGGTTGTATAATTTTTTTATAGATACTTTCTTGATTGTATAGACCTTATCATCAACCACGGGAGTTACAACGTTTACCGACGTTGTTTTAGTTCTATTAAATCTAAACTTAGAACCAGGATATAAATTTCTAAGAAAATCACGTATTTTATTATCCCCATCACCATCTCTATTAAAAGTTGGATCCCATTGTCTTTCGTGTAGTTCTCTATATTTAATATCATAACCATACCCAACACCAGGCCCTGGCGTTTGTGCTACGTAACTATAATCACTATAATTACCTTCCATTGGAAGATGTTGGAATTTTTCTTCATCTACTAGCGTGTTACCGAAAGTATCGTTTTTATCCTCACCAGTAAAAACACCCCCGCCCCATATACCTTGTAAATTAGCCATGAAAGAATTTTCACTATATATCATTTCCGTACCACTCAGCCCAGCAGTCATACCATCCCAAGTACCATCATGCAAATCTTTACCTGGAGCGAAAAATGACAAGTGCATAAAATGCCTACCGATATCATCTTCATTATCAGCATACGTTTTTGTATCAGTACCCACACCGTGACTAGAACCGGTTAAACCACTAAGCCATCTACGTGGGCCTTTTGTGTGATCGGTTGTTGTGGTAACAATACCCTCTATACCGTTTATATGGTTATCGTTTATATTAGTAGGCACGTCTCTACTTACCCTCTGTAATGGGCCAATCCACCCATCTACTTTTAAATCATTATAATCACTATCTCCAACTAAATTAATATTCGTAGTAATCATATTGTTCTCATACCAAACAGAACCAGCACTAGTTGTGCTTGCGCCACCTATTTTATCAGCGATATTCTCGTTATCTCCTAGCCATGTTTTTAACGGTGGATAACTCCAACTAGATTCTTCAGCTGATGTAGAGTCACCAATGGTACACCCAGCCCAAGTTATGCATCCAAATTTAGCATAATTACTAGCATCGCTTTGGCCAGCGACCATATGCATACCGTCAACAAAAAACGTTGGGCCAAAAGTGGATTCATAAATATATTTCCAAGCAGCAGCAAAATCGGTAATTTTTGACGTTAAAGTTGTATTAACGCCGTGAGGATATTCATCGGTAGTACCACCTCTATTTGCCGAGTTGTGAATATGATTTGCGCTACTACCTGTGTAAGTAACATCCCAACCATTCCAATTAGTTATTCCATAAAGATTATTTGTTGAGGTAAAATCTACCTCTGCTGAAGTTCCTGAGTAATCTTGCCAATACCAGCTACTAGTTTTTGAGGTAACAGCGAATTGCTTTTGAATTGGAACAGGTTCGCCATTTTCTATTAAATCTGTAACTTCGTTTTTAGATATTTTAACAAAAAACTTACCAGAAAAATCTTCACTTTCTTTAAGTCTCCTTTCTTCTATTTGAATAACTAAATCAGCATGAAGATCACCCTCAGATAAACTAGCATTACCCAATTTATGCGCTATATCAGCATCGATTTTTGTAATTGGAGAATTTAATTTTAGAACGTACGTCGTTCCAGTAGCGTGACCACCTGCTATCTTGTACTTTTGAGAGGTTCTACCGTCACTACTACTAGTTCTTCTCCATGAAATATATAGGTTGCTTCTAACTGGAACGTTATTAGCAGATCCAAGATGTGCATCTCTAGTTAAAACGCTATTCGCCATCCCAGAGGCAGAAGTTGTTCCATCCCAAGCTAATTTCTTTATTAATATAGTATCTGCCCCGGGAACATCTGGTCTAGCGGCGTCAGAGGTGGAAGGGAAAATACCATTCCCACTATGAGTTAAAGTGTAAAAAACGCTATTAATTCTCGTGCCTAGATTTACTAGTTCGTATTTTATAGCGTCTGGAGCCTCATTTTTTATATCAATTACCTTGTATTTGTTTTCACGACTTATTTGCGTTTCATCAGGGCCAATTTTCTTTTTTAAAGTTATATAATCATTTTCTGAAATTTTATTTCTATCAGAGGAGGGAAAACAAAGCCACATATGACCTTCTGAATTATCTAATTCGTAAGTCTTTTTAGAAACCCACGCTCTTTCCATTAAAAGATTATAGTATGGATTAGAGTTTTCTTTTATGAAAAATTTAAGTGAATCAACCCATTCGGGGAAGTTTGTAGGCGTACTAACTGCTAACTGTAAACTTTTACTAGCGTTTTTATTACCAATCTCATCTTGCCAGGGTATATTTACAGCGCCAGTGCTAGATGTAAAAACAGGTGTCTCTCTACCATACTTATCACAATATACAACACCTAATTGATAGTTTCTTTGAGATTTTACGGAAGGTAAACCATGTGTTTCAAAACTTTTTATAGAATTATCTCTATTATCACTACCGACCGTAACAGTTATATCTTCAGTTATATTGTAATTTTGAACATAATTACCATATACAACTCTATTACCTGTTATTTCTTGTGCTAATGCTTTTTTAGGTACGTTATCCCAGGGTCTTAACATTTGGTCAGCTGGCAACGCTGCGTATATATTTTCCGTTGTAACTATATATTTACCCTTAGTCACGCCACCTATCGATAAAAAATTCTCACCATCAGAATCTTTATTATAACCAACGTTAGCACCTTCTGAGTTAGATTCTGCGTGCCACTCTTTACTACTTTGTTTAATACTAGCAATAGAATAAATAACAGTAGAACCTTCTTGTTTGTATAATATTTCTATCTCCGTAGCGTCTTGCGGCGTTCTACTATTGATAAAATTAGTTAACTCTACAGAATGTATAGAGTTAACCATAGCTTTATTATGAGGTTCTTTTACATCATAAGCAGTGTCTTTGTTATAAAGCACGTTAGTATCACTAGACGCACTTGTGTCTTTAGTATATTTAGCATTAAAAACTGGATCTGTGAATGGTGCAAATGTGGAATATTCACCATCTCTATATTTGTATCTATATGAAAATCTTGGAAATTTTGTTTCGAATAAATTAGGGGTTTTACTAGTGCTAACAAAATCTTCTTCGTGGTTTATCTTTGTAGATAGAATATTAAGTGGTTTTGGCTTTATAACTGTTACGTGTTTTTCTTCAATATCTAACCTAACGTCATTTCCAAAAAATATATCACCAACTTGAAAATCATCATCTGTAGATCCAGTAGCTAAAAGCCCAACGGTTCCATTAGTACCACTACCACCACCTGCTGTAACCTCTTCAATCGTATTACCGTAATATCTAACCTCTTTTATACCTAAAAAATCACTATCTCTATAATGTCTAATGCTAAAAACATAACCGGGGTTTACGCTATAAGCATAATCAAAACCGCCAGTAGCAACATCTTCACCGTTAATATCAACACCACCAGTCATTTTTAAAAAAGGATCCCTAGCTATCCAAAAAAGTTTACCACTAGGCGGTCTATCTACTAAAAAATCATTTGCATATCCATTTGAAACCTTATCAAGAGTAACACCTTCAAAACTACCATTTTCAAAAATTAATTGTGTGTGTTGCTGGCCGTTTGGATCAGTACCAGCTTTGCAATCTTTTATATTTATTTTTTTTGGCTCGCTATTATTGTCAGTCCAAAGTAACAAGTCATCTAATATATTGATACCAGTTATGATATTGCCAGAAAAATTTAACACAGCATTTACCGTGCCACCTTTTTTATCTACTAAAACTGGTAGCGTAATATCGTTCTCAACATCATACTCGTATATAGCGTCTTTATTATAAGTTGAAACGAACCAATATAACTTATTGTTTTTTTCATCAGCAATACTACCTACACATGTGTAATCTGCACCTATTTTATCCTCTACCCTATAGTTACCTAATACGTTTTTTATTGTACCAACATCAGAGTCTTCTGCTGAAGAAACCTCAATGTTTTCAGCATGTCTATATTGACCATTCGGCACCAATCTCTCATCAAGGTCTTTATTCATTTTACCTTGAATAAAAGTGTTCTTAATTTCCGGCATATGCTAGTGTTTTATTTGTTTAGATTTACCCCTAAGTATTTGGGTTAATTCCTCTAGTTTAATATTTGACAATCTCAATTTCGCTTTTCTAATGGCTGCGAATTTTTCTTTCGTTAATCTAGGTACTAAAGGCTGTCCATATGATGATGTTGATAAGATTGCGTGAGAAATGTATTTGTACATAGCTTCTTCAGCGAATTTGTGAACTTGCATCTCTGCATCTGTACCAAGACTATCACTTATATAATCTAATATCACAGTTTTTCCAGAAATATTAGAGCTAAAATGAATCTTTCCAAGTCTATTGTCCATGTAAAAAGAACCATTAACTTGAGCGTATTGAGGATCAAGGCCGTACCTTTCCCCATCTAAAGGCCAGTATATATCATCTTGGTAGTCATCTTGATTTTCAGACGGCGTTCCAGATTTGTAATTGTTCCAAGTTGAAGATGATGTTTTATTACTAGCTGGAGATATTAAATGGTTATTAACGTTTGTATTAACAACAGATATATTGTCTATATTATTAGTACTTTGCAGTGTATTCTCTACTGTCGTGAAATAGTTCCAAGAAACAACTATAACATATATCTTATCAACATTCTCCACGTCAACCTGTTGAACAGTCTGACTTGAATTCTCTCCACCTAATACGGTCCACTCTAAGTAACTAGCGGTACCATTTTCACCAACTAAATCCCACATGTCAAGATCAGTATTTCTTCTTGCTTTTCTCCAATCTGAACCATAACTACCAGTCGCGTCAACCACGAGGTCATTCGTATACGTCAACCCAGCACCAGGTGGAAGTTTAGTACTTAACCCAACCCTCAAAGTTCCAACTGCGCCACCGGTAGAATTAACCGCCTGCCCAGTAGCACTAAGATTAACAGATTGCATATCACTAACATCAAGCTCTTGGTAAGCAAAATTTATTGGGTAGTGAATGTGAGAGTCGTCAGTACTACTATCAGATTTGCTTTGAAATGTTAATTTACTTGAATCGATAATATTATTCCCCATGGCTCCATTCGGATTATTGGTAAAGTGTGAGGCTTGTGCCTCCCAATAAGTAGGATTATTCCAACTATCTAAACTTGCAGAGTCACTAAAATCACCGTCCACAACCGCTTCTGCTAATTGCACAAAAGTATAAGCACCAGAGTCCTCTTGTTTTATTTGAAAAGGATTTGACGTTGCACTTGTTGGATATAAGGGGTGTTTAATACCAGCAGAATCTGACCATGAAACCTTTGTGTAATTTACATAATCATGTGGTAGTGGCATCACCAACGTTGGTGGTAATGTAATTTGTTGAGATTTTATAGATTTCAACGTATCAAACGATAGCTCTTGTAAAGCACGTTGTGCATGGAAAGCAACATCCATTCTACTTGCTTTTGGTATAATCTTATCTTCACCAATATATACAACCATAAAATAGTCTATAATGTCTTCTAAAGATGTAAATTGATAATCACCAAAACTCGAACCGTTATAATATTCTTCTTGTGTACTATTGAGTAATCCCATTTATTTATTATTTTTCTTGTTGAATTTTCTTTATTTCTTCTTGTGCTGCAACTTGAACTAAATTTAAATCTTTAATCGCGATACCTGACAACTGAAGTATTTTTATTATTAATTTATTTTCCTCTGAACTATGTAGTTCAAAATCTTGATGATCAACAGCGGAACCGTTGTAAAGCGCGTTACCGTTATTTATAAGGTAAGTCCAGTTTGGTTTTAATGGCTTTCTTATATAAGAGAAGTGAAAATTATGTGTTACCACCGGTGTGGAACCAGGTAGTATAATTATATGGTTGTTAAACAATCTATATTGAGGTCTTTCTATAGTTGGTATTAACAAGTTTTTTCTTCTGCTACTATAATCTTTTTCAACTTTATTACACTCAACAATATTGTGGGTGGTGGAATCTAAAGGTGTGCCATACACCCTTTCTATTCTATAAAAATCAGAAGAACCTTCTAAATCGTATTCATCATCAATATCCGACTCTTTTCTAAAGTAAACGAGTTTGTCTTCTATTATATCTACCGGGTTAGTGTGTTGAACATCGTTAGATTCTATTACACGTTTTTGGCGACTTAAATCATGAAAATATTGTTCAAATATTTCCTTTTGCGCGTAATCGGCGAATAAATTAAACTCTTGTGGAGTTATATATCCTCTTTGTTCTTTATTAGCTATAGCTAAAACTTTTTGATATACGTCATCTATTCTTACCATAATTTCTTTTTTGTTTGTATTTGCAATCGCCCCGTAGA
>TARA_R100001463_G_scaffold136554_1_pt1 | contig 13281 bp, 18 predicted proteins | sample TARA_R100001463 | Tara Oceans TARA_R100001463 (sample SAMEA2622242) | marine metagenome | biome: marine biome (ENVO:00000447); feature: deep chlorophyll maximum layer (ENVO:xxxxxxxx); material: "saline water (ENVO:00002010), including plankton (ENVO:xxxxxxxx)" | depth 40 m
GTTCTTGCTGTTAGTGTAGCTTTTGTACTTAGTCCAGCATGGCATTGTTTCAAACCTGTCTTTGAGCTGTGAGAACACTTTTGATGGTGAATACTCGTACTCTTTACCGTCAGCAAATGTGACATGTAATACTAAGTCTTTTTCTTTGATGTCTTTTTGAGACAATACGAATCTTTTGACTTGACGAATTGTTTTTGGTTGTTTTTTAGAATTTTTCATAATATATATAAATTTTTAGTTACAGTAATATTATCAAATATAAATGTGAGGTGGCTCGTATGCTATACACACTGTATAATAACACAGCTGTTAGGGCCCTAGGCCTGTGCAAACCTAAAAAGTTTTATGTTATGCCTAACGGCAAGGTGGGGCTGGGTGAAGAAAAAGCGTTTCCATATTACACCGGACTTCGCCTCGTATAGTTACAATACAAAACCCCTATATTTCTAATATATAAAAAAGGTGACATAAGCCTAGTAGTAATTATCTAGTAATAGCTATATGTCATATCATCTTAAATTCTTATCTTTATGTGTAATTACTAAATAGGATTAATACACTGTAATTCAATTAGAAACTTAACTATCTACAACAAAAATGGCATCACCTATAAAGCAAAAATTATCTCCGAAAGCGGCAAAAGCTAAGAAAGCTCGTGATCTTGCTTATGCAAAGACGCCAAGAAGAAGAAAGATGAAAGCCGCAAATCAAAAACGCCGCAGAGCGGCGAAGAAGAATGGTAAAAACGTAGATAACAAAGATTTTGATCATACTACTATGTCTTGGGTATCTGTATCTAAAAACCGTTCAGGTTTTGGTAAGGGTACAAAAAAGAACAATACTAAGAACAGTAGAATAGTTTAAAGATGGAAAATGCAGATACGTTTGTAAAAAACAATTTATCAATTGTAATATCATTTATAGCAGCAGTGTTTGCAGCAGGAGGTATTTTCTCTGAATTTACATCAGTTAAAGATGAGCTACATCTAGTACATGACAGGTTAGATGAGAAAATAGTTATTATAAATAAATTAGAGAATAGAATACTAGAAATAGAAAAACAACTACAATACGAAAGAGGATTATTAGAAGCATCGAAAAAATAAATTAAATTTAATAAAATGAAGACGGAAGAATTAAAATCACTTGAAAACGTAGTTAAGTCACAAATACTATATAAAATGCAAGATTATATGCAAGATGAGATTATTGACTTAGATTCTATGGATTGTTTAGGAAAATTATACACAAGAATATAAAACAAATAATATGGGTTACAAAAGTCACGCACAGAGAAAAGCAGTACACGCAAGTAAAGCAGAACAAAAAAACGCAGCTGTAAAGCTTACTAAAAAACAAAAAAAATTAGACAAGAATAATAATAATAAGATAGATGCGCAGGATTTAAAAATGTTAAGGACTGGAGCTAATCCTACTATTATGATGAAATACGGAAAAAAATAAAAACAACAACTAATGGCTAGAATATCTACATACGAAAATGATATTATTTTATCAAGAGAAGATATACTTATTGGTAGTGATAAAGATAATTCTGATGTAACAAGGAACTATTCCGTAGGATCGCTAGTCGATTTTATTACATTAGATGCTGGTGGTATAACTAATACTAATTATTACTTAAGTGCTATAACAGCAGATCAAACTACAGGTATTGTTACTTTTACTGTAACAGGTGGTATTAACCAAACACTAGATCTTGGTACAGCTGCTTTCCACGATCATACAGAATATGCATTAAGTAACATATCATTTAACACATCACAGGTAGTTGCGCAAAATGATATAACCGCTTACTATTTAAATGTAGCGGACAACGGTGCATCAGGTCAATTATTAGCATCTGATGGCGATGGTAGCTTTTCATGGGTAAATGCCGCTAATAATACAGACACTAATTACTATTTAAATGGTATTACCAGAAACAACAATGTATTAACATTTGCTGTAAATGGTGCGACTGATCAAACTTTTACATTTGGATCCGCTGCTTTTGAAAGTGTAGCATCTATAACAACATCATTAAAAACAGGTTTATCATTGAGTGATATTGATACATCTTTACTTGGTTCATTAGCTGATCTTGATACAGTAGACACCAACCAAATAGAACCTAATGCAATTACTACATTAAAAATACAAGATGATAATATTACTGAAGAAAAATTAAAAGTAAGTAACGCTGCTGTATCAGGTTATGTGCTTACATCAGATGGATCAGACGGGTTTACATGGGCTGCTAACTCTGCTAGTAATTACTATTTAACTTCGGTAACAAGAAATAATGAAACACTTACATTTAATATAGGTGGTGGATTTTCTGGCGCTGCACCTACTTTTGCTTTTGGAACAGGTGCTTTTGCAACAATAGAAACTACTGTAACAGGTAGAAATGCAGCTAAAATACCAAGAGCAGATCACACACATAGTATGTCGCATGTAACTGATGCAGGCGCGTTAGCTACATTAAATACCGTCGGTACATCTACTATAGACAATAATGCTATTACAGCTGCAAAATTATCTCCTTCTGTAGGTAGCAATGGACAAGTATTATCATTATCAGGAGGTAACCTTGCATGGACAGCCGCTGGTGGTGGTTCAACAAACTTTTTAGCGTTATCAGATACTCCTTCATCATATACGGCAAATCCAGGTGACATACTAAAAGTAAACAGTGGTACAAACGGATTAGAGTTTAGTGCTTTCGCTGTGGCAAACATAGGACAAATAACTACAGTAAACACAGGTACTTCAGGTAAAGTATTAGCTGTAGATGTAAATAACCAAGGTTCAAGTGGAAGTAAAGGTTTGAAGTGGGTTGATACATCACAAGTTGGTGCTACAACATTTACAGCATTAAGTGATACGGTTAGTTCAATTGGATCAGCACACCAAATTGCAGTAGTAAACGCTGCAGCTAATCAAATAGAGTTTAGAACATTAGATGCTAACATGGTGCCTGATGATATTATAACTTCTGCAAAAATAGCTGATGATGCAATAACAACTGCACTTATAGCTGACGACGCTATAACAACCGCTTTAATTGCTGACAATGCTGTTGCAACAAACCAAATAAATGGTAATGCCGTTGTAGCTGCAAAGTTAGCAAGTAATGCTGTAGAGACTGCTAAAATTAACAATTTGGCTGTTACTACAGATAAAATTGCAGCGGCAGCAGTTACACAGGCAAAGTTAGGTACTATAAGTACAATAGGTAGCGCTGCTACTAAAACAGAGTGGGACACATCTGGTAATACTAAAATTGACTGGTATGTAAATAGTAACAACGAAATGAGGTTAGAAGCAGATGGTGATCTACATGTTGATGGCGATGTTATTGCTTATTCAACTACCATAGCTTCAGATAAATCATTAAAAAATAATATTAAAAACTTTGAAGATCCTATTGAAAAAATTAAAATGATCAACGGTGTTAGTTTTAATTGGAATAGGAATGGTAAATCGTCTGGTGGTGTTATCGCACAAGAGATACAACAAGTGTTACCAGATTTAGTTTCTAACGTAAGAGAGTTAGATGATACATCTACACATTTAGCTGTTGACTACAATGGTATTATTGGTTTATTAATAGAAACAGTAAAAGAACAACAAAAAGATATAGAAATATTAAAATCTAAAGTATAAAAGAGTTTATGGACGCAAGAAAACTTAAAAAAATATCAGCTGAACTTAAAAAAGCTGTGGCTATGCATAAAAGTCAAGCTAAAAGAATAGACGCTATGTTGGCGTTAAATAGTAAAAAAAAGAAAAAATAAAGTATCTTAGTACAGTCAAATTAATTTAATTTTATGGAATTTAATAACCCTAGTGAGATCGTAAAAGATCTTACCTTTAATGATGCCGCACAAGAAAAAATAATGAGTGGTGTAAAAAAATTAACCGATGCAGTATCTTCAACGCTTGGTCCTTCTGGTAAATGTGTTATATATGAAGATGCATTAGGTAGACCTATAATTACTAAAGATGGCGTTACTGTAGCACAAAGTGTAGTTCTGATGGATGCTATAGAAAATATTGGTGCTACATTAATAAAAGAAGCCGCTCAAAAAACAGTAAAAGAAGCAGGTGATGGTACTACAACGTCTACAGTTCTAGCGCATGCTATTTTAGAGTTGTATTATGATTTTTGTGGCGAAAAACGTAATGTCAGAGATTTAAAAAAATCTATAAATGATACAAAAGAAAAAGTCATTAAGTACTTAGATAAAGTATCAATACCTGTAAAAAATGACATGCTTAATGAAGTTGCTAATATATCTACTAACAATGATGCAGAGTTAGGTGAAATAATAGCAGACGCATATAAAAAAGTAGGTCAAAATGGTGTTGTGTTGATGGAAGAGTCTGATACAGAGAAAACGTACGTAGAAATCGTAGATGGAGTACAAATAGAATCAGGTCTTAAATCACCTCACCTAATTACAGATAAAGAGAAAAACAAAGCTGTATTAGAAAATCCATTAGTACTACTTTTAGATTCAGAGGTTACAAGTGTAAGAAAAATACAAGCAGTATTAGAATATGCTATTAAAAATAAAAGATCAATACTTATAGTTGGTAACCTAGCACAACAACCTTTATCCGCGCTAATAATGAACAAGGTTAAAGGCAATATAAACGTAAACATAGTAGATCCTCCAGGTTTTACATTAACACGTAGCGATATATTAGAAGATCTTGCTATTTTAACAGGTGCTAAGGTTATTAGTGAAGAGCTAGGAGACGACATGGATCTTATAGATGAATCATATCTAGGCCAAGCTGAAAAAGCGGTAACTGATGATAACGGAACAGTTATAGCCGTAGGCGAACAAACTAAAGAAATAAAAGATCGTATATCTGTTATAGATAAACAAGCAAAACAAGAAAAAAATGACTTCTTGTTGAAAAAGCTTGAAGAGAGAAAAGCAATGCTGTCTGGATCTGTAGGTATTATAAAAGTAGGTGCAGACTCTAAAATAGAGTTAAAAGAAAAGAAAGACCGTATAGAAGATGCCATATATGCGGTAAAAGCAGCAATAAAAGAAGGTATAGTTCCTGGTGGTGGTGTAGCTTTAATGGATGCCGTAGAAAGTATAAAATCAAAATGTGCACAAGATGATTTATTACTACACGCAATACAAGCACCATATTACACTATATTAAGAAATTCTAATATTGATACTAAAAGAATAAAAAAGAAAAACTACGGTATTAACGTAGATACAGGCAAGAGTATTGATATGTTAAAAGCGGGTATAATTGATCCTGTATTAGTAACTAAAACAGCCTTAATTAACGCTTGTAGTGTTGCAACTACTATAATGTCAGCTGATTGTGTAATATCTAATGTTAGAGAACAATGAAAGCTGTCAATAAATACATAATAATTGATCGTATAAAACAGCCCCCAATTGAAAAAAATGGGTTAATTTTATCTGATAAACACCAGGATGAAATACGATATACAAAAGCTAAAGTACGCTCTGTCGGTACTAATGTTGAAGGAGTCAGTAGTGATGATCTCATCTATTATGACAGACATGCTGGCTACGGCATAGAGCACGAGGGTGAACATTTATTTGTAATAAAAGAACAAGATGTTGTTGTTGTTTTATGAGAGTAGAGTCATCAGTTCTAAGAGAACTAAACGTACTTAAATATTATAGACTTGTCAGAAAGTGGGCTTGTAAAAGCAACAATTTAAAAGAGGCGGATCTAGAGTTACTTATATATTTTGACTGTATAGGTATATTTTCAAGAAAAGATTACATTAATGGTATTTACACTTACTCATGGGATAAACACCGATGGGAAAGACTTGTAAGCGAAGGCTGGATACAGGTTTATAAAGCAAGAAATAGGACGACAAATAAATATAATCTATATAAAGTGTCGTTTAAGTGTAAACACTTAATATCAAGAATTTATCGAATACTTTTAGGTGAAGAAGATATACCTGAAACTTCCGAGAGTTACTCATACAGAAATAAATCATATACAGAGAAAGTTATGAGTAAAGCTGTAGATGATATGAATAAAGATATTGAACGATGAAAACATCAAAAAAAGGATACTTAAAAAACAGTCCAGACGTAAATAAGCCACAAAATATTATTAAAGGTGGTAACATTACAATGAAAGGTGTTGAATTTAAAGTATTAGGCGAGGATGACAAAGGTTATAGAAAACTTATGTATCCAGGAAATGATTATAGTTTTAGGCATGCTAATTATGTTACTGAAACTTCTATGAAAAATAAAATAACTAAACAAACTTTTCAAGAGCTATGGGGTACAAAATGAGAAATGACATAGTTAATCTTTTGGGTGAAGGTAAACCTATATTAAAAGATAATCTTGAAAAAGGTGTACATGGTATAACTTTAAATGATGGAACAATAGTTATTAATAAAAACTTATCACCTGTACAACAAAAAGTAGCTGTATCTCATGAAAAAGTACACAGAGATCAAATGATGAGAGGAGATCTTTCTTATGATGATGAGAATGTGTATTGGAAAGGAAAAGCTTATTCAAGAAAAAACATGAAAGAAGGAAGTAAAAGTCTCGAATGGGAAGCAGAAGCATATAGAAAACAGTAATTTTAAAAATAATAATTATGGGAAAACCAGGAAAAACGGCAGTACCGTTTACACAGAAACATTTTGGAACAAAAGGTAGCATGACCGATGATAGTCATAATATGACAAAAGGCGGGGCCGCTATGATGAAACAATCTGCAATTTATATGTATGGAAATAAACCTATACAACAAAGTGCTAGCGCTACAAAAACACGATCACCTAGACAAGAAAACGAAAGCAAAGAAGATTATGGCAGACGTGTATACAATGATGCTATGAGTAAGGTTCAAAAGCAACAAGAAACTAGTTCAAAAAGAAGGAATGCACCTAAGGAAAAAAGTATGTTTCCAAAAGTTACTTCTGGTATGGGTAGTAGTTTTACAACATATAAAGGACCTAAGATTACAACAGGTATGGGTACTAGTTTTACAACACGTAATAAAGGATAATAATTATGGCATTTTCATTAAAAGGCTTTGGTAAAGCTAAAAATACTGATGATAGTAACAACATGACAAAAGGTGCTGCTATAAAAATGACAGCTTCACCAGTTATGAGATATTCACCTATACAACAATCTAGTGGTACATCTACAAAGCCACCAAAAGATGATCTTTTTGCTACAGACGAGTCTGGTGCTACAGTTGGTATTAGAGGTACTACTTTTGATGAAGAAGGTAATAGACAAACCTATGTTCCAGATCCCGAAAGCTTAAGAAAAATTAGAGAAAGAAATAAATCTGGAGATTTACCAAAATATGAAGATTATAAAGGTAATGTTGTAATGGGTGATAATGATCGAGTTAGGGGTTTAATGGATGACAAAGGTAATTTTACAAGATTTGTTAACCCTACATCAAGAGATCGTCTTACAAAAAACCAAAGAAAACAGTTACAAGATTTTGAAAAAACTAGAGATCAATACAATAGGAGACAGTCTGAAAATAGAAGGTTTCAAAAAGCTCTAATAGAATACCCAGAAACCGGTAAAACAGCAAGAAGAGTAACAAGTACAAAAAAGAAAAAATAATGAAACCAATTACACAAATAGTACACGCAAAAAAATCTACACCAAATGCAGTATGTCCTACATGTCTTGAGCCTATAGGAAAAAGTAAAGGTTGTAAAACGAGAGGACCTATTATGAAGTATAACAACCCTATAATGAAGCAGTCTTGCAAGTATTAATATATGAATATTAGTAAACACATAACATTAAGAGAAGCAACAAAATCAAATACAGCTGAAAGGTTAGGTATAGATAACTTTCCTAAAAACAATACATTGATCAATATGCAAGCTGTTGCAGAAAATGTGTTTGAACCATTAAGAGAATATATAGCGGAACCTATATATATATCTAGCTTTTATCGTTGTGAAAAATTAAATAAAGCTATAGGCGGAAGCATACGATCCCAGCATTGTAAAGGCGAAGCAATTGATATAGACGACGTGTATAGCAATAAATATAAAAACGTAGATTACTTTAATTATATAAAAGATAACTTAGAGTTTGATCAGCTTATATGGGAATTTGGTGATGATGAAAGTCCAAGTTGGGTTCATGTAAGTTATAATGATAGTAATAGAAAAAGAATATTAAGAGCATATAAAGAAAACGGTAAAACATTATACAAAGTGTACGATGGCATATAAACAACAGAATAATCCTTTTAGTTCTCCTATACAACAAACTAATAAAAGAACTAAAGGCAAGGGTAGACATTTCAGAACAGACGAAGAAGGTGCAGGCATGACCGAAGCAGGTGTTAAGTCGTACAGGAGTCAGAATCCTGGTAGTAAACTTAAAACAGCTGTAACAGAAAAAAATCCTACAGGTAAAAGAGCTGCAAGAAAAAAATCTTTTTGTGCTAGGTTTAGGGGTATGAAAGGTCCTATGAAAAAACCTAACGGTAAACCAACTAGGAAAGCAAGGGCGCTTCGTCGATGGAATTGTTAAACTTAAATAAATAAAAATGGAAACAGTAGTAATTATATTATCAATCTTATTATTCATCTGTATTGGTGTGATAGTAGCAACTAAGTTAGGAAAGTTCAGTGATGCAGATCAAGATGGAATACCAGACTTAATAGAAACAAAATTTGACGAAATAAAAAGAAAGCTCGAAGAATTAAAGAAAAAATAAAATGTCAAAAGAAAAAAAGAAATTTAAAGACACGCAAGTTGGTCAATTTCTTTTAAATAAAATACCAGATGTAGTTGGCGCAGTTGCTGGCAATACAGCGGTAGGTAGTGTTATACAAGCTATTATTGGCGGATCAGATATGAGTGACGCTGATAAAGAAATTGCTCTAAAAAAACTTGAACTAGAACGTGCAGAAATAGACGGTACAACTAAGCGATGGGTTGCGGATGCGAGATCAGGGTCGTGGCTTGCGGCTAACGTGCGTCCTTTAACATTAGTATTTTTAACAGTAAGTTATGTAGCTGGTTGGTACATGGGTTATCCTTTAGATAGTATTACCGGACTTTTAACAATCGTAATTGGAGGGTATTTTGGTTCACGCGGAGTAGAAAAAGTATTTGGTAATAACAAACATAAATAAAAAAATGGCAAGAATATTTACTTATAATCAAGACACAGATTTAGATTTAAAAGATAAAGTAATAGGGTCTAACTCAGGCGACAATGTTACCAAAAATTATTCTGTACAAAGCGTATTAGATGTAGCTAATACAGAGAACTTTATTAAACAATTTGATGGTATTGTTTTTAAAGCACAAGACTATAATAATGATTCTCAACAATTTGGTATTATAACCACAGGTACAGGTACTTATACAAGCACAAATTTTGCGGACATACAGACATTGAATGTGTCTTTTAAAAACCTTAATAAAGAGCTTGTTGATAATTATATAGATGTACTTGCAGGTTATGATGTACGTATTACTAAAAAAGGTGATATAAATAATTTTGGAATTTATAGAGTTGATAATGTAAGCAATGGGATTAATAATTACAAAATATTAGCACTAACTAATCAAGATGCTAGTGGTCAACTTGAAGCTGGAGCTGAATATTATATATCTACACTAGGTAATAACCTTAAAAACTTAAATTCATTTTCCGTAACATCATTAAATGATGTAACAAGCGCTGGATCTGGTGCTATTATTACAGACGGTGAAAGGGTACTTGTTGGAGATATAATAAACAAAGTAGCTAAATCTGATGTTATTGATAATTTAACATCAACTAACACAATACAAGTTTTATCAGCTAATCAAGGTAGAGTATTAAAAGGTTTTATTGATAGTATAAATGCATTGTTAACTTCTGATAATGTTGATCTTGACAGTCTACAGGAAGTTGTAGATTATATTGAAGCTAATAAAAGTACGTTAGATAATTTATCTATATCAAATATTGCTGGGTTACAAACAGCACTTGATGGTAAAGTTGATAAAGTTACTGGTAAAGGATTATCAGCTAATGATTTTACAGATTCATTACAGACTAAATTAAACAATATTGCTGCTGGAGCTGAAGTAAATGTACAAGCTAATTGGAATGAATCAAGTAATAGCTCAGATGCATTTATACAAAACAAACCAACAGATATTACAAATTTATCAACGCATAATGTTACTGAATTACAAGATGTCACAAGTGCGGGTTCAGGTTCTATTATTACATCAGCAGAAAGAACAAAACTCACAGGTATAGATGCTAACGCAGAGCAAAATGTACAATCAAATTGGAATGAAACAGATTCTAATGCAGATTCATTTATACAAAATAAACCTGTAATAACAAATCAAAATACTACAATTACAGTTGCAGGCACTGCAAATGAGATAGAAACGTCACCATCTTCAGGACAAGATCTATCAGCAAATAGAACTTTCACAATAGGTTTACCGAATAATGTAACAATAACAAATAATCTAACAGCTGATAATGTTATTGTAGATGATGTATTGTCTTTTACTACAGCACAAACAAGTGTTACAGAAGATAATGCAATATATTTTAAAACAGAAAATAGTCATGATATATTAAACTTTAGGTATCATGATCACGAGTTACCTATAGATACTATAACTGAAGGTATTACAACTGGTATTACAAGTGGTGGTGTATTATCAAAAGCCAGTAACACACAATTTTCTATAACAGCTGGTACAGGTATTGTAAATGATTTAAATAAAGAATCATCTGCATCTAAACCATATCCTGAGATAAAACATGTTAGTTGGTCTAATCAAACTGTTACTTGTACAGGATTAGACACAGGCTCTACAGCTCAAAAAAATACTTGGATATATATTGATGTAAATGGTGTTATAAATCAACAGACATCAAATTTTACAGATGCTCAAAAATCAAACAATATTATAATAGGTTCTATTATACATACTAGTGGTACTATTGATTTTGTAAAAACATTTCCAATAACAGCTTATGGTGCTGTAACGCAAATACAAGAGTTTACTAGAATATTTGGGCCACTTAAAAAATCAGGTCATAAAGTTACTGCAAATGGTGCTAACTTAAAATTAAATAGAGCCGCTGGTGTAGCATGGTCACAGGGTAGAAACTATAGTGCAGATCCTAATAATCCTTCATTAGTTTCAGACGCGGCAAAAACAGAAGCTAAAATACATAGATATTATAGTGATGGTTCTACATCACACACACTTGATACTAATGATGGTGCAGGACATAATGATATAGACAATACTAAATATGACAATGGTAGTGGTACATTACAAACTATGGGATCTTCTAAGTTTAGTGTGCAAAGATTATTTTATTTTCCAACAACACCTGATATAATAGTAGCTTATTATGGTAAAGCTTTTTATAATAGTATTGATGATGCAGAAAGAAGTTACAATTTAGAAGAATTTACTGAAGCAGAAAACACAGCAGCTCAAGCTATTTACTTAGGAGCAATTGTTGTAAAAGGCGGTAATAGTGTTGCTTTAAATAATACAGCACATGCTAAAATATTAACTAGTGGTGTTTTTAGAAGTTTAGCTGCTACAAGTTTAGGAGGTTCAGCTGCAGCCGCAGCATTAAGTGATTTATCTGATGTAAACGTAACTAGTGCATCAAATAATCAATTTTTAAAATATAATGGAACAAATGGTAGATTTGAGAATGCTACAATAACTACAGACACTATAACAGAAGGATCTACAAACTTATATGATAAAACAGTAAGTATAAGTAATGGTAGTAATATTACGGTAACTGGTACATATCCTAACTTCACGGTGGCATCTGCTCACCCAAATATATCTGCAGCAACTTCAGCGGATAATTCCGGCTTAACATTTTTACAAGATTTAACATTAGATAGTAACGGTCACGTTACAGGTTTAGTATCAACTACTGTAGCTACAGAGGCAATTGCTCAGAATGGCACAGGTTTAGCATCTGCAGACGATATATATCAGTTTGTAACTGGATTAGGATATTTAACAGCTAATCAAAGTATAAGTTTAACAGGTGATGTAACAGGTTCTGGTGCCACATCAATAACAACAACAATAGCTGCAGATGCTATTCATCATTCAATGTTAAATGATGATATTATTTCAGGGCAAGCTGCATTAACATCCGGTTTAGCTAGCACCGATGAATTTGCAATAAGTGATAATGGTGTTGTTAAGAAAATGGATGTTAGTGTTCTTCAGTCATATTTACAAAGTAATCTTACTTTTACATCTAACACTGATGCAGATGTATCAACTGCTAACTTAGCAACAAGATTAGGTCAATTAACAGGTACAAATTCTATAGGTGGTAACGTTACTGTTGCTGGTAATCTTGTAGTTTCAGGCACAACTACAACTGTAAATTCTGAAACAATTACATTAAATGATAATATAATTGTACTTAATAATAATTATACGGGTTCTTCGCCTAGCGAAAATGGTGGTATAGAAGTTGAAAGAGGCACACAAACAAACGCATCATTATTATGGATGGAATCACAAGACAGGTGGTATGCTGGTTTGAATGGAGCTGAAAGAAAACTATTGACTACAGATGATGAAGGTTCTGGTAATGGCCTCGATGCTGATACAGTAGATGGTAATGAAGGTGCTTATTACTTAAACTACAGCAATTTTACTAATACACCAACAATACCATCAGCTGCTAATAATGCTACTATAACGCTTACAGCGGGTACAGGATTATCAGGGGGTCAAGCATTTACAACAAATCAAAGTTCTGATGAAACTATAACATTTGCTTTAGATTTTTCTGAATTAACTGATATGACTGCTGACATAGGCGCTAGTACTGAATTTATAGTACAAAACAGCGGGACAGAGTCAAGAAAAGCAGCAGAAGAAATATCATTAAAATATTTTAGAAATGATATAGATGTATCGGTGCAAAATGTGGGAGGTAATAATAAATATTTTATAGATGGTACCCAACAAGCTGATATAACACTACAGCCTGGGTTTAAATATAGATTTACCCATCCTTCGGCACACCCATTTAGATTTTCTACAGATTCAAATAATAGTAGTGCTTACACCGCGGGTGTTACAACTAGTTCAACTTATACAGAAATTTTAGTAGAACAAGACACTCCATCTACTCTTTATTATTATTGTTCAAACCATGGTAATATGGGTGGTACAGTATATGTTGGTGCTGGACTTAGAACAGCTGGTT
>TARA_R100001463_G_scaffold42137_1_pt1 | contig 13237 bp, 14 predicted proteins | sample TARA_R100001463 | Tara Oceans TARA_R100001463 (sample SAMEA2622242) | marine metagenome | biome: marine biome (ENVO:00000447); feature: deep chlorophyll maximum layer (ENVO:xxxxxxxx); material: "saline water (ENVO:00002010), including plankton (ENVO:xxxxxxxx)" | depth 40 m
CCAGCCGCGTAAAACTTGTTAGCCCTTTCAAACGAACGCAAAGCGTCTTCACCTGTTGCCTTGGCAACTGCCCTCATGTCTTCACTTAGTGACCCGTAAAGGCGTTTTAGCTCAGCTTGAGGAAGACTTGACATAGGCCCGTTTATTTTACCCATGCTCGCGCCAATACTTGAGCGCAAATCCTTCAGAACGTCATAAGGCAAGGCGTTCAGCGCACCGTTTACCTCAAGGTCTTCTAGTAATCTGGTAAACTTTGGCCTATTTAGAAACTTGCCGATATTCGGGTATTTTCTGGAATATGCCGTAAGGTCTTCCAAAACGCCGATTGTCTTCGGGGCAGTCACGAACGTGTTAGGCCCAATCTTGCGATCAACAGCGCCATAAAGTTCATCCGCCTTGTCTTCGAAAGTTCTAACAAACGCCTTAGAGCCAGACTGCGCAGCCTCACCCGCGCCTGTGTTTGTGGTGGGTACGCCAACCCTATCAACAGCACGATCAAGCGCAGCTTCCATTTGGCCCTCTGCTCTTTGTGCAGCATTTCTTATAGAGCCAGTGGAAAACGGAACTTTATCAAGCCCCGCCTCAACCATGCCTAAAGCTGGCCCTTGCATCCCAAGTGTGGGGGTGACGCCGATGTTTTGTGCAGCTTGCGCAGCCGCTTGTCTTTTGCTAATGGGAATAGCCCCACCGCGAAGATTTGTGAAAGCCCCGACCTTTGTATTAAGAACCCCCGGTTGCCTAACAGCCCTACTTAAAGCAGAGGGTACACCAGTAAGCTCTGGTACAGCGACCTCGCCAAGCATCATAAAGTCACGTGCAGCTTTGCGCTCTTGCGTTCTATCGCCGCCAACTATGTCGCCAAGCAAACCAGCCGTGCCAGCATAACCTGCACCTAACGCAGCTAAGCCTGTCATTCCAGCATCGCCAGCCCTTTGCAGGGGTGTACGATCTGCCGCCATCATACGACCAGCATAAGCACGCATAGCCTCTCTTGCGGGGGCTGAAAACTCAGCAGCAGTGTCGCCAAATAGATTAGGCTTTTTTAGGCTAGGCGTTTTGTCGTCGTCAGGGCTGGGAAGCATGTTTTGCTGGGCAAAAGCTGAGCGCTGTGCCGCATCTGCTTGTGATAGCTTTTTTGCTCTCTGCTGCGCTTGGAGCGCTTGCGCACGCTTAAGTTTTTCTTCGCGGGTCATCATTTGCCCTCGCTAAAACGCTTGAGCATAATATCAAGCTCATCATCAGACAGTTTTTCTACGTCTACATTAACCAAATCGCTGTAAGGAATTGATGCGATGCTTAAGCCTGATCCTGACTCTAGCTGCACATCTGAACCTTGCGCTTGCTCTGGCAATGAGCCTTGAGGCTGTGTACCTGCCGCCCAATCTTTTGTGATGTTCCGCAAGGCAGAATTTTCTGGTAAAACATCGTTTTGAAGCTTCGCAAATTCTTTAGCAAACTTTGGGTCAACTTGAATACGCAGCAGTGGCGGCAAGCCTTTGCGCAAGCCCTCAACAGCCAAACGTCGAGCATCACGCTTACGCTTTATAACCTCTTGGTTATCGCCCGGTCGCGGGAAGTACATTTCATTGTAAAGCTGAGTTTCCCATGCTTGTATGGCCGCGCCTGTGTCTTTACGGATAAGCGGGGTTAAAAACTGCTGGCTTAAGGTTTGTGCTATTTGAAAATCAGGGTTTTGCAACATACCACGCGCAAGCCCGGTCGGGTCTTGGTCAAGCAGTTTATTGGGATAAGACGCCAGCGCAGAGTCAAACTTGTCAAGCTGCTCCATAAGCTCATCAGGTATTCTCGCCGCAAAGCCTAAGTCTTTACTCTGCTGTTCAGTAAGCTTGCTGTTCCCGCCAGAGCCGCCGTAAGTAATCTCAGAGCCATCAGCCGTTCTAACGGTAAATGCTTGGCCACCTGACTTGGTGGCCTTTGCTATAGCACTATTTTTGTCTTTTTCACTAATTAGCCCAGCATTGAAGTCTTCCATGATCTTGCCGACAGTTGATGCCGCACCGCTTTCTTTTGCTGGGGCAACATATGTCGCCTTATTGACGCCAGCTTCGTATTCTTCTACGCTTAGAAGCCCCTCTTTAAAGTCAGCCGCAAGCTTCCCTAGAGTTGACTGTGGGTCGTAGCCCTTAGCAGCATCCAAGCCAAACACAATTTTGTTATATTCTGGACTTCCCTTTTCAAAGCCAGCCGCTATAGCCTCCGCGATCTTTTCTTGTAGCGCAGTTGGCTTCGCCGCCGCCGCTTTCTGGCCGCGTATCTGGGCTGCAACTGCTGCCGGGCTTTGGCTCGCCATAATCAGCGCTTGCTCTTGCTTGGAAAAGCCGCCCTCTGAGACAAGCTTACCGATAAGCTCTTTGCGTTTGCGGTCTTCCTCAATACCAGACAACCCCTGATAAGTGCCAAGCCCTGCTTGCACTGCTTGCCCTATAGGCTGGCCTTCCAGCAAGCCCACACCAGTCGTCAGCAAGCCCAAGCTGCCAGACAGAGGCATGTTGTTCAGTGTGTTGTTGAGGTTGCCGAATAATCCCTGCATATCTGCCATCAAGCCAATCCTTTATAGTAATCCAAGCAGCCCTAAGCCGCCGCCGACCAGTGCGCCCATTGGCCCACCGACTGCTGGAAGCAAACCGCCCAAGCTTGCCCCGGTGAGCGCACCGCCCAAGCCGCTTTGCAGCGTTGAAGGGCCACCGCCGCTTTGCGTAGTGGTTTGCCCAAACAATCCGCTGCCCATGCCAGAAGCTTGCAGCAACGCGTTGATCTGGTTTTGATCCAGTAAGTTCTGCTGCGCAGCTTGCGCCGCCTGTGCGTCAAGCCCAGCTTGAGCAATCCCGCGATCAAGAGCGCCAAGTTGCGCCGCCTGACTGATGAGCGCTTGATCTGCTCCAAGCAGACCCGGTGCTGCACCAATCGCCGCCAGCCTAGCCCTTGCGTCAGCTTCAGACGCCGCCGTAAGCTGGTTCGCCAAAGTTGCGTCAATCTGGCGGCTTGTTTGGTCTGCCCTAAGTTCTCTATCAGCAACGCCTTGGGATGCGTCCACAAACGCGCCACTAGCTTGCAACCGCCGACCCAAATCAGACTGCTCAGCGCCAAGCAATGATTGCGCGATGTCGGCCTGTTGGCCTATCCCCGCACGGCTCGCGTCTGTCAAAAGCCCGGCAAGCTGCGCATCCCGCGCTAAGCCCACGTTACCCGCGTCAACGAGTTGCCCCTGGCCGCTTAGCTGTCTAGCCAAATCTGCTTGGCCAAGCTGCGCTGCCGTAGTCTGGCCTGATAAAGCCCTCGCAAGATTGTCTTGCTCCGATGCCAGCGCGGCCTGTTCGCCAGATAAAGCTCTGCCAAGGTCTGATTGCTGTAGACCTGCTGCCGTTGTTGCACCTGATAAGCCACGCGCTAAATCAGCTTGTTGGATGCCAGCCGCACTTTGCGCCGCTTGTAATGCTCTCGCAATATCCTGCTGCTGTGCGCTTACGCCAACTTCTGCCGCCGCCAACTGCCTTCCGATGTCTTGCCCAGAAACAGAGCCAAGAGCCTGTGCAGCTTGCAATTGTCTTGCTTGGTCTTGCTGTAAGTTTTGCGAAAGAATTGGCAAAGCAGCATTGGTTATGCCAGCGCCTAGCGCCCCTGCAAAACTACCAGAACCCAATCTACCGCCCAGAGCATACTGTGAGCTTACCTTATCAATGGCTCCCTGCATCGCGTTTTGCGCTTGCTGCTGAAGCAATGGATTAGTGCCGCCGCTGGCTAGGCCAGTAAGCAAGCCTGTCGCTGCATTTTGCTGCCCAGCTATGTTAGAAAGCCCTGACGTATCAGCCGTGCGATTACCCGCCGCCACAATATTGCTTGCGTCCGTTGCACGTTGCGCTGCGTTTAAAACTCCTTGCAAATCTGTCGGAGCAGTGCCAGCGGCGCGTAAGGCTGCTGGGTCAACCGCACGATTTGCAGCATTTGTAATGCCGCCCGTATCAACGCCAGCCAATGCGGCCTGTCTCAGACCTGCTAAGTCTGCACGGTCGCCTAAAACGCCTTGCAATGCAGATGTGTCGATCCCTGCGCCAACTAAATCGTTAAGCGGGTCTAAGCTTTGTCTAGTGTTGGCTGCTCTGAATAGGGTGCTATAGTCTACCGCCCTCGGCTGAATATCGCCTCTGTTAAGCTGGTCTTGCAATGCTGCCGTGTCAACCGCGCCGCCCATAAGGCCACCAAGGTTTTGCTGAGCGCTTGCCAGATAGCTAGGGGGTGTTTTGAGCGCCGCACCCGCCGCGTCAATCGCACCTCTTTCAGTGCCACTTAAACCAGCAACACCCTGCAATTCAGCCTGAGGGTTGAAGTCGCTAACTGCCTCAAACGCTGACGAAAACGGGTTGTAATCAGTGTAAGCTCTTTTTAAGGCTTTTTCAATCGCAGGGGGTAACGATTGCACGTTTGTGATTGTTTGGCTACCGCCGCCCTTAGACATATCACAATTCCTTCTTATAAGTAATGTAAGCCTGACCCCAGCCAAGCGGTTCAAGATACCTTGACCACGCTCGCCGCCCGTAGCCTTCTAGGTGGGTGCATCCGTTTCGCTTGGCGTGTTCTTCAACCGCCGATTGCGATAACTGAAGCCATTCTTTCATTCGTGTTCCACCGATGAAATCCATCGCTAATGCTTTGGTCTTCGGATAAGTTATAATTCGTGTTGTGATCGCACCAACAAACTCGCCACTGGCTTCATCAACAGCCGCCCAAACAACGTAAATGCCAGCTAAAGCGCCAGCGTACACATCATCCAAGTCAATAACCTCAGGGTTTAAACTGACGGCTTTACCAAGCAACGGGGAGACATGCGGCCAAACACTAGGCAGCAGATTTGGGTGGATTGCTGTAAATTTCATCCGATCACAATGTAGAGGAAGGTTCTGTCCGTCTGGGAGTTATTCGCATGGGTTATTGTAAAACCCTGCTTTGCTCTTGCAGATAGGTACATAGTGCCGCCGCCTTGCTCAGCAGCAGCATTGGCCGTTGTCGGCGTAAATAGAATTACGCTGTCTGGCCCTGCGCGGTAGTCAGTCACCGCCGTAGAAGCAGCGCTTGCCGTAAGCGTTACGCTGCCAGTAGAGTTAAACTTGCCGTCAATCAGAAGATTAACAGCAAAGGCAACCTGCCGTGGCGTTGCGCCATCAGAAGGTAGCTTAACATAGTTGAAGTCGGTCATCTGCGGCCCATGCCAACAGCGTCAACATCAACGCCTAAAGCGTAACGCCAAGTACCGCTGACATTCACCCGCACCCGGTGGTAACGCCCACTGCTTCGCGCTGGGCAGTTGTTATCATCGTTAAGCGAAACCGCCGTGCTAAAGCTGGGGCTGTCGATTTGTCTTGAGCGTGAGCCAACTTGGACGCTAAGCGTGGGCGCAGTGCTGCGAGATGTGACATATGGCGTTATGCCTCGGATTAACGATTGCCGCATGGTGGCTGGCTCAAACTCGGTCGTTTCCAGAACGGCAGCAAGCGGTGCGCCAGTAAGCGTGTGTATCTTTTTATCTTTGCTGGCGCTTAGCTGGAAGAACCCACCAGCGTAAAACCTGCTGTCCAGTGACGTTGTTAAGCCGTCTAGGCTGCTGTTTAAGTTATCTAAGCTCTCCACTGTAAAGCTTGGCGTTAGGGAAGACGCCAAAAGCTCATGCTCAAGCTCCGCAATAGACCAGCGCTGCACGGCATAGTTATACACCAAAATCTTATCAGGGTTGCCTACACCGCTGACTGAGGGATAGCCCCACATAACCACTTGGTTTTCGGGGTCAATCGCACAGCTTATCCTGTCTGAGTTGGCAAAGTCCAAGTCGCCAAAGAAAAACTGGTCAACCTTCTCTGCGCCAATCGGGATGCTGCGCTGGCCGTCAAACATAAAGAAACCATCGTCAGCCAAGTAGAACACCTGAGTTGGCCCAAGTGAGGCAATACTGTTGGGGTAGTTACACCCGTGGCCTGTCTCAACCTTTTCAAAGGTGAAGACTAGAGGCGATCCAACGTATTGCATCCGCGCAATAGCTCGCTCCATAAGCACCACGCCAAACTCACCGCCGACCAAGCCAGTGATATACCCAGCATCAGGTATGTCTTGGAAGTCAGCCTGATTGCTGCCGATAGTCCAGCTAGAGGCATCGTTAATTGCAGACCAGCGTACCCGACTGCGATGCGTTGCTGAGCTATAGGTCACGTTTGCCGTCACCACAAAGTCACGCACCACAGCTAAATGCCTAGCCGCTGGCGCACCGCTTATCGCAGAAAAAGCGCTGTCAGTGCCTATCGTAAAGCCCTGCAAAACATCGCTGTCAGAGCCAGCAGCAATAACCTCATCGCCAAACCTGACAAAATCCCAATACATATCGCTGGTCATCGTGTAACCAGAGTTAGTGCTGTCTAAGCTGAAGTCAGAGTTGTCCAGCTTGTAAAGCTTGTCGTCATCGCCAGCAAAGGTAATCACAGTGCCGTCCGTGGCCTTAGTCGCGTATATACCGCGCAGCCTTTCCGTAGCCGCCGCAGAAACTTCGGTCAAACCAGCAAACGGCCTATACCCACGCGCAGCAGGTAAAACATTGGTCGCAATAGTTGAACCGGGGTTCTGCAAGTCAGATTGGTCAGGTAGCCATTCGCCAAAAGGTATCATTGATTAAGCCAACTTTCTGAGCCAGCGCTTTGCTGGGCAAATGCAATATTCGATGCGGCCAAGTCTGACCAAGCTTCGCTTCCGACAGGCACATCCGACCAAGCCTCACTGCCAGCGGCAATGTCAGACCAAGCCTCGCCACCAGCGGCTATATCGCCCCACGCCTCGCCCAACTTTTCAGCGTCTAAGCTGACCGTTATGGCGACTTGAGGCGAAGCCGAAGCACCCGCCGCTATCAAAGAGCTTGCAAGCGATGTCACCGCAATGCTGGCCGCCGCCGTACTGCTCAGCACAGCCTTGGCTTCGCCCGTTGCGCTTGCAGCTAAGCTCAAGCTTGCGCTGATTTGTTGCACACGCTTCGCAGACGCCGCCTCGGTCAGAGCAATGCTGACGCTTGCCGCCATGGACACAGTAAACCGCGCCGTAGACGCCACAGAAGCAGCGCCCGTAACGCTAGCGGAAGCGTTTTGAACCCGCGTTGCTGTAGTGCTTTGCGTGACCGCAATGCTCGGCGCAGACGCGACCGTTTTTACATGCGTGATCCCTGCGCTTGCCGTTGCGCTAAAAGATACAGCAGATGCCGTTTCGAATAGGTTTAGGTTGTCAAGCTGCTCAAGCGTACCAAACGCATCAAGCGCATCCATAGACCCCCAAGCATCAAGCTGCTCTAGCGTAGGGCCAAGTATCTCAGCCATGTTAAGCTGCCGTTACGTCTAAGTCTCCAGCGGCCACGCGCAGAATATCGCCAGAAGCTATAGTTTTTGACGCCGAAAACGCGCCGTGGATTAACAGGTTGCCAGAAGATGATGCGTCGAATAGGCCAAAGTGGCTGACCGCGCCCCAGCTACCAGTAGCCGCAGCAAACTCAATCGCGCCAGAGTTGGACGTTGTGCCACTAGAGGCTGCGCTGAAGCTGGCCGACACGCGAGAGTAGTTGCTGCCAGACAACTCTGTGCCGCTATTGTCATCGCCAAAAGAGCCAGTGGATAACCCAACGTAAACATTGCTCGGCATGGTGTAAGAACCAGTGCCTAACACATGGTCAAGGATTTCGTTTTCTAAATAGTCGCTCATTGCAGACATGGGTTAAACTCCTGCGTAATCCGATTTCATTGCTAAAGGCCCACCGTAAAAAGCCTTCTCGTTGTCCTGCTTGATTTCCTGCATCGCACGCGAAAACAGAGCGTCATACTGGTTAGCCCTAGCCTCGTCCAAGAGGTACAAATACGCAGCGTGCAGCGCTCCATACAGATATGCGTCTGGATGGCGGCTAAGTATGGTGTTTGTCGTGTTGCTGTCAGACAGGGCAGATATGCTCTCGGAATAGATTATCTCAATCGTCATCGCGCTATCAGGGATGGGCCGAAGGGCAATCTCCGCGCCGATCACAGTGTAAATCTTAGGGCGACCACCGCCAGATGAGGCGTAGGTTTCATAGTAATCCTTGGGTGAGGCGTACTCTAGGATGTCAACCGGGTCAGTGTTTAGCTTAACCAAGCGTATCTTGCGCAAGTCAGTTGGTAGGCTGACAAACTCATCGCTGGCCGATGTGGTCGCCGTGGCACGCTTTTCTTGTGAACGGGTGTCTAGCTCACGGCTCATGCGTGCTTCAGCAATATCAATGTATTCTGGTATTCGAGACGTCAGGTCATCCCGCGCCAAGAAGTTGGCTACCGATGTCTGAAGCTCAGCATAAGTCGTGATTGCCATTACACTGTACCGCCAGAAGTTCTAAAGAAACGATTGTCATAGTCGTTTAGCCATTTGCGCCAAGCTTTCGGGTTTTGCTTGGGCTGGCCAAATCTCTCTATGAGTTGGTAGTAAAGCGGGGCTGGTATCTCAGCGACCTTTTGCTTGTGCTTCTGAGTATTGCCGATAAGCGAACCGGGTCGCCATTCGTTTGCCTCACGCTTTGCTGCGTCGATGATTGGATCAAGGTTTATCTCTGTGCTGACATGGTTGCCGTCAACGTCAGAGTGAAAGAATGTCTTTTTGCCCTTCTCAGGGTCAGCGCTGATAAGCTTTTTCATTACGTTCTCCGCATAAAAAAAGGGCGACCGAAGCCGCCCCCTTTGGGTCTTGTGAGTAGTTTTGCTTATGAGCCGTTTAGACCGATAACCGCTGCGTGCGCTTTTGGCGCTTTCACGATCAACGTCCATTCGGACACGATTGCAAACTTGGTGGCGTCACCAGTAGATGCAACGTCAGACACGCTAAACATCCGACCCGGCAGTGAGCCGATGCAGACGTAATCGGTGTCGATCAGATACATCTCTGAATTTGGACACTGACGGTCAACAGTGACCGAAAGCTCACCAAAGTCTGACAAGTACAAGCTAACAGAACCGATTATCGCTGCCTCTTTAGGCGCAGTCATGTGCAACTGGTTGGTTGCGACTGAGCCAGAAGACAGACCAGAAAAGTTCTGCTTGTTGGTTGGTGACATCAGCAACATGTTTGGTGAACCGCCGTCACTGTATGCAGCAAGCATAGCAGCGTCGATTTTCGCCAAAGTAAGTGCAGCCGCAGTACCGGTCAGGTCAGCAGCGTCAGAGCCGTCACCAGTTGCAAATGCCATGTCACCCGGCTTGTCGCCGTTTGTGATCCAAGTGATTAACTTGGCAGCTTTGCGTGGGTCAGAGCCAGAACGCGCTTCGTTCTTGTAAAGCGCCTTGTTGATGTCCCGGCGTTGCTCAATGCCTTTCAGCACCTTGACCATTGCCGTTTCTTTGTCACGACCAGCTTTGTCTACAACGTCCAGCGTGTTTGAAACGCTAGCAGCTTGTACGCTGATCTGATGGTAATTGCCGTGTCTGACCGTGGGATTGGGGTTGACATAACTATAGTCAGCGCCTTCGTTGACATAGTTTGTGTCAACAGCCGCAGCCAATTCTTGCACTTGAAATTCATGGAAAATACCTTTGGTAGTCTCCTTTTGAGCATTGCTCACAAGTGGGGTTTCGTCGGGATCAATGCGATAAATCACATCACTCAGGTCTTCGCGCTCGCCTATGGCTGAAGCGCTGGTATAAGTAGCCATAATGGCCTCCTAAAAGTTAGCGGGTTAAGAGGTAATCCACAGCGGCATTGCGGCTGTTGGTCTTCCTCAGTTTGTCAAAAGCTTTACGCTTTCGCTCTGTTGCAGAGTCGCCCTTAGTCTTAGGTTGCCCACTTTTCACCATCTTAGGTGCTGTCTTTACTTTCTTGGCCGCAATCGGTTTTTGGGACTGCAAGTTGTCGTAAAGATAAGCCTTACGCATCAAGTCAACATAACGGCTGTCAAGGGTATTACTTAGCTCTTGCGTAGTCCAACCTTTGGTCTGCGCGTAAGTGGTAATAGCTGCCTTTTCTCGTGCCTCGACTTCTGTATCTTTCCACTCAGGAATGAGTTCCAGAAGCTTGCCTTGTTCTTCGGTCAGCCTGATTTGCCTCATGCGTAACTGCTCAGCTTGCACAGCTTGTTGTTGTGCTTGCGTGTCACGCTCTTGATCGCGTTGCCTAACATATTCCAGCGGATCATTCTCATACAGTTGATCCCAATACGCCTTGTCTTTCGGCTGGGAAGCTTGCTGTAATTGTTGAGTGATAACCTCAAGGGCTTGCTCGTAATGCTGACGAGCTTGCTCAGTGGACGCTTTCTCAGCCTCAACAGCTTTACGCTGCTCAGCCGCTTCTTGTAGTCTTTTCTGAGCCGTTTTTTCTAGCTGATAGTTCTTGATGAGTTCATCAATCGTGGCCTCACCATCTTCACCGTCAACTTTGACAGAAAATGTGTCGATAGTCTCAACTTCTTCACTGTCTTCTTCAACTTCCTCAACTTCCATTTCGGCTTGGCTGTCATCAGCGGCCTCAACTTCCATTTCGTCAGTTTCAGTTGCCTCTACTTCAGTCGCTTCGGCAGTTTGCTCTTGAATATCCTCGCTTACCTCATCGGGGGCTTGGGTGTCCAAAAGTAAGTTTACAGCATCATGCTGCGAAAGGCTGGATTCACTAGGAGTACCAGACATAAAAATCTCCAAATTTTAAGGGTTATTTATGCAAGCCGTCCAACTGCTGTGAGGCCATTTTTCCAGTCTGCACGGCACTCTCAAAGTGACCGCGAAACGACTGCAAAGCCTTCAGCAAATAATACGCTTGCTCCCGTTCGTCGGTGTCTGACGCAGAGCTTTGCTCCCACGCACTGACATACGACTCGCGGATTTCGTCAAAAGCCTCTTTTACGATTGGGTCACGCAAAATGGCCGCAGCACGCTGGCCACGGTTACGCTCGGCTTCTAAATCCGTCATGCTCTAGGTAAATTGTCCGAAACTGTGCCGCCAAAGGCGAGCTTTTGCTGGCGAAGCTGCAACTCGCTCTCTAGCTCAAAGCGGCGCAACTCAAGCTCAGCTTGCATCTTCTCACGCTCTAGCTCTAGCTCGGCTTGCATCTTCTGCTTTTTCAACTCAAGCTCAGCTTGGAATTGCGCCATCTCAGCCTGTGCTGAGCCATCGCCCTGCTGCTGCTGAGCGCCCTGCGCAATAGCCGCATCAATTTGTTCGCCAGATGTGAAAAACTGGTCGGTGTCCTTAAAGCCAGCCATCTCGGCAATGCGCTTGAGCGTGTTCACATATTGCGAAGGCTTAACAACAGGATTGCCAGCCCCAAGTTGCGCCATGATCTGCTCTTGCTTACCAGCAATCTGCACAAGCATAGCCATCTTCTCATCTTCACGGCCATTGCCCAAGCCAACCTCAATGCTAAGATCAAAGCCATTCGCCCAAGCACGCGGGTCAATCGCTACGAAATCGCCACGAATACGCACAACGCGCTCGCTGTCCTGATGCTTTTGCAGCAAATGCAAAACACCCTTGGCTAAATCACGGCAACCCGTTTCAGCGAACACCCTAGCAATCATTTCGATTTTAAGTTGAGCGCCTTGGATAGTTGCATTAACAGCCGATGCAGTCGTGCTTTGAAGCGTGCTAGGGTCAAGCCCCATCGAAGCTTTAGAAAAACCCGTACGCTGATCACGAACCTGATCCACATACTCAAGCATTGCAAACGCAGAGTTGCCAATCTGCGGGACGGCCAAAGGCTGCACCATGCCCGGCGCACGCATACGAACAATGCCCCCAGGGCGCGACGAAAGTAAGTCATCAAGGTTTACCTGCCCTTCCACAGCGCCAACTCGGCTGTTGTTCGTTAAATACAAATTGTCGAGCATTTGCCGCATCACAGTAGACTTGATGACCTGCAAATCCTTAACCATCTCGGCGACAGAACGCCCAACCATGCGGTGCGGCATCAAGATCGGCGAAAGTATGGCAAATGGCATGTGGTCAAACGGCTCGTTCTCAAGCACTTCATCGCCATCACCCAGCGAAACAACACGCCGAAGCTCAGGTATATTGTCGCCGTCATAGTCGGCGCGAATGTAAGCCTCAGTGACCAACACCTCGCGCATCGACGGGTCAGAGCTTTCATGCTTCTCGCCAGACTCAAGTTCATCAAAGCGCGTCTGACGCTCAGCCTCGTTGTCTAAATCGTCGTTCCCCGCAAAACGCAGAACAACGTCAGGGTCATACCCCTGCTCAATTAAATCGCCAGCGCGCACTTGCGTCCTGTGGGCAATAAACGAACAGTCTTCGAGAGCAGTCGCGCGGCGAGAGAAAATCAGTTCTTCGGGTGGCACGTTGTCAAGCTTAACATTGCCCGACTTCTTGGTGCGCTTTACTTCCACCGAATAGGTGCGCTCCATAGGCATCTCGTTGCCGTCAGGGTCAACCACGCCAACCTCAGTGACTTCCTGAGAGACAATCTCAATCGCCGGGTCAGAGATAAGCAAAGTAAGCTCGTCTTCGGTAAGGCTCTCGTAGCTTTCGCTAATAGTTGTGTCAGTCTCAGCCCAATGGAATTTCACACAGCCCTGCTTGAACAGCAAAGCGTCCTTAAACCAGTTGTGGATCACCCGAAAACCAGAGTTGTCGTGGTTAATTGCAAAGTTTACCAAGTCAGTCGCTTGCTCGGCAGCTTGCACATCCTCAGGGCCACGCGGCAAAAACCGCGCAAACTCAGGCGAAGACGCAAACATTTTCATCAGCGATGGCATGATATATTCGATTGTGTCAGACACTTCGGTAGCGACAACCTGACTGCGGTTTTCCACCTCGTTGCCAAAAGGCTCGCCAAGGTAATACCGCAAAGTCTCAACACGATCTGCCGAAAACTCGCTTTCGTGGTAATTCACAGCGCTCTGTATTTCGTTCTGCAAAATGCTGCGAAAGCGCAGTTCATCCATTTTAGCCATTAGAGCTATACTTCCCAGTTTTCATGCTTGACTTCATAGCGCGGTAGCTGGGCTTGCCAGCTTGAGGCTTACGCTTCTTCACCTTCGCCACAGGTTCAACTTTGCGACCGGGGTTAGGGTTTTTGTAAACTCGCATATACATCATTTCAGCAATTCCACGCTTTGCGCGACCAGTAGTTGGCCGACAGTTTGCTTGTCTTACCCTTGATCCCGCCAGAGCGTGCGCAGTAGCTTTTCTTACGGGCTGGGCTGTCTTTCTTAATGCTCATATTCGGGTCGCCGAA
>TARA_R100001463_G_scaffold81910_2_pt1 | contig 13231 bp, 8 predicted proteins | sample TARA_R100001463 | Tara Oceans TARA_R100001463 (sample SAMEA2622242) | marine metagenome | biome: marine biome (ENVO:00000447); feature: deep chlorophyll maximum layer (ENVO:xxxxxxxx); material: "saline water (ENVO:00002010), including plankton (ENVO:xxxxxxxx)" | depth 40 m
ACGTCAGCAAGCTGGTGCAACATTTAAGTTGTATATGGATACAGTGCTGTCTTCTGGCACACCTGACGACGCAAAAAGTCGTTCCATTCAACTTGAGGCTGTACTAACCTCTGCAAGTTTCTCCGTCACACCGGATGACGCACAGACTGTTTCAGTCAGTTTCCGCCCCACGGCTGCACCTACTTTCGACTTTGCTAAAAGTTGATTGCTAGCTGGTAGCAAAGCCCCTTGGCGTTGCCGGGGGCTTTTTTAATGCTATTGTGCTAGTACAACAACGTGAGTATGTATGGCAATCCGCGCCATTGATCGCCTTAAAAAAGCAGCTAATCTTGAAGCAGTTAAAAGGACAGTTGAGCTTTCGGACGGAACAGAGTTTGATATGTGGGTTACTCCATTAACGATGGCAGAGCGAGAGCGCGCCCAAAAACGTGCTGGGTCGGATGATGCTAATGCGTTCGCCCTACAGCTTTTAATTGCTAAGGCTCAGGATGAAAAGGGCAGTGCTTTGTTCCTAGCTGGTGAAATTGATGTGCTTAAAAACGAAGTAAAAGACAAGGATTTGCAGTCTTTAATGCTGGCAATTTTGACTGACGACGACCAGGAGGCCATTGACCCAAAATCTTAAGCGCCGAGCTTCGGAAAGATAACTGGCTCATGCTGCAATTTGGCATTGCCAAGGAACTTGGCATGAGCTTGTCGGAGCTTAAGGCGACAATGACCGCAGAAGAGGTCATCGGCTGGAGCGCGTATTTCCAGGTATTGAACGAGGACCAGGAAAAAGAGTTCGCCAAGGCTCGCAGGCGCAGGTAGAGTGGGATAGTAGCGACAACAAGGTTTTTTCGTGGCAATCAGCTATCAGGCAAAAATTGATCTGATTGTTGCCGGTCTGGATCAAATTAAAACTGCGGAAAGACGAATAAAGTCGCTTTTAGCAGAGTCAAAAAAATTAAAAAGAGGCAGTGTTGCTCAAAGGGGTACAGCAGCTCTTGCTGCAACTACTCGCGAAAGTCGGCAACAATCTCGGAGCACAGTTAGAGCTGCTGAACGCAGACTTGAGCTTCAATCAAAATTAAACTCTGCTACTGACTTATACCAAAGAAAACTCCAGCAATTTCAACGTGCAGGCGGTCAAAATAATAAACAACTTCAAGCTCGTGTTGATCAGATAACGCAAGCTTTTACTGTCGGCACTAAAGAAGGTACAAAAAATCTTCGATTAACAAGAGCACTTGGGACAGAACTTGGACGTGTTGTTGAGAAACAGTTAGAGCTTAATCGAGCTAGAGCCCAAGCAAATAAAGGTTTTGAAGCCGGGAGGCGTGGGTTTGAACGTGTTGAGGCACTGCGATCCCAAGCTTTTGGAAACGAGAAAGGACTTCGTGCCGCTGAAAGTTTAGTTGGAAAAATCGGTCCAGCGGCAAGGTCAGGGGATCAAGTTGCTTTTAACGAAGCAGTAAGAAAAGCTGATGCAGCGTTACGGCGCTTAGAAAGTGAGTTCCAACAGGCAGTAAAAGCGCAAAGAAAAGCCAACAAAACCAAGCGCGATGTTGAAAGAGCTGAGCAAAAACTTGCAAACGAAACTAAAAAAGCTGCGAGAGATCGGGCAAGCCGACGCAAAAAACGTTTTCAGGATATTGCCACTGGTGCAGGTTTTCCGTTGTTGTTTGGCGGTGGTCCAATTCAATCATTAGCCGGTGGCCTTGGTGGAGCATTTGGAGGTTTTGGCGGATCTATTGCTGCTTCTGCGCTTGTTGCTCAATTTGAAGGGTTTGCAAAAACGACCGCAGAGGTTGGCCAAGCACTTAAATCAACAGGTGGAGCGTTAGATTTTGTACGCGAAAAATCTTTATTTAGTAGTGAAGAGCAAAAAGAGCTTGCTGTTCGGCTAGAAGAACAAGGAGACGCAGCTGGACTTGCCGCTCTTTTAACAGAAGAGCTAACAGATAAGATTGGAAACAAGGGGGTGGAGGCTTTGCAAGGTCTCGGAGATGAAACGGATAAAACAACAAAATTATGGAATGAGTTAACCTTACAACTACAATCTTTAATAGCCGGACCTTTAACTAAATTTCTTGAAATTGTTAATAGTGTCTTAGGAGTAAGAGTTGCTCAAAATAAATTTTCTGCAGCTTTAGGCGATGCTATAGCTGCTGCTCCAGGACGGAAAAAAGAAATCAAAGCTTTGTTAGAGGGCGAGCGAAATTTAGGTGTAAATGCTCGCGGGCTTTTAAGTAATGCGCTTTTTGGGTCAAGAACAGCAGCAGGCGTGGCTGATATTCAAGGATTCGACACAGAGGCCCTGGAGCGAATGACTAAATTTTTGAATAAAATTGTTGAAGAAGCAGGTCCTAAAAAGCCTCTAATACCTGTTACACCTGAAGATGAAAGAAGATTTACTGTTAGAGACACTGCAGCTGAAAAAGCTAGACGCCAAGAAGCGCGTATTCGGCAAAGACTAGCAGCACTTGAAGAGGAGAGGAAAAAGATACTTGAGATTTCCGACTTTAAAGATAAAATTGCTGCAGCTGAAGCTGTAAACGACTCACAACTTGTTATTCGTTTGCAGGGCGAGCAACAAATTGCGGAGATTGAAGCCGAACGTCTCAAAGATTTAACGAAAGTTACAGACCAACGATTAATTGATGCAATTAATATTAAAGCAACAACTGAAAAACTTGCAGCGCAGCGCAATACTGAGCGTCAAATTACAGAAGAGCAGCGTAAACGTAAGGAGCTTTTTGCCACAACAATTGAAGGTCTTGAGCACCAGCTCAAAATGACAGAAGCGACCAGCCAAGTAGAGCGAGATCGTTTAAGTATTGCAAAACAGCTCAAAGACCTTGGCGACAAGGGATTTACACCCAATCAGTTATCGCAAGCCAAGAGCATCATGGAGCGTCAGGCTAAAGCGCAGCAGCCCTTAAGCGCCTTTATCCGTAAATCTACTGAAGACTTAAATAATTTAGAGCAAGTTGCAGTAAACATCTCGCAAGGAATCGGTAATGCAGTTGGCAATTCAATGACAAGCGGCATTATGGGTTTGATTGAGGGCACCAAAGCAGCTAAGCAAGTATTCGCTGATTTCTTAAAAGATGTTGGTCAAATTTTGGCGCAAGAGGGTGCAAAGATGATTGCCACATACATCGCTATTGGTGTTGCTAAAGCATTCGCTGGTTTGACTGGTGGTGGATCTGACCCCGGATTTGACACAAGCACACCATTGCCAGGAGGCATGGAATTTGGTCATTTAGCAAGCGGTGGTCCAGCAGAAGCTAATCGCCCTTACATAGTTGGAGAACGCGGCCCTGAGCTATTTGTTCCAAGCCAATCAGGCGGTGTAATGCGTAATGAAGACATGCGCCAAATGATGGGACGTTCACCTGCAGGGGCAGGGGCACCGCAAATGAATTTCACCTTTGAGACTACTAATATTGGTGGAACAGAGTTTGTAAGCCGTGAGCAGCTTGAGCAGGCAATGGTTGTCACTCGCCGTCAAGCTACCAATGATGGAGCCAAAAGGGGTATGAGCATGACGTTAGATAAGATGCAGAACAGCCCACGCACACGCTCTAGGGTAGGTATTGGTTAATGACTACTACAGCTACTTTCCCCCAAATAGTGCCAACTACCCGTCGATTCAGGATGGGGGACATACCAAGCACTACCTATACCTCTTTGTCAGGGGCGGTATTTAGACGTGCGTTTGGGAACAAAAAAACTAATTACACTCTAGACCTTACTTTCGTAAATATTACGGACACAAATACTTTGACGCTGATAGAACACTACGAGGGCGTGAAAGGCACTTTTAGAAGTTTTGCTCTTCCCGAGGAAATCTTTAGCGGCATGATCGACGACTTAACTGACACAATTCAAGCACCGAGCAATGTTCAGTGGCGCTACTCTCGTCCACTTGAAGTTACCAGTGTTAAAAGCAATTTGAGCACTTTGACCATTAGTCTTGTCGCGGAGGTAAAGGCATGACAACTGAAATTAAAATTATGCAAAAATTTGACATAATTGTTAGCAACAATGACAAAGATCAATTTGTGTTTCAAAACTACTTTGTAGATGGAATTAATGGAATAGCGTTCGCGCCTTTCCAAGTCCAAGGCAGTGTGTCATCTATTGGCGGAGATAATTCTCAAATCCAAGTGTTGTTCCCTACGACAAAAGAAGCGGTTCAAATCGTAGATCAAGGCAACGGAAACAGGAGAAGTCAACTTACGCTTACGACAAATTACATTACGCAAGGGGAACAAGTTGGCAGTCAACTTTCGCAAGAGATTTACATTGGCATTGGAGCAAGTTTTAGCGAGGACACGATTGAGTTGCGCTTTAATACCGCAGTCGATGCGGTTGCGTCTAACTTCCCGGCACAGCGGCTGAACGAAGAAAATGTTGGTATTTTGCCTTTGGATTCTGCTTTATCATTGCGATGAATGACCTTATTGGTCTGCAGTACCAGTGGGGCGCGTCTTTTGCTGATGGGAGCGGCTACACGGACTGCTTCCAGCTTGTATGCGAAGTTCGCAAGCGTCTAGGACTGAGCGACTACTCCAGCAAGTTTGAGTGGGCCTACGACTGCTACACCCAAGAAACGTTTAAGCCAATTCGTCTTGCGAAGTGGTTACTTCAGACTGGAAGACGACTTACACTACCGGAACATGGAGCGGTAGCTTTGCTGGCTGATCCAACTAGCCCAGCACTGGGTAGCGTTGTTGATGGCAGCATTGTTTTGATTGCTCCTGGCAAACGGGTCATTCGCATCCCAGTGCCGCGTGTGTCTGCTTACTACTTCTGGATTGACTGATGCGTAAGCTTCTCCCATACGAGCACCAGCTGATTGAGGCACTGGGTGTAACGAAGGAAGAGTACCTAAATTTTGTTGCGATACAGCAAGACTATAAGGATCCAAAGATTGGCACGGTACTTGATGTACGCAATGAAACTGGCACTGTTGCTCTTGTACTGACAATTGTCGGTACCTTGTTCCAGGTAGGTGCGGCACTCCTAGCTCCGAAACCAGAAGTTCCAGACGGGGGTCGCCGTCAAAACAGACAGCAAAGATTTGCGCCGAGTTTTGGCTTCAACAGCGCACAAGATCTTGCCAAATATGGGGATCCTGTAAATCTTATTTACACTAACAATAGCGATAATCCTCTTGGCAGTGTAAGAGCAAACGGTTCCTTGGTTTGGTCTGCAATTGAAAACTTTGGCTCTTCGCAGTTTATGCAGCTAATGGTTGTTGTTGGAGCCTCACAGCTAAGAAAGATTGACCCTGACAGCATTGCTTTTGGGCAAAAAGATCTATCAACTTTCGACAAAGGCAGTTCTTTTGTCTTTTTAAAATCACAAGGCGATTCGGGGATTCCAAAGTTCGGTGACCTTAAGTCAGGCTACAAAAAGAATACTTTCTTCCCTAAGCGACTGGCTCCAAGCAATAGCGATAAGTCGGCTTGCCTAATTGCTTTTGAAGGGGACAAAAAATTAGGCTTCAGCCAAGCTTACTCTCCAACAACATCAACCAGCCTCGGCGTATTCGATGCAATACCCATTAATGTTAATGTTCTAGCTAGGGACAGCAAAGGCATAGTAGAGAGGGCCAACAATCGAATAGCCTTAAGCGAGGCTTATCAAGCCAGCAAATGGAAAAGTAGGACAGGAAATTTTGAAATAGAAGACAAGATTGAATTTGTATTTACAAAAGCATCAGGCAAAGGTTCGATTGATGGCGCTACGGACCCAGGCAAGACTGCGATCGATATGCGCCGCCAAATGCTTGAGTCTTTGGATTTTAGTAGTACCTACATGTTGGGTTCGGCTAAGTTTAGATTTAGTGGTTACGGTGGCAACAATAAAAGCATTGAAGGAGGAGATGTAAAAGTTCTTTTTGAATGTGTCGAAGGTGGTCACCCTCCAGCAAGTTCATACACGAGACTAGAGCCTAAGACTGATGACGAAGATTTAAAAAAAGAGATTGAAAATGCGATCAATACTTTATCTAATATAAAAACAACAATTGAGAGCGATACTGGAGAGGTCGACGAAGATGACGAACCAATTTTTGAAACTATAACAATAATCCCATCAATAATTCCAGACTCAGACCCCCCAGAGCTTTTTTTAAGTGATGAAGGCAATTTAAGTGAGCCTTTTAAAATCGAGAGCGAAAATCCGCCTATTGAGATTGATTACACTGGTACGCAAAAAATAACATGGAGGCCAGTCCTAGACTTAGTAGACGATAACGGTAATAAAGTTTCAGATTACCAGTTAGGTAGAAAGTCTGTAGACGCAGATCGCTCAGGGTCTATTGAGTATTCTAAAGAGGTAAGTCAAGATTTAAGGGATGATCAATTCATTGATGTTAGCGCAGTAAAGAAGAAGCTTCGACAGCAGAAAAAAGCGCTAAAAGCGCTAATCGATGATATTCACGAGGGCGCGTTTGATGGAGACAACTTGCCGTTTAATTCTAATAATGCTTATGAAATTGATGGTTATTCTGGTAGATCTCCAAGCGAAGATGTTACTACAAACTACGCACTCAGCGCATCGCTGGCAAGCCTTACAAGCAGTTTTGGTCCTTTACTAAATCCAAGCGACACAACTAGTACTAGAGGCATCAAACTTCATGGTTACGACAAGGGTTTTGTGGCAATCGACGTTGGCAGCAATGTGCCCTATACTTTTATCTATATAGATAGACGTAATGTTTGGAACTTTTTTACATTTAATGGGATCAGTAATGTCAATAAGCAAAAATTCTTCCCCAACGACCCCAACTTAAGGGATAAAAAAAGACCTAATCTTAAAGACGCCAAAGGAAAACTTTCTAATTTGCAGGCTCAGCGCGACCAGCTCGATAAAAGCACAACTAAAATTAAGTCGGACTCTGTTACTAACCCAAATTCTGACGTTAGAACTGTGCTGAATAAAGAGACTCAACTTGCCATAGCTCAATACGATTCAGATATAACTGATCAAGAAGAACTTGTGGAAGAGCGTCGGCAAGTAATTAATGATCGAATTGAAAGAAATATTGGAATTTTGCATAAACTTGCTGTAGTCATCATAAGAGATGACATCAACTATATTGAAACAATTATGGAGCAACTGCCTGCAAAAGATCAGGAGGATAAAGTGGGTAGGCAGCAAATTAAAAAAGACATGAAAGCAATAATAAAGCAGAAAAAAGATGATCTTGACTTTTTAACTGAAATTATAGACGACTGGGACGAATACACAAAAACATTTGACAATACATTCTTCTCGAAATGCTTGGTCAAAGCAGAAAAGACGACATACGAAACATTGAGTGAAGTTGATGCTGTTAATTTTTCGCTTAAGGTAAATCTTTCAAGAAGAATATCGGGCAGGCAGAAAAAGTACGGCGAAGAAAAAGTTAAAAAGTACAGTTCCTCTGACAACGGTGTCAAAAGTCGTATGGTCTTTTTCCGATTGTTCTATAAAAAGCAGGGAGGAAGCAGGAATATATTCAACATTTGCTTCGCAGTGAGAAGAGGTAGCGAGTCTGATTTCTATACTCAAATCCGCTTTATAGGATCTGATGGAACGGCAGAGCAGCCGCGCAGTAAATGGGTTTTTGAGTTCGAGCCTGTGTATGACGTAAAAGCAGAGAGCGAGATCAATCCTTTTGCGAAATACGCTTTTATAGAAGATACAAGTGAGGACCTTCAGGTATGGCCTTCTACGAGCAGCCAAGTTAAAGTTTGTTGGTCTGGGCGAACTGTTGACGCTAACAGCGATATTGGCTATTTCCCTGACGAGGACGAAAGGGGTCCTACCGACACCAACGAATGGGATATGTTCTCGGTTAATTCAGACACTAATGTACGATTTAGTCATGAAGCGGGTCCAGAAATAGCGCTTACGGCCGTAACGGAGCAACAGCTTGATCAGTCAATAAAGAATAAATATAAAAACCTAACCATGATGTCTTTGGGCGTATACGCCAATCGTGGATTGCAGGATTTAAGAAGTGTCAGCGCATTGGTATTGAAGGGAAAAAGTTGTTTTACAATCAACAAAAATACAGAGTCTATATCAACCAGTCAAAATTCAACAAGCTACGCTCCTGATATATTTGTAGATACTTTGCTTGACGAGGTAAACGGTGTTGGCAAGTATGTCGATCAATCAAACATTGACCTCTCAAGCCTTGCTCTAGCTAAAAAGTTTTGCATCAACAACAATCTTCCTAAGGCTGACGGTAGCTCAGGAGGCGTAAATATGTTTATGGATGGAATCGTTGCTGATGCTGGCTCATGGCGTGAATTTTGGATTAGTGCTGCACCTTTTAGCCTGCTGGAACTAGCTCGTAAAAATGGGAAGGATACTTTAGTCCCAGCATTGCCAGTTAGGCAAGGAGGTAAAGCTGCCGACGACGCTGGTTTGCCGATAGGACTAAACATTTCAGCGTTATTCACTGCTGGCAATATCTTGCAGGGCTCATACAAAGAAGAGTTTTTAGATTATGGCACCAGCACTGAAGACTTAATTGCGTCAGTAATCTACAGAGAATTCCAAGAAAACGAAAAATTTAATCGCAATAGAAGTGTGAACGTGCAGTTGGAGGACGCGCAAGAAAGTAGTTCAATCAGAGAGACTTTTGATGCAAGTCAGTTTATTAGTCAAAGAGAGCAGGCCATTATGTTTGGGAAATTGCTTTGCAATCAACGCCGTCACATACGCAAAGGCATTGAATTTCGTACTTTGCCATCTGAGGCAGGCTTGGAGCCAGGAGATTTTATCTACGTGGATATTGGCCTCAAGACCTGGGATCATTATTCATCCGGGATGGTAATGAAAGGCGGTGAATTAAACACACCCCTTAGAGATCAGCAAGCTGTCGGAAGCAGTACTTTTAATTTTTTAGTCTATAAGCATGCGAATGAGGCTTTAGAATTTAAATCAAATTTTAAAGCTTTAGAAAACGTGCAAGTAGAAACGACAACAGAAGGAGTTAGCACTGCCGCCAGCCTTAGCCCTACGTACGAGGGTTATATGTTTGTCATGGGTGAAGATAAACCGAACAAACGTGTCTTTAGAATTACTGAGCTTGCCATCGAAGAAGAAGGCGAGCTGAGTGTTAAGGCCGTTGAGTACCCATGTTTTGAGGACACAGGCAAAACGCGAGCCCACATTGCAGACTTCCGTAGCAGCAAGTTTAAGGTGAGCTAAGATAATGGCAATGTTCAGGCCAATTGAATGGCATTTTTCACTGGCCGCACCGGCTCGCTTGTTTTCAACAGCAAGCCCGTAGCAAAAATCCGTGACTGGTCTCTTGAGACGACCGTAGAATTGCTCAGCACTAATACAATTGACAGCGGCGTCAACACGTTTGTACCAGGGGTCAAAGGCGCGACGGGCAGTGCAACATTGATGTATTACCGGCTTGGAAGTGGAGAAGGTACAGAGTTGACAGAGTTCACTGAGTTGCTTGGGAAGCTTATGAAAGCTACTACAGCTTCTGATGACGGCAGTATCACCACAAACGATAGGGTGTCACTTGAATTAAATGTAGGGGCAGGCGAGGATGATGATATTAAGTTTAATGCTTACATAACTTCGGCTAGTGTGTCTGTTAGCACTGGCGAGTTGAGCGTAGTTCCAATTAATTTCACTGTTGATGGTGGTTTTTCTGAAGTGATTAGCTAATGGCTTTTTACCTTGGCCAACACGGCAACATTCGTTTACGCCGAGGCTCCGATATTTTTATTGGAAGCATTGAAGCCTCGATTGATCCTGACGACGTAAATACAGTTCTGGAGCGCCTTGGCGTTGACGGTGCTACTGACAACTTGTTTTCTGGGGATAAAGTCGATATAACCACAACAGACAGCCGTGGCCTGGCCTTCATCCCAGCATCGAACTGGAGTAGTGGCGTAATTGAAGACACATTTAGTACGTTTGTAAACGTCAATCAAGCTGGCGGACTAAGGCTTTACCCTAGCTTTGAAGACTCAATTAATAACGTCAGGGCTAATGAAATAGACTTGCAAGCATTTACAGGAAGTCCTATTGCAATAACTGTGTCAGTCAGGGACACACGTTACAACATTCTTGGCAATGTGTCGCGATATGAGTTCAACACATCCCGTGATTCAGTTGACCTTACAACACTTTCCGACAAGTACAAGCAGCAACATAGCGCTGGCTTAATTAGCGGCAGTGGCCGAATTGAGTGCGCTTTTGATTATACAACGCTTGGCCCTAAAGAAGCTCCACTGATCATGTTGCAAATTATTCAGCGTCTCGATCTTGGCTCTGCGTTTGATATTGCTTTGTACCTCACTGACAAAGAGATTGTTCCTACTGTTCCGAATATTTTTTACCAAACAACTGCTGTTACAACTTCTACTGGTATTACAGTAGAAGCAGACGGACTTGTTTCATGCACGATTGATTTTGTTGCTACAGAAGAAATCAAGCTGATTATCGGCAAACCCTCCGAGTACATCCTGAAGCAAGATGACGATCGGATCAGGGTTGAACATGATTTGGATTTCCTTCTTCAGGAGATAGAGGACTAAACTGGGACCAAACGTTCCTGTCAACGGAGTAGGGCCTTGGCTGACCAACGAATTACAGAGCTAAATGAGCTGTCCAAGGCTGGCGTTGCAGCTGTTGACGTTTTGGCAATCGTTGACATCAGCGGTTCTGAAACCAAGAAGGTCACCACCAAAAATTTAGTAGATGCTGGCCTAGACCTAATCGATGTCAGCACTATTGACCTTGATAAACTCGATCAAAGTAGTACAACAAAGATTGGCACTACTGCGGTTGCAGACGACGCAATAACCTATAGCAAAATCCAAAACGTTACAGCAACAGACCGTTTACTGGGACGTAGCACGGCAAATGCCGGTGTAATTGAAGAAATCACTTGTACAGCAGCAGGTCGAGCGTTGCTTGACGATGCAAGTGCCTCTGCCCAACGCACAACACTTGGCATTGACACAGATGACAGCGTTACTTTTGGAACAGTAACCGCAAGCTTAAATTCTAGCAACGCCACAATTACTGGCGGCACAATTACTGGAATAACAGATGTTACCGTTGCAGACGGCGGCACGGGAGCTTCGACTGCAGCTGCTGCACGTCAAAACCTTGGTGTTGAAATTGGCGTAGATGTCCAGGCTTATGATGCCGGCCTTCAAAGCATTTCTGGTTTAACAACTGCAGCAAATCAAGGTATTTTTCTTACTGGGTCTGACACTTATTCAGTTTATACATTTACTGCGGCAGGTAGAGCACTTCTAGACGACGCTGATGCTGCAGCACAACGCACCACGCTAGGCCTTGGAACGCTTGCTACACAAAGTGGTACTTTCACTGGTACTCATTCTGGTGCATCAAGCGGTACTAATACTGGCGACCAAACCATTACGCTTACCGGTGCTGTTACTGGCACTGGCACTGGATCTTTTGCAACATCAATTTCATCAGGGGTTGTTGGCACGGCGCAGATCGCAAGTGATGCTGTCACTTACGACAAGATTCAAGACACAACATCTACAGATGTAATCCTCGGTCGCAGCACTGCTGGTGGCGGAACAGTTGAACAAATTGCATGTACTGCTGCTGGACGTGCTTTATTGGATGACGCTAATGCAGCAGCTCAACGGACAACTTTAGGCCTTGGGGATCTTGCCGTTGCTACTGGCACTTGGACAGATGGTTCTTCGTTTGCTGGAACAAGTTCTGGCACTAATACAGGGGATCAAACAATCACGCTAACTGGCGCGGTAACAGGTTCTGGCACCGGATCATTCGCCACAACACTGGCTAGCAATATTGTTGCTGCAGCCAACATTCAATCAAGCGCAGTTACGACCGCAAAAATAAACGACTCGGCTGTAAACGAGGATAAATTAGGCGATCAATCAACTTGTGTTGTTAGCAACGCAACGCCTTCAGGCACTGGTGCTTTTGTAGGACAAGCCTGGTACAACACCAGCACGAGCATTGCATATCGTTGGAGCGGAACCGCATGGGCGCAAGAGGCTGGAATTCAATCAGTCACAGTTACTGAATCAACTCCTTTATCTATAGCGGTCAATAATCCTGATGATTTTACGGCAAACATTACGTTAACGCTTGATACACAAGCCGCAAACGCTGTATTCGTTGGGCCTGCGTCTGGGTCTGATGCCGCTCCAACATTTAGAGCACTTCTTCCTGCTGATTTACCTGATGCGACTGCATCTGCGAAAGGTATTGTTCAGCCAGGCACTGGTCTTAGCGTTACTAGTGGATCGATTGGAATTACAAATAGCGTCACTGCTGCAACAAAAAGCGGAATTACCTTTAATGCTCAGGGCCTTATAACGGCTGCTGTTGACTTAGTGGCAACAGACATCCCCGATCTCGATGCTGTCAAAGTCACAACTGGAGCATTTAGTTCAGATCGTATTGCTAACGGTGCAATTACAGCATCGAAACTTGCAAATAAATCGACAGCATCAATTGGGGAAACACTGCCAGTAGCAGCGTTTACGGGACAAATTCATTTCAATCCCCTCGATAAAAACTTTTTTCTGTGGGATGGAAACGTTTGGCAGTCAATTGGTATTTCAGCAGGTGCAATCATTCTCGCTGGTACTTATGACGCCAGCACAAACCAAGTTGCATCAATAACTGGCGAGGGCTCTGCGATTGGATTGACAGTCGGCAACGCACTGCCTTCTCCTAGCAGCACCAATAGCAATTATTACTTGGTCGTTTCTGAGCCGGGCACTGGAACGTCACCTGCTCCGACTGTGGCTCTCGCCCCTCCTGACTTGCTGTTGTCTACTGGCACTGCATGGCTTGAGATTGACGTTAGCAGCACTTACACAGCACAAACAGCTAACAACGTTGCCTTTAGTCCAGCAGCAAACCTTGGCTCAACCAATGTTCAATCTGCGCTGGAGGAAGTAAGTAATGAGTGCCGCAATGTAGACAACATGACAGGCGGCACGCTTGACGTTGCCAGAGGCGGTACGCATATTGCTTCTTATACAAAAGGTGATTTGATTGCTGCCAGTGCAGCGACAACACTTACGAAACTTGGTGTTGGCACAAACGGTTACATCCTTAGTGCGAACAGCAGCACAACAACCGGTCTTGAGTGGATTGCCAATCAAGTTGGAACGGTTACTGGAGTAACAGTCACAGCTCCTCTTGGAGTTACTAACGGCACTACAACTCCAGCGCTAACAATTAG
>TARA_R100001463_G_scaffold51013_5_pt1 | contig 13200 bp, 7 predicted proteins | sample TARA_R100001463 | Tara Oceans TARA_R100001463 (sample SAMEA2622242) | marine metagenome | biome: marine biome (ENVO:00000447); feature: deep chlorophyll maximum layer (ENVO:xxxxxxxx); material: "saline water (ENVO:00002010), including plankton (ENVO:xxxxxxxx)" | depth 40 m
CTGATAAAACTATAACAATTGATCACGAAGATACCTCTAGTCAAGCTTCAGTAGATAATTCAGGTTTAAACGTAATACAAGATGTTACATTAGATACATATGGTCACGTTACTGGTTTAGCATCTGTTGATTTACAAAGTGGTATAGATGGTAGAATAACAAACAGAGAGTTTAGCGGAACATTAACACCAGGTGGAACATCTGGTCAACAAGGTTATATTGCTAAATCAACAAACACGTACACAGTTTATCACGCTCTTAACACTAGAGATATATTGTGTCAAGTAGTACAAGTAGGTTCACCATATGCTACTATTAATGTAGATATTAGAAGATCTTCAGCAAATGAGGTTCAAGTTTTATTTGGACAAGCAGTTACTAACGGTGACTACAAGATACTTATTAGCAAAATAGGTTAATATACAAAATTAAATTAAAATATGGCTCAACAATTTCTCACAGGTGTAAAAATAACAGCTGGTGATGAGAATACTTTATTTCTCAACACTGGGGCTACTAATCAACAGCCTGCTATTTTTTACCAAGTAAATGGTAGTAATAAATTCGAACAGAGAGTTGGTAGTAATTTTGAGCTGTATAATTACACTAGATCTAACTGGGACTTTCATCTACAAGGTTCAACTGGTTATTTAGCTTTAGGTCACAATGCACCTGGAGCCGGACTTCACGTAAAAGGTACAACCAACTTAGCATCAAGATTTATATTCACGAAAGACTTATCTACAGACAAAATTTTATTTGGTGGTGCAGACCACGATAATTTTGATACTTTTGTAGGTTCCTCAAGCAATCACTCATTTACCATAACTCAAAACGGAGCAGCTGCTGTAACAATAGATACGTCGAAAAACGCAAATTTTACAGGGACAGTAACAGCTAAAGGACAATTAAACGTAGTAGACTCTGACGGAACTTTAAACCACATAAGAGCACATTCTAACAGTACTGAAGGATTTTTAACAGTTAGTAATGGTAGCAACTGGGGTTTTATTGTTAGAGGACCTGGTAACGACCCTAGAATAGGTGCTTGGTATGGTGGTGTGTTAAAGATAGAAGGTTTCCATAGTTCAGATGGAGCTACAGGTGCTAACGCTATTGATTTTGCTCAATTTGATTTTGGTAATGATAAATTCCAAATGAATGCTGCCAACTCAGTTTTTGCAGGTGATGTAACAGTAAATGGGGGAGATTTTAATTTAACAAAACAAAATGGTTCCCCAACAATTAACATGCTATGGGATGGCAATAATCCGGGCACTGATACTTTATTGCATTATCTTAATTACAAAGTAGATTATAGTGGGACACATCAAGATTGGGGTGGTATAGAACATAGAACAACTACTAGTGCTACGAGAACAAAATTAAATTTCAATGTAAAATCTACAGGTGGTAGTGTATTAAACGCTTTATCATTAGACGGAACTACTGATGGTACCGCCGCGACTTTTGGAGGAAGAGTAACATCTCCATCAACATTTATATCTAGCTCAGTAGGCACTGGTAATCCAACTCCAGCTACTGATAATGTAAGATTTAATGGGTATGGTATGATTGGTAATAGGGGTAATTTATATGTTACTAATTCTAATTCTTCAGGTATAGTTCAAATAGGAGTAGGTGGTGCACATAATAGTAATCCTAAATTAACTGTAGGTGGTACTGATAGTACGTTTTTAACAAACTTAGGTGTTGGAGGTGCTCCAGGCGCTAAATTAGATGTTAACTCAGGCGCTGCTAATACAGTAGCTATATTTGAAAGTACTGATGATAAAGCTTTTGTAATACTTAAAGATAGTGATACAAGTACTCATTTAATAACTAAAGATAATAAATTTTCTATAGGTGAAGATTCAACAGATTACGATAATTTCAAAGTTGACATCACAACAGGGGATACGAATATTGCAGGTGGAGGTGCTTTTGGAGGTAATGTTACTATAGGGAGCGGAAGCACAAGTGCTACTAGATCTTTAACTTTACTAACTAACTCAGAACAAGATACAGTAATAAATCTAAAAGAATCTAGTGCTAATTATGGTTTCAGTTTAAACTACGACGGTGTTGCTAACGATTTTATAATTAAAAGACACGATAACTCAGCAAGTGGAACAGATGTTTTAACTCTAAACAGAACCGATAACAATGCGGTTTTTGCAGGTTCGGTAACAGCAACTTCATTTTCTGGTGACGGTAGTAACTTAACTGGTATTACATCAACTGATAGTACTAAGGTGGCTAAAGCCGGTGATACTATGAGTGGTGATTTAATTATTAGTAAAACAGACCCTACAATTACTCTTGTAGATTCTTCTGGTGCTAACACTGATCCAAATGGTACAATAATATTTTCAGAAGTATCTGGAACACAGAATTTTGATATCAATTATAATGGCGCAAGTGATAGATTAGAGTTTAGAGGAAGAGTAGGTAATAACGATAATACAGATTTAGCATATATAAATAGAGATTTAACCACTACATTAGAAGTTTTAGGTGGTGCAACTTTTGCAGGTGATGTAACTATAAATAAATCAGACCCAGTATTAATATTAAATGATACTAGTACTAATGATAACCAAGCTCAAATATGGTTAAGAGAAAGTGCTGATTATGGTTGGCAAATGAATTATAATAGTGATTCTAACGACTTCTTTACCTTAGATATAGTAGATGGTGGAACTGTAAGTAATGCATTAACTATAAATAGATCCTTAAATGCAACTTTTACAGGAGCAGTGAACATGGCAAGTGGCAAAATAACTAGTGATGGTTCTGCTGCTGCTGGTGCTTATTTTGAATTAAAACATGCTAATAATAATTCAACTGATGTTTGTGCTACTATTAATTTAACTAATAATACTGGTGGTTATGCAGCAATAGTAGGTGGTACAACAGGAGCAAACAACACGGGGTATATACAGTTTAAAACTGATAATGCTGGTACACAAAGTACCGTGCTTACTTTAAATGGTGATAATTCATCAGTTTTTAACGGGAACGTAGAAATTACTGGTGATACCGCTAGCCCACATACAGACAACGCTTTTATAGTATATAGAGGTTCTGATGGCAGCAACGCATTAAGAGTACAGAACTCTGGTGAAGTTGTAGTGCAAAATAACTATCTTTATGCAGCAGGAGCTGGTGTGTCGCTATATGTACAAGCTGGAGCTGTAATAAGAGGTAGTATTTCAAATGACGGTGGAGATGTAAGAATTGCAGATAACTTAGTAGTTACAGGTAATTTAACAGTAGATGGCACAACTACAACTTTAAACACACAAACAGTAGAAGTTGAAGATAATATAATACAACTTAATACAACACAAGGCTCGCCAGATACAGCAACAGCTGCTACATCTGGTATATCTATTTATAGAGGTGATGGTGTTACACAAGCTAGCTTTATATTTGATGATGGTGACGACACTTGGAATTTAACTGATTCTTTAGAGGTTGCATCAAATATAACATTAGGTTCTGCTATTGTACATGCTGCAGATACAAATACTAATATAACTTTTTCAACAGGCCAGATACTTTTACAAACATCTACAAATGGAAATTATTTAAACATACATAACAATGGTATTAATTATTACAATGCTTCTAGTCACAATTTTACTGGAGCTATTATTTGTAATAATAAAGTTACAGCTGATTTAGGTTTTACATCTCATAATCAAAGAGGTGTATCTACAAATCCATCATTAACAGAAGAATATCCATTAGGTCATTACACTGGTGGTAAAGAAATTTGGTCACTAGATACAACTTGGTCTAACTCACAATTACAAGAATATTTTAATAGCACTAACGTTGAGTGGTATGAAGATTCTACCGCGCCAGCTGGTTATTCTATAAAAATTGATGGAGCTGTTAACACTGGTGGTTATTATGGATCTGGTTTCCCCTACATACCTATTGAAGAAGGATCAATATATTTAATAGAAGTTTATATTAGAAATGAATCTGGTAGCTCTATAGGTCACTATATGGGTACGCAAGATTTTGAGCACGATTTTACAGCAACAGCGAGTGGTTCTGGTAACCCTGGTAGTTATGGTTATCACTTGATGGCTAATCATAACCCGGGAACAGATTGGCAACATAGATATGCTTTTGTGTCTGGTCACCACAATAGTGATTATGGAAAATTTGAAACAGACGCAAAATATTTTACACCACATTCTTTATTTAACTATAGTCACAACTCAGGTACAAGAAGATGTTATATATCTGGCTGGAGAGTAACTAGAATAGCAGAGCAAGAGTTTTTTGCTCAAGGAACAGCTGCTAAACCAGCTATAGTTTTAGATGATGGAGTTTATAACTCAGTACCTAATTCAGGTTTATACAGAGAGTGGTATGATGGCTCTACCGCTACTAAAGATCAAATATCAGTATCAATAGATGGTACAAGAAGGTTAAGAGTAAACGAAGCTGGTGTTTGGACTGATGAAAACTTTTATGTAGGTGGCGACTGGAGAACTTTTAGTTCCACTTGGGATGCTTCTGCCGGTACATCAGGAGCTGGTTTTAGATTTCACAATACACACACTGATACGAATGGTATTGTTGCTTTAACTATTTCAGCGACTGGTGATGGTGTTTTTGGTGGTACTATGACAGCAAAAGGAGCCACTATTAATTCACCTACTGGAAGTGGTCAAGATACTATTATAAATTTAACAGGTACCAACACAAGTAACTTTGGAAGCACTTACGCTGTAAAATCACAAATAAAAAGTATAGCTATTGGTAACACTAATGCTTACGCGTCTAAATTAATATTTTCTACTAATGATACTTCTAATAATTTAAATCCAGCTTTACAAATAGATGAAAATCAAAACGTAGAGGTTTATGGTAATGTTAGACATCAAGGTACAACAATGACAGAGGGTACTGATGTTGATCAGTACAAGTATTTCCCAATGACATTTCAGTTATCAGCTAATACTTGGACTGATACTGGTATTGACGGAACGGATCTTGCCACAGGTGTTTATGCAATGCAAGTTTATGTAAGTGATTTTAACGTTGGTGGTGGACATTATTATGAGTATTACTCAGGTATGTTAAGTTGGTATGCAGATAGTACTAATAGCACGCATGTAGATGAAATACCAATACATAGAGCTGGTCATGCACCTAACAGTGGTGATGTACAGTTTAGAACACAGAGAGCATCAGGATCAGATACACATGATTTAATGTTACAAGTAAAACACAACCTTGCTTACACTGGTGCGTTAGATAATAGTAATGGTGGTAAAATAATGAGGTTTAAATTTAGAAGATTAATATAATAAGATATGGCATTAAGATTTGACGAAATACAGTTATTTAATAGCGGCAGCGATCAATACCCAGTTTTATCAAGTGGTACTGGTAATGGTCTGAAAATACAAAGCGCAACAGGTTATGGAGATTTTGGATCTGGTAACACTAGTTATTTTCATATAAGTACAGATAGAAATACTTTTTATTTTAGCAAACCCGTAACAATAAATGGTAACATTGGTGGTTACAATACATCTAATACAGCTACATTTGATAAATTTATTGATTCAGTTAATACTACGTTTTTTGTTGATCCTCATAGTTATTCATTAGTAAGTAGATTTTTAATAGGAGCGGAAACAAGTAGTTCCAGTACAGGTATGTATGATTCATTTATAGACAGTGGTAGTTCTTATTTTCAATATCCTAGAGCTATAATAGTTCACGAAGATTCTTCTACTGGTGGCATTGATGAAGCAGATGTTGGTTTATTTATATTAAACAAGCATGGTGCAAATAATACATGGGCTAAATTATCATTAGGAACTAGAGAAGCATCAGGTGCTGGTAACAGTGTGTCTATAGGTGGTATAGCTGTACAAAAAACAACTGGAACATCTAATGCTTGGGCAGCAGGTGATCTATATATTTGGACAAAGAAAAACGCAATACAAGTAATAAACCAAAAGTCTAGCCAAGATGGTAACACAGATATGTACGGTAACTTACATGGTAAGCAAAATAAAAACACACCGGGTATACCAGTTATAGATGGTTTTGTTGCTGGTGAGGGTGTAGAAAATGGTGAAGCTCATTTTACAATACCTAGTCTTAGCCCAAACAAACTAGCTGGCGCTAATTGGAGGTATACTGTTGCGGCGGATATAGATGGTACAGCTTTTACTTTAAATTCAGCTGTGTTTTCGGTTGGTAATGGCTACCATTCAATAGGTAATTTAACAGCTGGTTCAACAAGCTCTAGCATAATGACAATAATAATAAGTGGCGTAAGCTTTAGTCACGCTTCTTCTGTTGGTATAGCTTTTTCAGCAGCTGCTTGGAGGGCAAAAGATGTTGAGATATTCACGTCTACAGATGGTACTAATTATACTAGCAGGGTAAACAATGAAGACAACCCAAGAGGAACTACATACGTTACTTTTAGCACAGGTGGCACAGCTACTACACATATAAAATTTGTACTTAAAAACTTCGCTACAACTTCAACTAGAATAGCTAATATTTTTGCTGGAAATTATAGTGGTGGAGATAATAGAGTTATAGATAAATTTCAACCAGATACTAAGTTTAAAAGCTTAAGAATAGATTCTTCTGGAGAAACTGATAATGAGTATTTAGTGCTTCAAGAAAGTGGTGCACAAAGATTCAGGATATATGAAAACAGTAATAATGTATATTTTGATGGTGGACCAGGAAACACGACCTTTAGAACACGACAAGGAGGTGGTTCAGGTAATTTTTACATATATCAAGGATCATTATATGTTAATAAAATATACGATTTAGATGCTAATGAATTCTACTTAGATCCTAGCGTTTATAGTTCAAACAGAAATTCTTATTTATGGGAAAAATCTAGTTCTACAATAAATATAAAATCATATGGTGAAAATCATCTTAAAATAGGTAGATCTGGCAGTGGTTATGTATTTGCTTTAATGGGAGATGATATAAATGAAAACGCAAATAATCACGGGCAAAACTGGGAAGTATCTTTTGACTTTAACGCGGCTAGTGGTAATGATTCAACACATTTTGGATGGGCATTTAATTATCAAGATCAAAATAATTTTTACGCAGTAATTATAAGAGACGCTAATGTCGTTAGGGTTCAAAAACAAGTTAGTAGTGTACAAACATACCCAGTTGCAGCGGTTACAACTAATAATGTGTCTGGAAATACTATAGACGTGGATGATAGCTGGCATAATTGTAGAATACAAAAATCAAAAAACTATATAATAGTAGAGATAGATGGTGTAACTCAAATAGCTACAACAATAGAAGCTTCTCTTTCTTTTGATTTTGGTAGAATGGGATTTGCTGTTTACGATAACAGTGTTGAATTTAAAAACTTTTCTCTTAGAAGAGGAGCTCTTCAACAGTTAATATTAGGTTCTGGTGTAGATCCTGGTAGTTCTTGGAACGGTATATATGATGATGATAATTTAGTTTTAACAGATGGTTCTCTAACTATAAATCCCCATAGAAGAGGTGATTACGGTGAAAACGCAACAAGCGCAACGTCAACATCATTTAACTCAAGATTAAATATATGGTCAGATTCTGAAGATCATATCACCTTTGGTGGCGCTAACACACATATGGTTTCTGCTTGGGAAACTTGGAAGATATGGATTAATAATGATAGTGGTAGTAATGGTATGTTGAGATTATACCACAAAAATTCAAAAACAGAATTTGCTAGATTTGCTGGAGATGGTTCAAGTAGTTTTATAACTGGAACTTTTTCAGCAACAACTTTTGACGGTAATTTAACAGGTAATGTAACTGGTAATGTAACTGGTAATGTAAGTGGTTCATCTGGATCATGTACTGGTAATGCAGCTACAGCAACAAATGCTGACAAAGTAGATAATGTACATGTTGGTGGACTTTTCCAAATACAAGCCAACCCCGGCGTGCATGGTAGTAATACTTATGCTATGTCAAGTAACTTGTATCCTGAACCTGCGGCTAATTATTTTGGACACAACGGTAATAACACTGGATTAAACGCTTGTGTTCTTAGACACAAAATAGTAGATTCATATGGATACACTAGTTCTTGGGCAGATGTTTCATCAGAAACAAACTTTAATAACTTGCTTGGTAGCAATATGGCTCACCAATGGGGTAATTGTAATTTAAAAAGAACAAAAAGTGATTATATAATATACTTTGGTAATCAAACTGGTTATTGTTTTGTTGGTTATCTTTTAATGACACATTCCACACACGGTAATAGTTTTAATATTAAAATTGAAACTACTGCTACAGATCCTGGTACCACAGTTGCTAATAGAACCGCTAATGTAGGTTCTGGTGGTTGGACTTTAAAATATGAAACAGGAAATCAATCGAGTTGGCCAGGTTATACAAACCATAAAGTTTATTGCCAAATCGGTGGTAGTGCTGATGATTTTATGCGTGTTAGATTAACACCAACCTGGAATAGTGGTAACTCACATGAAATATCTTTAGGTATAATTTCTATGTTAGCTAGTTACGGAACTTTTATACAAAGTTTAAAATTCGATAACTTAGCCGATGCTCAATTTCATGGAGGTGCTAATTTTAGAAACGGTAAAAAATTAACCTTAGGTTCTGGTGGTCATACTGATATACATCATACCGGAACACACGCTTTTATAACAAATAAAACAGGTGGTTTATTTATTGGTAACGATCAACAAGATGGTAACTTAGTATTTCAATGCGATGATGGTAATGGTGGTATGTATGACTACTTTTATTTAGATGGTGGTAGCGCTACATATGCTAGTTCAGCAACAACCGCTGTATACACTAAATGGGGTAATAAATCACACATACACTTACAAGAGCACGACTCTAGTATAATAAAAGAAGCTGGTGGAAGTAATGGTAACTACCCTGCTGTAGAGGTTTACTCATCTGGCACAGCTGATACTGGCGCCGCAATTGCAATACAACAACAAACGTCAGAAGGTGATACTATTATATTTGCGGATTACGAACCACATGTTGAGTGGGGTATAAGTGCTGAAAACGGTTCTAACTTATTACATTTTACAGCTGGTAATACAACTGGTAATAGTGATTTAGGAAATAAAACATTTTATAATAACGCTGGTAGTGCTAGAACAGCTTATAATAAAATGCAGTTTAATTTAACCGACGGTAAAATGGCTATTGGTGGTGCTTTAGCTGTTGGTCTTTTAACACCTTCACAGGCGCTTCATGTAAAGAGTACTGGAACTCAAGCTAGGTTTCAATCTACTTCCTCTTACTCTGATATTATGTTTACAAACTCAGGTGGTACTGGTGGTTTTTTAAACTTTGGAGGAACAACATCTTTTAACGTTTACGTTGGTGGTGGTTCTGCGTCAAACTTAGAAATGTCACTAACAAACACAGGTACGCTGACTGTTAGCGGAGATGTTGTTGCATTTGGTTCACCATCTGATATAAGATTAAAAGAAAATATAAAACCTATAAACTCAGCTTTAGATAAAGTAATGAAACTACAAGGTGTTACATTTGATTGGAAAGAAAAACAAGATGCTGTTGATAGAGAAGGTAATCCTGTTGAGTTACAGAAGTGGAAAAGTGATGTAGGATTTATAGCTCAAGATGTGCAAAAAGTTATACCAGAACTTGTAAGAGAAAATGAAGACGGTATGCTTTCTATGAGACATAAAGGTATTGCACCTATATTACTAGAAGCTATAAAAGAATTAAAAGCAGAAATAGAAGAACTAAAAAAACAAATTAAGTAATGGCAGTTCCAGGTTCAGGTCCAATAAGTTTGCTAAAAATTTTTTCTGAAAAAAATGAAGATGATTATACGTCTAATAATGACGATGGTGAAAATAGTTTTAGCTTACGAGGTTTAAGTAGTAACGCTAACAGTGACTCATCTGGTGGCAACATAAATCTTAACGTTCATAGTCCTAGCTCACCAGATAGTAACACTCCTCATAAAATGTCTGAGTTTTACGCATATGATCATGATTTTACACCTATTGCATGTAATTTAGCTATGGATGTAGTGTTTTTAATTGATTATACTGGATCAATGACTGGTGACATGGACGATTTAAAAACGCATGTAGCTACTATAACAAATAAAGTTGTTGAAAGATCTGGTGGAGACTATAGGTTAGCAGCTGTTTTAATAGATCAAGGTAGTCAACCTACTTATTGGGCTAACGCAACAAACACGGTTGTAGCTAACTTAAACTCGGCTTATAAATATAACTCAGGTAATATATACCTCGCTGCTATGGTTCCGTTTAGTCACTCAAATAAATCTGATTTTGATACAAAAATAGGATATTTAAATGCTGGTGCTAATGGTTCAGGTAGTAACAGTTCAACAGGTATGGAAATAGGAACTGGTAGTGGAAGCCCAGAACCAAATGATACCGCTATAGATAGAGTTATTAATCATGACTTTGCTGGCGCTTTTAGATCTGGTGTTAACAAAATGATAATATTAATGACAGACAATGCACCTGATGGTGATGGTGATGATAATTTTAACGGGGCTGAAGAGTATAATAAAATGGGTACGCTATCATCTGATGCAGTTTCTAATAACATTACAATTATGATATGCGGAGATATAAGTGACAGTGGTACGTATCCTCAATCTGTTCATGGTATATATCAAGGGTATGCAACTAACACAGGTGGTAGTTTTAATAGTAATCATGATCCAAGTGATATTACGGGTTTTATAAACACTATATGTAATAATATTGAAAGTTTATATCCTAGTGTTACTACTAAATCTGAAACAAGTGTCACGTCTAGCGGTTTTACAATGAATGGCGATGTAGCTAATGATAGCACAAATATTACACATAAAGGTTTTGTAAGATCAACATCTAATGTAAACTTAAGAAAAGGCATTGGCGGTGTTACAGACACAGGTTCTTTAGGAACTGGAACAGCTGGTTTTAGCAGCGCGGTAACAGGTCTTAGCGCTAACACAACTTATTATTATAGAGCATACGCTACTACTAGTGATGGTGGTGGTTTAACTTCGTATGGTGATATAGAACAAGTAGCAACATCACAGCTTTCAAATACAGCTGCTATTTCTGTATACAACGTAAGTCAAATAAAAGGTGTTTTTGCTTGTGGTCAAACAACAAACGATACTTGGTATTTCCCAGATATGTCACCTGCTATTGGAGATCAAGTATATACTAACAGTAGTAACTCATCTACCCCAAGCGCTGGTAAATATGGTTATAAATCTATAGGTACTGGTACTACAAATGTAAGATTTGAAGTTAACAGTAGCGGTGTTATAACTAGTGTAAATTCGTGTTAATATGAAAATAGAAGAAAATAAAATAAAGGAATATTCAGGAACTAGTTTTAGTGTAACTAAAACAAATGGAGTTTCTAAAATAGATTTTGGAGATAAAAAATATATAGAAAACACAAACCATTATGGTAAAGTATTTTTAGGTGATTGTGATCCTTGTACAAAAATAAAAGCTTTGTATAATAATTTTACTTTTGATAAAATACTAATAGGTGGTTTAGGTTTAGGTTTATTACCAGAGTACGCTAAATCAGTTAAAAACTGTAGCATAATAGATGTTGTAGAAAATAATCAAGAATTAATAGATTACGTTGATTATTTAGAATCCCCTATAAACATAATAAAAGGTGATGCATTATCATATACACCTGATAAAAAATATGATTTAATATTAATTGATTTATGGTGGGAGGAAGAAGATGTAACTCAAGAAATTCAAGATAATATTAAAAACAATTATAATTCTTATTTAGAAACTAATGGTAAAATTATATTACCCTTATTAGAAAAACAATTATAAAGTAAAAAACGTGAAAATAGCGTAATAATATAAACATAGAAAACAATTTAAAAATGGATATAGAATATAAATGGTCAATAACAGGACTAGATAAATTAGATGTTATGAAAGTTGGGGAAGCAAATGAAGAACTTAAAGACGTTGTAACATCTGTTAGGTTTGTTTATACCGGAACAATTGATACCGGTGACAATAAAGGTTTACAAGCTCATTTTAGTGGTGTTTGTCCTTTAAACGTGCCTGATACTAAAAACTTTGTAGCTTATTCAGATCTTAAGGAATCTGATTTGCTTGACGAAATAAAAAAATTACATCCAGGTACTCATATGAATTCAACTATTGAGAAAGCATTGGAACAAAAAATAAATCCAGTTGTGGCGGTAGATGTTTTACCGTGGAATGAAGAAACCACAGAGTAATTATAATAATTAAATTTAAATAAAATGAAAGACGTAAAAGTAGAGGACATCGCTAAAGATGTAAAAAAGATTACTGGCGAAGAATTAAAGACAGTACAAGACAAGGTAGGTTTAATAAACAAGGCTCAAATGACAGTTGGTGGCTTAGAGGTTCAAAAAGCTGCAGCAATGGAGCAACTACAAGCAACTCAGCAAGAATTAATTGTAATTCAAAATGAACTTGAAGAAAAATACGGTAAGGTATCTGTTAATTTAACTGATGGTACTATATCTGAAATACCTGAAGATGAGACTGATAAGAAAGATTAGTATCGGTAAAGATTACAAAAATGAAGCTATGCACTACTCCGTAGATCAAGAGGTTTACGGAGGGCATATTATAGATTGTATAGTTGAGGAAGACGACAAGTACAGTGTTTATATTAAAAAAGGAAATGAGGTTTTACCTTGGAAAGATTTTAATAAGAACATGGCTATAGCGGTTGAGTACAATTTAGAGTATTAATGCAAGGTCTTTATTATTTTGTAGTTAAACCAGTAAATTCAAGATATAATAATATTAAGAAAATAGGTGATAAATCACTTATTACTAATACTGAGAATTTTACACATAAAAACGTTAATAGAAATGCTATTGTTTTATCTACGCCTAAGGGTTTTGATACTAATATAAGTGTAGGTGATGAAATAATAGTTCATCATAATGTTTTTAGACGTTGGAAAGATGTAAGAGGTGTAGAGAAAAATAGTAAAGGATACTTTGAAGAAAATAAATATTTTGTTCAGCTAGATCAAATATACTTATATAAAAATAACAACACTTGGAAGTCAGTAGATGAATATTGTTTTGTTAAACCAATACATGCTATTGATAATTTTAGTACAGA
>TARA_R100001463_G_scaffold91191_2_pt1 | contig 13165 bp, 12 predicted proteins | sample TARA_R100001463 | Tara Oceans TARA_R100001463 (sample SAMEA2622242) | marine metagenome | biome: marine biome (ENVO:00000447); feature: deep chlorophyll maximum layer (ENVO:xxxxxxxx); material: "saline water (ENVO:00002010), including plankton (ENVO:xxxxxxxx)" | depth 40 m
ACTTGATACGAATTATGCAGCGACATATTATCCATGGGTTAAGATGGTTCCAAGAGATTCATCAAGACCAATTTGGGTTCCACCATCAGTTGTTATACCTGGTGTTATAGCTAACACGGATAGGGTAGCTCACGAATGGTTCGCACCAGCTGGTTTAAATCGAGGTGGTTTGACATCGGTAACTGAAGCTAAAATGAAACTGACTCATGCGGAACGTGATGATTTATATGAGAACAGAATCAATCCAATAGCTACATTCCCCGCACAAGGTGTTGTGGTATTTGGACAGAAAACACTTCAATCAAAACCATCAGCGTTAGATAGAATCAATGTTCGTAGATTGTTGATTGCATTGAGAAAGTTCATTGCATCATCATCAAGATTCTTGGTATTTGAACAAAACAATCAAGCACTAAGAAATCGTTTCTTAAACATTGTAAATCCATACATGGAACAAGTTCAATCAAATAGTGGATTGAGTGCGTTTAGAGTGGTAATGGATGAATCTAACAACACACCTGATGTTGTTGATAGAAATCAATTAGTAGGTCAGATATTTATACAACCTACTCGAACCGCAGAGTTTATAGTATTAGACTTTGTTGTTCAACCAACAGGGGCTACTTTCCCAGAATAAGTAGTGTAGTCCTCCTTTCTATGAAAAAACCCTCATTTCGGTGAGGGTTTTTTTGTTTTTATTAAAAATTTAATTAAATGATATTTATTATTGAGTTAAATAAAAAAAGATTTTTTACAGGAGATTGTAAATGGCTACAATAGACCCTAATGAAATAATGTTCACACCGTTTGAACCTAAAACAAAAAATAGGTTCATTATGTATATAGAAGGTGTTCCAGCATATTTAATTAAGGCTGCAAACAGACCTCAGATACAGTTTGAAGAAATTGTGTTAGACCATATTAATGTAAAACGATACATTAAAGGAAAAGGAGCTTGGCAACCTATTGATATTACTTTATATGACCCAGTGGTTCCAAGTGGAGCACAAGCCGTTATGGAATGGGTTAGATTATCACACGAATCTGTAACAGGTAGAGATGGATATTCAGATTTTTATAAAAAAGATGTAACTTTTAATATGTTAGGTCCAGTAGGTGACATAGTTGAAGAGTGGAAATTAGTTGGTACTTATATAGAAACAGCTAACTTTGGTGACATGGATTATGCTACAAGTGACCCAGCAGAAATAACATTAACACTTAAATACGATTACGCAGTATTACAATTCTAGGAGAATAAAATGAGTGATTGGATAGTAGCAAATTGGGAATATATTTTGGTAGTTATTTACGCATTAGAAAAAATCGTAAAAATGACACCAACAAAATATGACGATATCGTTTTCGATATGGTTCTTAAACCTATTAAAGACAAGGTAATGCCTGGTAAAAAATAATTGTTATTCACTAACAATGGTTATATTTATAATTGGTTTTAAAAATTAATCTCACATAGGAGTCATTTATGGCTGAATATAAATTCCCTACAGAGATGGTAGAATTACCATCCAAAGGGTATTTCTACTTTGATGGTCATCCACTATCAAGTGGTAAAGTAGAGATAAAATACATGACCGCTAAAGAGGAAGACATTCTTACTTCTCAAAATCTAATACAGAATGGTACGGTTATAGATAAATTGTTAGAATCACTAATAGTGGATAAATCTGTTAAGTTAGATGATTTACTTATCGGTGATAAGAACGCTATAATGGTAGCTGCTCGTATTCTTGGTTATGGTAAAGAGTATGAGTTCACATATGATGGTGAGGAAAAATCAGTTGATTTATCAGAACTTGAACCACTTAAATTAGACTTCAGTAAATTTACTCGTGGTAAAAATGAATTTGAATTTAAATTACCTACTTCAAAACGAACAATTACTTTTAAATTATTAACTGGTGGTGATGAAAAAAAGATAGATGATGAAATAAAGGCTAGAGAAAAGATTTCTAAAACACAAACACCTGTATTAACAACTAGACTAAAACATATGATACTATCGGTGGATGGAAACGTTGAAAAATCATATATTAATAACTTTGTTGATAATGAGTTTCTATCAAGGGATTCATTAGAATTTAGAAAGTACTTATCTGAAATTACACCTGATATGAACATGGCTACAAACATAGTTGGTTCAGACGGGAAGGAGACAGAAGTGGTGATACCAATCACCGTTCGATTTTTTTGGCCTTCCGCCTGAATATAAGGTAACGATTCACGAACAAATCTTTCAAATAATTCTTCATTCAAAAGGTGGTTTCACATTTAGTGAAGCCTATAACCTACCTATATACCTTAGAAGTTTCTACCTAAAACGATTACAAACGTTTTATAAGAAAGAAGCTGATGAGATGCAAAAAGAACTCAACAAACATAAAAGTACAACTAAAAGATAATTTTTTGTATAATTGATATTTATTATTGAGTTATAACACTTAATTTAGTTGGAGATTTGATAATGGCAAAATACATTGTGAAAGAAGAAAGTTTAATAGATAAATTAGTAGGTGCTGTATTTGGTTCTGTTGCTAAACAAGCAAAATCAAAAGCCATCAAAGATTTGTCGTCTAAAGACCCTGAATTCGCTAAAAAGGTAAAAGAATTAGAAAAATCTCGTAAAGATATGGAATCCTATATCAAAAAAAATAAAAAACAACTTCAAAAAAGATATCCAGGAGTTTCTGGATTTTAATACAAATCATTTAGGAAGATAAATGGCAAAAAGAGGTAGACCTTATAGCGGACAAGCTGAAGATTTGTCAACGATAGTAAGTCTTGAAGAAAAGTTAGTACAACTTGGTAAAGAGAACTTTGGTGCTATCAACAAAATGCTTGGAGCAACTTCAGACCTAGCTAAAATATCAAAAAATATTACTGAAGAAGGTAAACTTCAAGCTGGTGTCAGTAAAGATAAAGTCAAAACTTTAATAGAAGAATTAGAAGCTAGTGAAGAAATAAGAGATGCCATTATGGATACTGCTCCTGGAGTATTTAATATAGCAGCTGGAGCTAAAAAGGGTCTTGGTAATTTTAAACTTATGGCTAAGTCAACTCTAGGTATTGTAGCTATAGCGGGTCTTGCAGTAAAAGCATTCACACGATTTCAAGAAATAGTTACTGATACAAGAAAAGAATTAGGTGTCTCGTATACACAAGCTGTTGCTATAACTGCTCAAAACAAAGTTTTAGCTCAAGTAGCTAAGGGATTTGGTTTAACACAAGAAGATATTGTTAGTGCTCAAGCTGCGATACGACAAGATTTAGGTGCTAGTGTACAAGAATCAATCCAACTTAGTTTAAACTTTGCTAGAACAGCCGCTGCAACTGGTCAAACAGCGGAAGAGTTGACTGGTACACTTTCTATCATGGAATCAATCTCTTCAGCAAGTAGAGATGTTCTTTTAAATCAGATACAAACTAACGCGGCTATAATTGGTGCAGCTGGAGTATCACCTGCACTCGTGATGAAAGATTTAGCTAGTAATGCTGAGTTCTTTGCTTCATTTGCTAAAGATGGTGGTATGAATATAATTAATGCTGGTGTAGCTGCTAGAAAACTTGGTTTAGAGATGAGTGCAGTTGCAAGTATATCTGAATCATTATTAGACTTTGAATCAAGTATAGAAAAACAATTAGAAGCATCACTACTGATTGGTAGAGAAATCAATCTCGATAGAGCTCGTCAATTATCATACTTAGGTGAACAAGGCGAGATGATGGATGAGATTCTTAAACAAGTTGGTGGTGAAGCTGAATTTAACGAGTTAAACAGAATACAAAGACAAGCATTAGCAGAGAGTGTCGGTGTAAGTGTAGAACAGTTATCAAGACTTGTAAGAAATAATGCAGTAGGTGCTACTGGTGCTGCCGTTGGAGCTGCAGTTGGTGGTACTAATCCTATGATTGGATTGACAGAAGAAACAAACTCCATACTTAGACGTGGTTTTAAAAGTATGAGGGACGAATAATGGCTTTAGTAACAGATAATATACAAGATTTTGTTAAAAGAGTACAACCAACTCCTGCAACTCCTGAAAAACCAACACCATCATTGAAAGGTGTTGATTTCTTTAAAGATACTCACGCTAAAGGATTTGTAATAGGAAAAAATCCAACCGATAGTGATTTTATATTAGATGGTTTTCCGAGATTAAAAGATGTGGATTTCTTTCAGAATACCTACGCTAAAGGATTTGTCTTGAGAAAAAATTCAAAAGATAGTGATTTTATATTGGACAGTCTTCCCAAGTCAAACTTTCTTGATAGTAGGGGTAATGTTTCTTTACCATTTAATGAAAACAACACGATTCAAGCTGTTATAAATAGTGGTAAATCAAGACTCTTAGATTTACATAACGATGATAATTTTCTAAATGACTATTATTCTCAAATAACAACTAAAGGTAGGTTGGGTATACGAAATGATGGTGTAAATCAAATAGGATTAGAACAACCGTTTGTTGTTAGGGAGATTGGTAGCAAATTAGGTTTTGATGGTGTTGAAGATATACCAAGACTACAAAATAACACCATAGCAAAAGTATTAGATTTTACTGGTAATATACTAAATGATATAGGTGGTGCGGTATTTGGTCGTAATCCAAATGAATATTTAGGTGCTGGTGCAAATAGTTTAACACGAACCGCGAAGTTTTTAGCGACATCAAAAGGTGCGGCGTTCTTAATAAAACAAAACACATTAATTAAAAGGAATCCCCAACATTTAAGAGCTGACGTAAGATATAACCTTATTGGTGACGAGAGTGAACAAAATCTAGGTGATTTAGTAAAAAGAACACAAAATTTACAAAAATATAATCCTCTATCTATAGGTAGTTTACCAGGTGTAACTAGAATTCCTATTTACGCTCTTGACCCAAACCAAGAAGTAACAAGATACTTAGATACTATAGCAGCTAGAATATCAGCTACAGCTATAAAAGCTTCTAAAGAAGTTTTAGATGAGGTAATAGACATTGGTAGTCGTATTGGTGGTAGTGTTAGTGGGTATCTTAGAAATACTAGAGCTGGTAAACTTTTCAATGATAAAATTGTTTCACCAGTAACAGAGGGAATAGACGACCTTAAAATTAAAACGAAACAAATAGATGATAAAAGAAAAGCTATTGCACAAAGATTTGATGTTTATAAACAAAATTCAAGTGCTTTATTAAGTAAAGAATCCTTTAACGTGATAGACCCTCAGGCTGCAGCTAATGTTGGTGTCGATAAAGTAAATTTAATTCCATATGGTACTAGAGATGAAGCGAAGCAGAAAGGTTCTGATAAAACTGAAGAACGATTAGATTTTATCCCATTCAGATTTAGAGATGTCAATAATGACAAATACATAGTGTTCAGAGCAATACTAAGTGGTATAACTGATACTTTTTCACCTGATTATTCTCCAGAGAGATATGTTGGTAGACCAGACAACGTTTATGTTTATCAAGGTACAACACGTGAAATAAGTTTTACACTTGATATTTATCCAAAGTCAGACCAAGAACTGGTTCCCTTGTGGGAAAAGATGAATTACTTAGCGGGACTTACATACCCACACGTAGCAAATGCATCTGGTGGTGGTAAGGGTATGATTTCACCAATTTGTGAACTAACCATTGGTGATATGTATAGAGATACTCCAGGTTATATAGGTGGTCTATCATATACTGTTCAAGAAAGTAGCACTTGGGAAACAACTTTTGCTAAACTACCAAAGTATATACAAGCAGCCGTAACTTTCGTTTATATAGGTAAAGACGAATTAACGGCTGAAGCAAAACATTTTGATGTCCCTTGGGTAGCATCTAAAAAATACATTTCAGACTTGAGAAATATTAGAAGTCAACAAGGTTCTGATGTAAGTCAAACATTCGAACAGTTGACAGAACGTTTTAAGAAAAAATTACCGTTTAATTAATTATGAAAAGATACAAGAACACACCACAAAAAAGAGATAAATCAGGTATAAGAGTATACACTACAACTTACTATCCAAAAATAGAAATAAGTGATAGTGATGTATTTATAATGCCTAAAGACGGTCAAAGACTTGATAATCTAGCTTATAAATACTATGGTGATACAACTCTTTGGTGGATTATAGCTAAAGCAAATGGTATTAAAGGTGTTGTGGTTCCACCACTAGATGAACCAATAAGAATACCTGGAAATATAACAAACATTATTGAAAATTTTAATGACTTAAACGGTTAGGTTATGATTGATTTAACTCCAATAGACGAAAGAATCCAAAAACGTCTGTTCCAAAAGATGAACTTGTTGGGTAAAAAAGTACCCAACCAATCAAGTGATGGTCTCACCTCTCAACAATTAGCAAACAAAACAACATTTATCAGAATGACTTCTGGTTTAGAAAGACCAGTTATATTGATGGGTGGTGAACTAGAAGACGATAATTCAACAATATCAGGTTATGATGACATATATGGGCCTCGTAGATTAGACGTATACGAAGATGGTGAATTAATCGGTGCAGGTGATACTGCAAATAAATTCAAAAGACCAATGCCTGGTATAAAGTCAATAGATGTAAATTTCAAAGGTGGTGTTAGAGCACTTAGAGAGGCAACAATATCTTGGACTTGTTGGAGTTTCGAAGATATCAATAGATTATCACCTCACTTTCTAGCACACGGAAAAACTATAGTATTAGAATGGGGTTGGGTATATAACCAAACTACTCTAAGAAATTTACCATCATTAATTGGTAAAGATGGTGTTAGAAAATCAGCGTACAACAACTATAAAGAAGAAGTTTTAAAAGCAAACGGTGATTTTGATTTTATGGTTGGTATCGTTAAAAATTTTGAATATACAACTCGTGAGGATGGAGCGTTTGATTGTCAAACTATTATAACAAGTGTTGGAAACTCTATAACTAGTAATATCACACCCAACAAAGTTTCAGAAAATACAAGTGTTATAAGTAAATTAACAAAACAACAAGAACTAGATGAATTAAAAGAATTAGTAAAGAAAGAAGATGAAGAAATAATAAGTTTTGATGTTGGTGTGTCTTTAAAAACTATGATTAGTTTTATTGATAATTACATAGAGAGTATAGATTCTAACAAAGTTAAAACCGTATCTGTGACTGAAGCTAAAAAAGGTCGACTTGAAAACAAAAGTTTTACTACCAATACAATTAATTATCAACCAAATAAATATATACAAACTTTTGAAAACTCAAATGATAGAAATAAAGACCTCCCACCAGCTAGTAATACCTGGGTGAGATGGGGTTGGTTTGAAGATAATATTTTGTCTAAGTTTTTAACTCTCGTTAGTGATAGTTCAGAGAGACCTTTCGTAACACAATTTAGGTCAGTAGAAAAGACCGAAGATGGTTTTGAGAGCACACGAGTTAGAACTCATAATCGATTAGAAACGGTTGATATAAATAAATACATATTACCAGGTAAGTTTAAAACATTTAGTTTACCACCAGAGAAGACGAAGAATAAAGGTGACATTCCCCTAGACACGGGTGATAGAAACCTCCACGAGGAACTATCTAAAATAGTAAACGATAATTTTAAACCATTTGATAGTAAAGATGGTAAATACGGTAATATGAGAAATTTTTTAATCAATACAAAAATATTAAAAGACGCTTTTAGTGTTAGGAGTAGTGAAGTAACAACAGAATCTCTTAATTTAAAAGAATCTTTAGAAGAACTATTCAGATATTTAAATCAAGATATACCTTTTTGGAGTTTAGAGATTACCCAAGATAGTGAAGATGATTTCAGAACTAAAATTATTGATACTTCACAAACCGCTATAGAGTTTGAAAGTAAGAAAAAAATTAATAGAACTGTAACTAAAGATATTGGTACTAGAAGTAGTTACAATCCAAACACTGGTGAAGTTACTAATAATGGTGTTTTCTTTTTTCCTGTGTGGAGAACTGATTCAATCGTAAAGAGTCAAAATATAGTAACTAAAATACCTGATGCTTTAGCTATATCAACTATGTATGGTGCTAATTATGATAGTGTAAAGTTTTTAGAAAATCCACCAGTCGAAGCTAGCTCTATTGAAGCTACAGCTTTAGCGGGTATGTATTCACAAGATGAAGATAAAAATTTAAAGAATATAGATATTGCTCTTAGAAAAGATGGATATAAAACCATTGGTCAAACTGATGATAGTAAAGATATTATAAGAAACGGTGGTGAAGATAATGTTTTTGATTATTTAAAAGTAATTTCAGAAAATATTAAAGAAAAATACGAAGAGAGAATTAAAAAAATTAATACACAATTAAACAATGCTAAAAAAGAACAAATAGATAGAGAGCGAGTTAAATCAGAGGAAGCGGTTCAAAAACTTCAATTAGAATTAGAAAATCAACCACTCCCAACACCAAACTCACTTAGAGATAACCCAGAGACGACAGATAAATTTAATATTTTGATAGAGAACGGGTATTTTCAAGATGTTTATAATAGAACATATTACGATGATGGTAGAATGAAACAGAGTTTTATAGACTTTGTATCTGATTCAGTTTCGATAACACCTGATAAAAAAAGTGCTGAAACTGCAAAACCATTATTAATACCAATGGATATGGAAATAGAAATAGAAGGGATTGGTGGTATCGTACCAGGTAATTCATATCATTCTACGTATTTACCTTCAAGATATCAAGAAGAAGCGATGTTTCAAATATTCGACGTTGGTCACAAAGTTGATTCATCTGGTTGGTCAGTATCAATTTCAGGTGTGATGAGAAGTTCATTTAGTAAATTAACACAAAGTAATAAAACAGTATCTATATCACAAGTTACAGACTCTTTACTTAAATTAATAAACGATAAAGCTGCAGCTGACAAAGACCTCGAAGAAAAGAAAATACAACAACAAAACATAGAACTTCGAGATAAAGTGAAAAGATACAAAGAAAGTGGTCTAGCTGCTGCCGAACGTATTCTGAGTAGATGATAATGGCTACTAAACAACAAATACAAAACATTAAAACTGATATTGAAAGAACTATTCAAGGTTTAAGAACCAAACCACAAGAGTTTACATATGAGGAGGGTGGATTCGTCAAACCTGATACTTTGTACTCGGTTTATTACACACTTGATAAACAAGAGGAATATCTAACGGGTATACAAAACACTACTAACTCAAGACGTATATTTAAAGAAACACCAGATACTTTATTTGGTGAATATTCAAGTATAGATGTAATTCGGAGACAAGACTATCCAAAAGAGTCTACCTTTAAACCAACAGAGGCTGATTATAAAATAGGTGAAGTAACGAGATACTTTACTCAACAATCAAATGATAATACGAAACCAATATTTGAAATAGATAAAAAAACATTTGACAATAAAAACAATTTATATAGATACGTAAGTTTTACTTGGATGATAAGTGGTCTGAAACAAGATGTTGAAAGAGAAAATTCAATAACTATTAGAGTCTTAGAAACAGAATTACCAGGTATCTCAACGATACTATTCCCTTTACAACTTTGGACACCCCCAAAAGATTCAAAAGAAGACTTGGAAAATAAATTAAGTCGTCTAAAAAAATAGTGATACTTATAGTAAATAAAAGGTTATAATATGAAAATAGATGTACTAGACAAAGGATACATTGAGGTTGTTGATTCGTTAGGTGATGACCTAACACCAGTAAATGCAGCTCGTGTATCTTTTGATGGTTTTAGTGATACTTTTGAAGAAAAAGATAGAAAGTTATCTAAATTCCTAATCAAACACAAACATCACTCACCATTCAGACACCAACACGCTATGTTTATAATAAAAGCACCAGAGTTCGTGATGAGACAATGGTATAAACACGTGGTGGGTATCGAGACCACATCATCTCACGTAACAAAAGACCACGCTTGGAATGAGATAAGTGGTAGGTATGTTCCGTATGACGAGTTCTATGAACCAACCGAGTTCAGAAAACAATCAGAGGATAACAAACAGGCAAGTGATGGTTTGGTGGATGACCAAGTTACAGTTACGATGAAGTGGAGAGAAACTCAAACGAAAATCATAGAAACGTATAAAGAGTTATTAGATATGGGTATGGCTCGTGAACAGGCTCGTAGTATCTTACCACTAACTGTTTACACAAAAGTATGGTGGACTGCATCATTTCAATCAATAATGAATTTCATAGAACTAAGGGATGAGAAGACATCCCAAGTAGAGATACAGGAATACGCAAGAGCAATGAAAAAAATTGTCTTGACTTTGTTCCCAGAAACTACTAAATTATGGAGTGAAATTTACTTGGAAAATTAATGATAATAGAAAATAAAAGTCAATTAGATGACTTCTTAAAAGGTTATAGTTCTCAAGATAGTATTATCATTCCAATCCAAAACGACGAAAACAAACATCCGATAGATGATGATATATGTTTGCTTTACATTCAGTTGATGGATGGTAGTGAGTTTGTTCTGCCTATCAATCATAGTGAATCTCTCAATATAGATTTACCAGATTTAGATTCGGATACCAAGAAGTTCACCACGGATAAAAAATATCTACAACACCTATTACCACTTAAAAATGTGATAGATGTTAATTTAGTAAACTATTGTGTAAAGGGTGTACCACTCTCGTTAGAGGAAATATCAACTAACGCTCATAATTTCTTCCAAATGACTCATTATAAAAAGTCTAATATCAACAAAGTCATTCCTATATTAAAACACATTGAACGGTGTCGGAAAGTGTGTAAAGTTTTAAAAACGACCATAGAACGTCATTTAGACCACTTAAATGAGGTATATAACGAGGATATTTTAAAAGACTTGGGTTATATCGAAAGTAACGGACTACAGACAAATGACGGAATGGTCTATAGTGAATATAATATTTTCACATCAACTGGTAGACCAAGTAATAGATTTGGTGGTATCAACTTTGCAGCTCTTAATAAAAAAGACGGTAGTAGAGAAAAATTTATTAGTAGATTTGGTGGAGATGGTGTGTTGGTAGAAATGGACTTTGATGCGTATCACTTGAGACTAATCGCGGACAAAATCAATTATGAGTTCCCACAAGGTTCAGTTCACGAACATATGGCTCAGTTCTACGGTGTTGATTATGAGGAAGCAAAAAGACTATCATTTCAATACTTATATGGATACATCCCACCAGAGGTGGTAGAAATCAACCCATATTTCAGTATGGTAGGTGATTATATAAATAACTTATGGAATGACTTTAACGACAAAGATTTTGTAGAGTCCGATATTTATATGAGAAGGATATTCAAATCTAATTTGAGTGGTATGAACGCTAATAAGTTGTTCAATTACACGATTCAACTTATGGAAACTGAAAATAATATGAGGGTTTTAAATAATTTAATACCTCAGATTAAAGATTTCAGTAGTAAATTAATTTTATATTCTTATGATAGTTTTTTACTTGACTTTAATATGAAAGATGGTTTAGATTACTTAAAGAAAGTTAAACAAATATTAGAACAAGATGATAAATATCCAGTAAAGGTTAGTTGGGGTATAAACTATCACGAAATGAAAGATATTACAGAGAAGTTTGTATGAAAATAAATTTTGAAAAAATAGTTAAAGAGTGGGGTTATAGAGTTCACGATGGTAAACCAAACCATAAAAACGGTTCACATCTTTACCACCTAAATCGTATTTTAATAGAACAGAAATGGCCTTTTGAAGTTATAGATGAACTTTTAGAGAATTTAAATGAAGAGGTTAAATTCGATAAAACAGATATTTCATTACTAAGAAATCTTGGTATAAATAAATCAGTACCTGATGAAGATTTAGCAGATATTATAAATGGTAAGGTGGATTTAAGTGGTGTTAGTTGTCTTAGAGGTTCTGGTAATACAGCTTTTCAAGACATACAAAACTATGATTTAAAGACATTGAGAAATATTCTAAGAAAAAGTAATAAATTTTATATTACTTATGCTGGTAACGATAAAAAGTTAAGAACAGAATATAACATAAGAATTTGTAAATGGGGTAATAGTAAAAAGAAAAACGATGTAAATTATAAACGAGTAGCATTGATTTATAAAATTTATAAAGATAATAGTAGTAAAATAGAAGTCAAAGAAAGAAATGCAGCTGGTATTGGTTATGAAGATATGCAGATAGCTGAGTTGAATGATTATTTCAAAAATATTTCGACCTCACCAGTTCCTCTCTACGTAGCTGGTAAAGATATGGGTGTTGATGTAAATGGTGCATCCACTATAAGTGGTGTTCCAAAAGCTGATTTCTCTTTAGATAAAGATGGTACACCTGTATTTTGGGTTTCATATAAACACGGTGAATATTATGACTCGAAAGAGGGTAATTTAAAAGTAGGAAAGCAAGTACCGTTTCAACAATATGGTTCAATGAGTTCATTCTTTGATAAAAATTTTGAACAGAAAACTGGTATAAAAGGACTTGATGCAGTTTCAAATACTTTTTTAAAAGTCGTTATCAAGAACTTAAAGGAAGTATACAAAAATGTCACTGCCATTAAATTTTTAAAAGGTAAAGATGTTGAAATAACAATGGGTAAAACCAAAAAAGTAATCAAAGATAAACATAATATATTCTCGGCTAGACAATCATTTTATGAAAAAAACTTGTGGAAGACTCACAAAAAAATAGATTTGTATCTTGTACCATCTAAAACAAGTTTTTATAGAAGTTTTGAAAAAGACCCTAAGTATTCTGATATTGCAGCTGCAACTATTTATGGTACAGATTTTAAAAAAGGTAATAAAACTTTTAGTAAAGAAAATGTAAATGTTTTATTACAAGCTAAAGAAACATTAACACTTGAGCCTATGACTGACCAAGATGGTTCAATACAAGGTATTAATTTAGACACAAGACAATCTGGACATATTGTTTTTAATCCTAACGTACCATCAACAAAACCTGAAATAGCACAATATTTACCTGTCTTTGTTTTAAGGCATACTAAAGAAACGACATTTGGTTTTAAAGACGGTGGTAAAACTAATTTAATTGCAGGTGGTCGTTATTTAATAATGCCACAAGGTCAAGCGACGGGTAAGAGAATATAATGAGAACACAACTACTCTGTACATTTACAAAAAGAAATAATTTTAA
>TARA_R100001463_G_scaffold12998_2_pt1 | contig 13164 bp, 19 predicted proteins | sample TARA_R100001463 | Tara Oceans TARA_R100001463 (sample SAMEA2622242) | marine metagenome | biome: marine biome (ENVO:00000447); feature: deep chlorophyll maximum layer (ENVO:xxxxxxxx); material: "saline water (ENVO:00002010), including plankton (ENVO:xxxxxxxx)" | depth 40 m
AGCTTACCAAGATACTTATAGGCAATTAACAATTAAAGAAAATCAGATATCATTTCTAGACCAAAAGAAAGAATTTTATGAGAAAGATGTGGCAAGATATGATGAGGAACTTGAAAGAATCTCTAATAACATTTCTACTTTATCTGGTGCGAAAGCGTCCTCGATTCAAGTACGAGACACGACATCATCTACAGGCTTTAGACAAACAATTAGTACTACCGAACTTAGATTATCCCAAAAGCGTATTGATGTTGAAGAACAGAATAGAAAATCTGTTCAAGCAAAAAGAGAACAAGTAGCAGATAGTTTACAAAAATACCAACTTGCAATTTTAGATCTAGAAAATAATGCTGAAGTAGCAGGTGAATTAGGACCATTACAATACCTCTCAGGTTTAACAGGTATTGGTATGGATAAAATTATTAATTACTTACTTTTAGTAATTATTTTTGTATTTGATCCCTTAGCTATATCATTAGTAGTAGCAGCTAACTTTGCGTTTGCTAATGCTTTTCCTAAACGAGAAGAAGATGTTCTTGCTATTTTTGATAATGATGAAGAATATGAAGAATGGAAAGATGAAATCGAAAATGAAGTTGAAGAAGAAGTTATAGAAGATATAGAAGTAGAAGCTGAAGTAGTTAAAGCTGATATTAAAGAAGAAGAAATAAAAGTTAATGAACCTAAAACATATAAGCAAGAAAAACAAGATTTTTTATCTAAACTAAATGAAATTGAATCCCGAATGGTAAGTGATAATACTATAGAAGACCAATCTAAAAAAATCTTAGAATTAGAAAACGAATTAACTCAAGCTCACGAAGAAATTAATGAATTAGATCTTGCAGCAACAAAAATTGTTGATTCAATTAAATATATGGATGACTATTTAAAAAATCATGGTCCTTATTATAATACACAAGATATAAATTGGGATGAACTAAAATTAGGTTTTGCAGAGGAAAGTAATTATATTGAGAAACGAAAATTAAGATCAAAACCTAAAGGTAAAGACGAAAATAATATAATAACTTATTAAAAATGTATCCATTTATTCCCCGTATTTGTAACGCTATTACCCCTGTAGTAGATGAACACTTTCTATCTTATAATGAAATTCAAAAAGTTAGTAATCTCCTCCAAAACATTCCTTATGAAAGAGGTAGTGTAATGTTAAAAAATGAATTAAATACTTTTGATGAAACTGAAATGAGGAGAAGTAATGTTAAATGGATTCCCCATACACCAGAGTGGTCATGGTTATACTATATAATTAGGGATAAAGTAGATTTTATTAATAAAAATACTTGGAATTTTGACCTTACTTCAATTATTGAAAGTATTCAATACACTGAATATAAAGGTGATGAAAAAGGGCATTATGATTGGCATATAGATATAGGAAATGATATTGTTACAAATTGTAGAAAAGTATCTATAAGTATATTATTATCCTCCCCAGATGAATATGAAGGAGGAGAATTATTAGTAAATGATGGGGGCTCTATTGGTGATTCATATTCCCCTCCTAAAAAACTAGGATCAGCTGTAATATTCCCTTCTTATTTACTCCATAAAGTAAACCCTATTACTAAAGGAATTAGAAGATCTTTAGTTTTATGGATGGGGGGTTCTACTTTTAAATAAAGTAATAATATAGGTTATGTATAAAAAGATTTATGAGCAGGGTAATAAGAGACAAACAGGCAAGGAAAATACCCATTTAATCCATCTATGGACAGATGAAGGTTATGAAAAAATTGAATGGGATAATTATGCCTATAGAGAATGTCATGAAGATGAGGCAACAGCTAAAGGTCTAAATGGTGAACCTCTAGTACGTACCCACAATTGGGACAGAACTACTAATAAACTCCACTTTGGAGACATATCAGCTCACCAAAAATTCTTAATTGAAAAATATGGTACTGATGATAGACCTTCTACTACTTGCAAAGAAGTATTCTTTGATATTGAGTGTGAAATGGGTGGAGCACTTACAGAAGAATATATTTCAAATGCACCTAAACCCATAACTTCAATTGCTTGGTACGATAAACAAGCCGATCAATGGGCGATTGTTATTTTAGATAAAAAAGGACAATTAAAACGTACTAAGGCTAAAAATAAAGAAATTATACCTTTTAGACATGAAGCTGATCTATTAGACTGTTTCCTATCCAGAATGGAAGAAATAGAACCAGATATGCTTGTAGGATATAATAGTGACTACTTTGATATTCCTTACTTATATTATAGAATGTGTATTGTATTAGGTGATAGACAAGCTAAACGTTTATCTCCTATTGGTATAACTAAACATGCCAAAAATAACCAATATTGGTATAAAAAAGATATGTACGTTGACATCGCTGGTGTTGAATCCATGGATTATATGCGCTTACATAAAAAGTATGGGTGGGAAGATGAACCAAGTTGGAAACTCGATGCTATCGGCGAAAAATACGTAGGTATCAATAAAATTGAATATGAGGGCACATTAGATGATTTATTTGAAACTGATATTCAAAAGTTTATACAATATAACTTTGTTGATGTTGAAATATTAGTTGAATTAGATAAAAAATTACAATATCTAGCATTAACAAGAAACTTAGCACATAAAGGTAAAGTAAAATATAGTGAAGTATATGCTTCATCTAAAATACATGATGGTGCTATTTCAGCTTATTTATTATCTCAAGGGATTGTTCCACCAGGTCGTCCTCATGGAGAAAAGAAATTAAATTACGCCGGAGGATACTTATTTTGTCCTAAAGCTGGTCTTTATAAATATATGTTTGATGAAGATTTAACTTCACTATACCCTTCAATTATTATGTCTCTTAATATTGGAAGAGAAACGATTGTAGGTAAAATTGTACCTGATACTTTACCTAGTAAATTAATTGAATATGGTCCTTATGGAGAAAAACCAGATCGTAATAATTATTTAGGTTTAAATGATTTAAAAGAAATGGATCCTGAAGAAGAACTTATAGTTATGGATCCTAATAGAAATGGTAATCCAAGAGCTAAAGTATCTGTTGAAAAACTAATCAATATGATAGAAAAAAATAATTATGCTCTAGCTGCAAATGGCACATTTTTTAGAACAGATAAAGAATCTGTATTATCAACTATTTTAAGTAAATGGTTTGATGAAAGAAAAATGTATAAAGATGAAATGAAAAAATCATATAAAGCAGGAGACACTGAAAAAGGTGAATATTACCATTTAATGCAATATACAATGAAAATTCTACTTAACTCATTATATGGAGCTACAGCATTAAATTCATTTAGATATGGAATGCCTTTATCAATACTATCAGAGGCAATTACATTATCAGGATGGCGTATTATACAAGAATCAGCATTAGTTGCTAATCGTCATATGAATAAAATTTTAAGGAACGAAATAAAATTAAAAATATAATGGAAATAGAAAGTCGTCCTTGGGGAATGTACGAAGTTTTACTAGATTCAGATGAATGTAAAGTAAAACGTATTACAGTAGCACCTGGTCAAAAGTTATCATACCAATATCATTATAAACGTCAAGAACAATGGACTGTAGTAAAAGGAAATTTAACTATAGTTTTAGATGATGAGAAAGTATTTAGAGAACCTGGTGGTTCAATTAAAATACCATTAGGAGCTAAACACAGAGCTTGGAATGAAACAGACGAAATAGTACAATTTATAGAAGTACAAACAGGAACTTACTTTGGAGAAGACGATATAGTCAGAATAGAGGATGAATATAATAGAGAATAAAAAAAGAATAGCCATTATTGGTAAAGGAACTGCTGGTAGTTTTACGGTCGCAGATTTTACTAGAAATACACCTTATGAAGTGTCATGGCATTTTGACCCAGATATACCTACCCAATCAGTAGGTGAAGGTTCAACTTTATATCTTCCACATTCTTTAACTTTTAATTTAGACTTTAAAATAGAAGATTTAAATAAAATTGAAGGGCATATTAAAAGAGGTGTTAAGAAATTAGATTGGAATGGTACAGGAGACTATATGAGTTCTTTTCCTTTAGATGCTGCTGGATTACATTTTAATGCTGTAAAACTTCAAGATTATACCTTCAATTATTTAAAAGATAAAATCCAAATTATTTCCCAAAATACTAATCCTTCAAATATAGATGCTGATTATATTATAGATTGTTCGGGAAAACCTACTGTATACAATGAATTTTATGAAGCTGAATACATTCCTTTAAATGCCTGCCATGTTACTACATGTAACTGGGAGTATCCTAAATTCGACTATACCTTATGTGTAGCTAGACCTTATGGATGGGTATTTGGCATTCCTTTACAAAGTAGATGTTCTATAGGTTATTTATATAATTCTAATATTAATACCTTAGAAGAAGTAAAAGAAGACGTTAAAAATATTTTTCAAAGATTTAACTTAACCCCAAGTGATAAATCTAAAAATTTAAATTTTAAAAATTATTTTAGAAAACAAAATTTTACTGAAAGAATAGCATATAATGGAAATGCATCGTTTTTTTTAGAACCAATGGAAGCCAGTTCTACAGGTATGATGTATTGGATTAATGAAAAATCTAAACAAATTATTGGTGACCCAACCCAAATTAATTCTATTAATAACCTATATTTAAAAGAAAATATAGATATTCAAAGAATGATTATTTTACATTATTTAGCAGGAAGTCAATTTAAAACAAAATTTTGGGATTTTGCTTATACTAAAGCTAAAAAATGTTTTACTGATTCTTATTTTATAGAAGATTTTAAACAACAGTATGACTATACTAATTTTTGTATTTCTAATAAAACTTATAATATTCCCCACCCCGAATTACCTGCTTTAGGTGGGTGGGTTATAAATAATTACATTCAAAACATATTAGGGTTAAACTTAAATAATAAATTAAATAAATTATTAAATATATAATATGGCATTATCAAAACAATCATTAAGAAAAGGAGTTCATGTAATAATGAACGATAAATTAGCTACTAAAGAAGAACTTATAGAAATGAGTGAATCTTGGAGTGAAAAACGCGAAGTATTTTTTCGTAAAATGCTCCAACAAGGAGGCAAATTTAAATTTGATGGAATTAATTTTGAAATTAAAATAAGAGAGCGTATATTGAATACACTCGGAGAAGTAGATGGAGGAATAGTTCAAATCCCTGGAGACAGCGCATTTTAAAGTATGGAGAAATTTATTCAAGTACATGATAATATTTTTGATTCAACCCTTCAAAATGAAATAGAAAACTTTTGTTTAGGTTTATCTTATAAATTTACTGATACTTCAACAACTATATCAAAAGATCAACCTTATTGTCCTATTTTTGGCCATGTATTTCTCCCAGATAAAAAATATTCAACTGATTTTTTAAGTAATATAGTATATGGGTTATCTTCATTTATAAAAAAGCCAATATTACAAGTTTTACAAGGAAGAGCCTATATCCAGGTCCCTAATAATTCAATATCTATTCATCCACCCCATGTTGATTTAAAATTTCCTCATTGGGTATGTTTATATTACGTAAATGATAGTGATGGAGATACAATATTTTATAAAGATGATAAAAAAACAGAAATAAAAAGAGTATCTCCCAAAAGGGGGAGAGTTGCTTTTTTTGATGGAAGTATATATCATAGTGCTTCTACTCCTACTAAACACCATAGAATGGCAATCAATATTAGTTTTTTATCTTTAATCCATATGAATGAAGAAATAAATGCAATGCATAATCTATGAAACATTTAGAGACAACACCTTGGTTTATATGCGATGAAGATGATACGAATTTATGTGCTTATGTAGATACAGATTCGAATTATTTTAATGCTGAACCTCTACTATTACATTTATATCCTGATTTTGAACAAAAAACAAATGAAGAAAAGGATGAAATATTAGAGAAGGTCGCTTTATATTATCAAGATCTTATTTCTGATCATTATGATAATCTTGCTAGAGATTGTTTTAATGTTACTGACCATAGATTGGAGATGAAAACAGAGTGTGTTATTCGTTCTGCTTATTTTAGAGCCACTAGACGTTATGCTCAGTGGATTACTAAACAAGAAGGTATTGAAAAAGAATCATTAGATGTTAAAGGATTAGAATATAAAAAATCTAATTTCCCTAAAGTATTTGGTAATTTTTTTAAACAAGTAGTTGAAGATGTTTTAAAAGGAACACAACAAAGCGAAATTGATACTCGTATACTTGATTTTAAAAAGAAGATATTAAGCGACATGCCCATTGGAGAATTAGGTAATCCTACGGGAGTTAAAACGTTAAATAAATACATTGAACGCAAGCCCGTAGGTGGAGAAGCATTTACTATTATACGTAAAGGTGCACCTGCCGCTGTACGAGCTACTATTAAATACAATGATTTACTTAAATATTGGAAATTAGATAACCAATATGAAACAATTGTCCAGGGTAGTAAAGTTAAATGGATTTATTTAAAAAAGAATCCATATAATATTGAAGCACTAGCCTATCTTGATTATAATATGCCTCCTAAAATTAAAGAATTTTTAGATAAATTTGCTGATAAAGAAAAGGTGTTTGATACTATATTATTAAATAAATTAGAAGGATTTTATGATGATTTAGGATGGAAGTTAGTTACAAATCCCTATGTCAACCAGTTTTTTATATAATGGAAAAATTTATAGAAGTATTTGATAATGTCCTTTCTCCCTTATTAGAAGATAATATAGAAAATTTTATATTAAAGTCAAATAATATAAAATGGGATTTTAATCCTAATATAAGTGGTGTATCTAATAATCAAATTTATGGATTTCAAAATACTTTTTTTTCAAAATTTGATAATATTATTATAGAAGATATTTTTTCTCCTTTATTTCAAGTACTTTATAGTTTACCTTTATCAACTCCCATTAGTATTGTTGAAATCCTTCAATCAAGACTTTTTCTTCAAACACCTTCTCCTACTCCTGGTATTCAAAAATCCGCAATTCATACTGATCTTATAGATTTTCCACATTGGGTATGTTTATATTACGTAAATGATAGTGATGGGGATACTGTATTCTACAATGATAATCTAAAAGAAATAAAAAGAGTATCTCCTAAAAAAGGAAGAATTGCTTTTTTTGATGGAAGTATTAAACATACAGGAAGTACTCCTAAAACTTTAAGAGCTAATATTAATTTTAATTTTATAGGTAATAAGTTATGATATATATTTTTGATGTAGATGGAACACTAACACCATCTCGAGGACTAATTGATCCTACTTTTAAAACATTTTTTCAAGCCTTTATTAAAAAAAATCGTGTTTGGTTAATTTCTGGTAGTGATAGAGATAAAACAATCGAACAAGTTGGATTTGATATATGGGGTTCAGCAGAACGTTGCTATCAAAATTCAGGTAATCAACTTTTTATTAATGATAAACTAGAATACCAGTATGAATTTGAATTACCAATTCAATGTGAAGGTTTACTAGAAATGTTTTTAGAAAGGTCTGAATATCCACATCGATATGGGAATCATATTGAAAAACGAGATGGTGCTGTTAATTTTTCTGTTGTAGGTAGAAATTGTAACCAAGAACAAAGAGAACATTATGATGCATGGGATAAAGAACACCAAGAACGCAAAGAATTTGCTTGGGAAATTAGAGAAAGATTTATTGCTTTAGATGCCGTAGTAGGTGGTGAAATTAGTATTGACATCTATGAAAAAGGTAAAGATAAAGGACAAATTGTAAAAGATATTAAAGGTAAATTTGAATTCTTTGGAGACAGATTATATCCAGGAGGAAACGATTTCCCAATCGAACAACAAATTATAACTCAAAAACGTAAAGGTTGTAAAACTCACCGTGTAGAGAGTTGGAGAGACACAGAAAAATTATTACATTCACTGACATGAAAATAGAGGTATCAAACGGGGAGATAGTAGATAAAATGACTATCCTAGAATTAAAGCTAGACAAAATTGAGAATAAAACTCAATTAGATAACATCGCTAAAGAATGGGAAGTTCTTAATGATTGTGTTATGCATTTATTTCAAATTTTTGGTGATAAAGTATTATACAATAAAGTAGATGAACTATCAGAAATTAATAGTCAACTTTGGGATGTAGAAGATTGGATTCGTGAATGCGAATCGGAACAACGTTTTGACAAAGAATTCGTGGAGTTAGCTAGATCTGTTTATAGATTAAATGATCAAAGAGCACAACTTAAAAAAGACATTAATATATTAACTAAATCAAATTTCGTTGAAGAAAAGTCATATAGTAAGTAACATAGAAAAATACTATTTAAATGGTTTAACTAAAGAAGTAGTATGGAATTTAGTTGGTGGTAAAGCAACAATTGACTTTGCTACCGAAACTAAAGATGCTGTTGGTCAAGTAATATTTGACATGCCTTTACCAGATGGTCCTTTAGCAATCTATAGCACAGATGCTTTACTACGTTTAATTAATATTACCAGTGAAGAAATACAAATTGAATTAAGTGAAGGTCCTACTGGTTTAGTTGATAAACTAAAAATACAGGATAATAAATTTGATTTAAATTATCACCTGAGTGATATTAATTCAATGCCTGAGGTACCTAAAGTAGCAGAAACCGATTATGATTTTAACTTTAAAGTAGACGATGAATTTATTACTGGTTTTCTTAAAGCACACAACGCACTAGAAAAAGTAAAAGATGTTACTTTAAATACTACAACAACAAAACAAGGTGAAAATGTAGTTGAAATTATATTAGGCGAACGCTCACAACATTCACATAAAGTTAAATTTACTGAATTAGCTACATTTGAATCACCAAGTGATATTTTACCATTTTCAGCTAATGTATTACGTGAAGTATTAGCAGCTAATAAAGGTACAGAAGGTAATATCTATGTAAGTAATAAAGGGTTAATGAAATTAGAATTTAACTCTGAAGAAAGTACAGCAAAATATTTTATAGTAAGACAACAATGAGAAAGAAATTTATAGAAGTTTATGATGATCTTGTACCTAAGTTTATACAAGATAGTATAGAAACAACATTATTAGTTAATTCTGAGGTTCCTTTATATTATGTTGATAATGTAGCAACTGCAGTTGAGGGAAGAAATTATTCTCCTGGTTTTTCAAATAATTTTTATAATGTTGCAGATGCTAAACTTACAGGATTTTCACCTTTATTTTTAGAAGTTCTTTATAGATTAGGGAATGCTGTTAATGTATCTATAGACTATATTTACCAAGGTAGAGTTTTTGTTCAAGTCCCACCCCAAATCCCTTCCCCAGATGATATTCATGTAGATTTAGATGAACCACATTACGTATGTTTATATTATATAAATGATACTGATGGAGATACAATTATTTTTGATGATGATAGGAAAGAAATACAAAGAATTACTCCTAAAAAAGGTAGAATAGTATTTTTTGATGGTTCTTTAGAACATTGTAGTTCAAAACCTTCAAAAACAACAAGGGCAGTAATAAATGTTGATTTTTGGGGAACTAAATTTGGAGAAGAAGAAAAATTTTAATATATTTATAGTAAATAACTGAGACTCTAGGGCGAGCAGTTATAGTTTTATGTTTAATCGGTGAGCTAAGCCACCACAAATTTTAATGATATGAGTACATTATTTTATGAACGTACACCGTTCGACATTTTATTCAGAAATTTCTTCCAAGATGGAAGCCAATACAACCCAGTTGTAGACACTAAACTTTCCCACCCAGTAGATATTTACACATCTGACAGCGGGCTAACATTTGAGATAGCTTGTACGGGTATTTCTAAAAGTGATATTGAGTTACTTACTCAAGATAACACTTTAAGAGTTAATTACACAAAATCCAAAGAAGATAAAGACGTAGACTATATCCATAGAGGTGTAGCTAAACGTTCATTCAACTTAGGATGGAAAATCGATAGTAAATTTGATTTATCTAAAGCAAACGCAAATTTTGCTGATGGGTTATTGACAGTTGACGTACCATTTTCCAAAGGTTCGGAGCTAAAAAAGTTGCAAATTAAGTAAAAAGTTTCGCCCTGGAGCTAGGTTATTTAAAATATCTTTCGTATATTGACGTAAACAAACAGTTATAAAAATATGGCAAATCCAAACTTTAAAGGAAGACCTGTTGGTTCAGGCAAATCCACATTCATTGAAGATCCTATAATGGGAGACTTTAAAATTGCTATTGATGAATATAGCTTTAATGTAATTGATACTATAAAAACTAAAACAGTAGGTTTTTATACTACATTACCACAAGCAATATTAGCGATAGCAAAACATCAAATGCTCGAAGATCGAACTTATGCTTTGACCGAGTATGCTGAGCAATTTAAAGAAACACACTTAAAACTTAAAGAAGCAATTTTAAAATGAGTAAAGCACGTGGACAATCGCCTATGCGTAGATATAAAAGGCAAGATCGATTTAAATTAACAACAAATCAAGGTAATCAAATAAACAAAGCTAAATTTAGTAAAAAATGAGTAAATTAAAACCAGTTAATGGAAATATTATTCTTCGACCTATCGAGGAAGAAGAACAAATGTCTGGAAACATTATTATCCCAGATATGGGTAAAGAAAGGCCCGAAATGGGGGAAATTATTGCTATTTCAGAAGTTTATAATTTTAATAGAGGAGAATATTTAACCTCAATATTAAAAGTTGGTATGAAAGTGTTAATTCCTAAAATGGGTGCACAGTCAATTACTATTGACGGAGAAGAATATTATATAACAGCACAAAATTCGGTGCTATCAATTGTTGAATAATGAGAGCTACTACAGAAACAGTATTTGGGAAAAATTTAAAAAATAAACTTCTAGAAGGAGTACAAAAATTAAATAATAGTGTATCATCTACACTTGGCCCAGCAGGAAGAACCGTTTTGATTAAAGAAAATAATGGAGAATTAAAAATAACTAAAGATGGAGTTACAGTAGCTAGATCTTTTCATGATTTAGAAGACCAAACTGAATCTTTAGGGTCTGAATTAGCTAAAAAAGTATCAATCAAATCTGCCAATGAAGTAGGGGATGGTACTACTACTTCAACTGTACTAGCTACATCTATTCTAGAAGAAGGGATTAAACAAATTAATGATGGTTCTAATCCTGTTAGTATCAAGAAAGGTATTGATGAAGCTGTATCAACAGTAGTATCTAAACTAAAAGAAATATCTACTGAAATTACTGATGATTCACAAATCAAAGAAGTTGCAACTATTTCAGGTAATAATGATTCTGAAATTGGTAATTTAATTTCAACAGCCTTAGATAAAGTAGGTCGAGAGGGAATTGTAGCTATCGAAGAATCTAAAACAGGTGAAACTTCACTTGAAGTAGTAGAAGGAATGCAATTTGATCGTGGTTTTAAATCACCTTACTTTGTTACTGATAATAATACTATGCAAGCTGTTTTGGATGACTCTTATGTTTTAATTTATGATGGTCGTATTACTCAAGCTAATGAATTAGTAAATGTTTTAAATAAAGTAAGTAGTGAATCTAAACCCTTACTTATTGTAGCTGAAGATATTGATAATGAAGCATTAGCAACCCTTATTGTCAATAAAATGAGAGGCACTATCCAAGCAGTAGCGGTTAAAGCACCTGAATTTGGTGATAGACGAACTATGGCATTAGAAGATCTGGCTATAATTACAGGTGGGCAAGTTATTTCAAAAAGTAAAGGTCATAAGCTTGATAAACTTCAACCTACTCAATTTAGTGAATTATTAGGTTCGGCCCGCAAAATAACAGTAGAAAAAGAAGTTACTACTATTATAGATGGTAAAGGTGATGAAACTAATATTTCTACTAGAGCAAATGAAATTAAACAACAATTAGACGACGCTACTTCAGCTTTTGAAAAAGAAAAATTACAAGAAAGATTAGGTAAATTAGTTGGAGGTGTAGCAATTATTAATGTTGGTGGAAATAGTGAAATTGAAATTAGAGAGAAAAAAGATCGAGTTGAAGATGCTTTATTTGCTACTAAAGCCGCACTTGATGAAGGTATTGTAATTGGTGGTGGTACTGCTTTATTATATGCTGCTGGTGCTATTGACCCACTTGGAAATGATGATGTTGCTATTGGACGTAGAATCGTAAAACAAGCAATTACAGAACCATTTGTTAAAATTTTAACTAATGCCGGACATGATATAAATGATATTAGATATGCTTCATTTAAATTAATCGATTCAGGTAATGATACATGGACAGGATTAAATTATAAAGATTTATCAATAATAAATTTTAAAAAAGAAGGAATCATTGATCCTAAAAAAGTAACACGTATTGCTTTGGAAAATGCTGCTTCAATTGCAGGTACTATTTTAACAACTGAATCTGTTGTATATGAAAAACTTCATTACAAAGAAAATGAAGAACCCAAATTAGACCCAATGCAGGGGATGATGTAAATTTAAATTAATTAAAATGACTAAACAAGAAATCTTCGAACAGATTGATACATTATATCAAACGTTCACAGCCGAGAATGCAGGAACAACAAAAGCATCTCAACAACGTGCTAGAAAAGCAATTGGTGAAATTAAAAAGCTAGTTACAGATTATCGTAAAGCTTCAGTTGCAGAAAGCAAATAATTTATTAGGGGAGCTTTGCTCCCCTAATTATTTTTCGTATATTTACACAAATAAATTTAAACAGTTATATTATGAACAATGCGGAAAAAATGTTAAAAATTAGAGATTTATTCAACCAAGCAGTAGATTTAGGTGATACTATAGATTTAGATCAATTTAAAAGTGAAGGTGGAGTTGGATATAAAGATGCTACACTAATTACAGCTTTAAAACAAATTAAAATTCATGATGATACAAAGTGGCATGATAGATTTAAAAAATAAATTAAAAGTATGATCAAAGAACACACTTTATTTACAGAACGTTTTCGACCAACTGATCCTAAAGATTATATTGGAAACGAAGTGTTTAAATCAAGCTTAGATCAATGGATTAAACAACAAGATATACCACATATTTTGTTACATGGTCCCGCAGGTACTGGAAAAACTACTGCTGCTAAATTAATTGTAGCTAATTTAGATTGTGATTCAATTTATATTAATTGTTCCGATGAAAATGGTATAGA
>TARA_R100001463_G_scaffold23118_1_pt1 | contig 13085 bp, 18 predicted proteins | sample TARA_R100001463 | Tara Oceans TARA_R100001463 (sample SAMEA2622242) | marine metagenome | biome: marine biome (ENVO:00000447); feature: deep chlorophyll maximum layer (ENVO:xxxxxxxx); material: "saline water (ENVO:00002010), including plankton (ENVO:xxxxxxxx)" | depth 40 m
CCTCCTCAATTCCCATTGTCTTAGGTGGCATAGCGAAAGTAACCATAGTGTCTAGCCATTGTAACGAAACTGTGATTGCTGTGATAGGCATAAATGGATCACTAGGTTGGCTGAATCCTTTTTCAGGATCAAAGTCTGCTTCAATATCAAAGAAAGCAATGTTTAAATCCGGAGCATCTTTGTTTAAATAGTTTTCACTTAAACATTGAAAGATAGGATTTACGTCTGATTCGAATAATGTTTTGTTTCTATTGATTGCTAATTCTTTATGAAAATCTTTTGTATTTTTACAAACAATTCTGCTTAAAGGCTTTCCAGTTGTGCTTTTAAATTTGCCGCCTGGATCTTCATGATAAAATGTATATTTGATTGGATATTCTTTGAACACTCTTTCTTTGTTTTGTCTTTCAACAACTCTTATGATATCTGAACTTCTATCAAAGTATCCATCTATGTAACTCATATATTCTCCTTTTTGTCATTTGTGGCTGACAAAATACCAAAAATCAATTGTGGCTGATTAAACCTTACTTTATATAATATAATAGTATACCTCCGAAACCCATTAAAGTCAACACCGTATTAGTGACAATGAGTGCCGGTTCTTTCCAAAGAAACGATACTATTAACCAAATTACTCCTCCCATTGCCAAAAGCAATGGACCTATAGGATATAATTCAGGAAAGCCTGCGTTTACAAAAGTGCCTATAATTAGAACTGACGTTGCGAGCCATTTTAATGTGTTGCCTGTTTTTACTTGTTCCATACTAATAATGTTTTGCCTATTACTTTTGATTTACACCCTTTGAACTTGTGTATATTATTTAGAAAAAATTCTTCAAGTGCAGAAAAACTTGGAAAGGTATATTTGTGCATCACACCTGCTCTTGAATTAAACTTAACGTGATTCATACTTGTCGAAAACTCTATTGATTACATTATTCACTCTTACAAAGTGAGCCGCTTTAGGCATATCTTTAATTCGTCTTGCCCCAATATAAGTGCAGGTGCTTCTTACTCCACCTAATATCTGTTCAACAGTATCTTTAACAGGTCCTTTATCATCTAGTGTAACTGTTTTGCCTTCCACACCTCTGTATCCGTCTTTTCTTTGTCCATGTGTGTTTAATGCTGTTTGCGAAGCCATACCATAAAATATTCTTTTGCCGTCTTGTAATTCTAATTCTGATTCATCATGTCCTGCTAACATTCCTCCTAGCATTACAAAATGTGCACCGCCACCTAATGCTTTAGCAACGTCACCTGGTTGTGTACAACCTCCATCAGCAATTATATGTCCACCAACACCATTAGCGGCATCTGAACATTCCATTATTGCTGTGAACTGAGGCACACCTACACCTGTTTGCGTTCTTGTGGTACACACACTACCTGGACCAATTCCAACTTTTACAATATCAGCACCTTTAATAATTAATTCTTCTGTCATGTTTGGAGTTACAACATTACCAGCAATTATCACTTTGTCTGGATATTCATCTCTAATTTTAGTAACAAAGTCTACAAATGATTCATGATAAGCATTCGCAACATCTATTGTTATACAAGGTATATCAGGAAATGCTGACATCACTTGTTTTAATGTTTGATAATCTGTAGCGTCTTTGTTGAATATTGCTCCTGTGCCTACACAGGCAGAAACATATTTGAATTTTAATCCTGTGCCTGCCGCCTGCTTCCAATCATCTAGAGTATAATGTTTTCTAATTACAGTAAGCATTTTGTATTCTTGAAGCACTCTTGCCATTGAAAATGTGCCAACACCATCCATATTACTTGCCACGATAGGAACATAAGTCAGTTCTTTACCACTGTTTCTAAATTTAAATTTTCTTAATATGTCTACGTCTCGTCTAGAACTTAATGTTGATCTTTTAGGTTGTAGCAATACGTCTGAATAATCTAAATGTATGTTATAATCAATTCTCATTAAAAAAGTCCTTTAAGTTTACTGCTCTATCATCAACCCAAACATCATACACAGGTTTTTTCATATTGATTGAAGTGTACTTTACTCCCCAATCATTAAGTTGTTTGTTGGTAAGTTCTGTCCAATCTATTCCAGAATTACCACCTCTTGCTGTCCAATAATGGAGTTCGTGTCCTTCATCAAACAGTTTGTTCAACTTTGCAATCCGTTCCATGTCGGGCTGACTTTGTTCGTAATTGCTATCTTTATTATAACAAATTGTATTATCGATGTCAACCATATACTTCATTACCAGATCCTCATTGCTATACCAAACCCAAGAATATTCATACAAAAGAAATAACTAACCAACATTGTGGGCCAGATTAATTTTCTTCTGTAAAAAGTGAATATGGCTAATACTGAACCTATTATGAAAAATGGATATACTATTCTCATATCTGGGTCTGTGGCGTTTAGTGCCAAAGTCATACTAGCAATAATATTTACGACTGTGCTGATCATTTCTAACCAAAAGCATAATTTATCTTGCTGGTAAGATTCTTTGAAGTAACCGATTATTTTATTTGTCTCGGCCAACTGCAATAATTAAATTTTCTAATGAATCAAAATCATCTGAATATTTGTGCCATTCACCTTTATGAGCAATTTTAATTGCTTTATTAATAAGTGCTGGTTTGATTTCTAATTCTTCTGCTACTGCTTTCACAGTGTCTTTTAATCCAGAGTTTAAATCTTCTACTTCAGAAAGTACGTTTGCACCTTCATCTATAATCCTCTTTAACTTTGCTTGTTCTTCTGGACCGTATGTTCTGCCTGCCATTTTATTCTCCTTTATATTTTACTATGGTCTATACCTGAGTAGTCTCCGTAACTTCCTGTTTCGTGTGCTACTTTCAGATAATCAATCATGTTTTCTGGTGTTGATTCTACATATGGGTCGTCATCTGTGCCTTCATTGTTTATGCCAGGCTCTTGCCACCATTTTTCTACTACACCGTCATTTACAACTGCCATGTATCTCCAACTTCTATTTCCGAAGCCTAAATGGTTTTTACCTATAAGCATACCCATAAATCTTGTAAAGTTTCCAGAACCATCTGGAATCATTTTTACGTTTTCAATATTCATTCTGTCTGCCCATGCGTTCATTACAAATGAATCATTTACTGACACACAATAAATTTCGTCTATTCCCATGCCTTTAATACTATTGTACTCTTTTTCGAAACCTGGAAGTTGTTGACTTGAACAAGTTGGAGTAAATGCTCCTGGTAAACTAAAAATTACTACTCTTTTACCTTTGAAATATGAATCAGTTGTTGCGTTATGCCATTCTCCACCTATAGCACAACCGTTGTCAGTTTCAACAGCGTCACCTGTTCTCACTCTGAATGTTACTTTTGGAATTTTAAATCCTTCTATCATAAAATACTTTACCTTTTTTAAAAATTAATAATGCTTATTGTACTTAATTTTTATGATAAAGTCAAGACTATTTTTTGGCTGGACTGTCTTTTTCTTCGTAGAAGAAATCGTTTGTATCACCAAAAGTCACTGTGCTTTCGTTTTCACAGAAAAACTCTTTGGTGCTGACTTGGAAGTCTGGTCTTTTTAGTTCTGATGGAGTAAGTGATTGTTCATACCAAAGCATTCTATTGTTTGGTTGTGCGAAGTATTGACCATTTATTAGTCTACCAAAATTGTGTTGTTTGTGTTCGCTTGGTACTTCAGAAACTCCTGTATTCACAGTGTTTGGATCACCGTGACAGGCATCTATTGTGAAAAGATATTCACCTTTCATTCTACCACCGCCTTTAAGCATTATTTCAACATCACAATTCTTAAGCATTGATTTAGTCCACACTTGAATATTGCTACTGAAACTGTCCCATAGTTCTAGTGTACCGAGTGGTAATTGTTCTTCTTCTTTGATGTCTTTACGCCATACAAATGCGGATAAAGGAAACTTGTCGAAACAAGCACCATACTCTGGTAGGTATGCTTCGAACATTAATGCTCTACCTTGTACTGATTTTACAGCAAGAATCACTGCTTCTGCAAATTCGCCGTGGCCTCTTTCAAGGTCGTGTAAGTATTCTTTACGAACCCAACATTTTGTATATGGAATATTTGCAACAAAATTCAAGACACAACCTCCTCCTTGTTAATATAGTGTATTTATTTAAAATTGTATCTTGTGGTGATTAAACTGTCTTGTGACTGTTTCTGATAGTCCATCCATAAAAGTTTACTTTACTGGCAACTTTCATGTAGAACCTTGTAATGTCCTTTTTGACTGGCATCAAGTATGGTACATTTCTTTGTCTGTTTCTTTTGATCATTATTTTTTCTTCTTTTTAGTGGCAACATTGATTGCTTTACCACGTCTATCTGGGTTTGGATCTTTTCTACGTTTTCTACGAGCCGCAGATGCTCTGCCTTTTTTGCCTAATGCGTATGCTTTTTTGGCAGGTAAACATTTAGGCTTACCTTCTCCATCTGATTTACCGCCACATGAACCTCTGATTTTACCACCAGGACCCATGCGGACCCATTTTTGTTTGAACCATTTTTTAAGATTTTCGTCTAAGGATTCGTCTAGTAGTATATCGTGACAGTTTACACAGAAGTCTATGTGTTCTCTTTTAACACAGTTGGGTACTCTTTTTCCGAACATGGTCTTCATGCCCTTCTTTTCGTAACCTTTCCAACAACGTGTTCCTTCTAGGATTTCGTTTACCTTCATTACTTTTTCTTGCTGTTGCCCCAATTAGCCGCGCCTTTTTTACGACACTGTACTAGAGCACCAGAGGCGTATGCCGAAGGCCAAACTTTGTATCTTGCTTTTACTTTGTGATAGCAGGCATCTTGCTTCTCTGCTAATTTTTCGAATTCTTCTTCTGTGATTGGTTTACCAACAAAATCTTCTAGAACTGCTTCAGTCTTTTTTTTTGAAGATTCTTTTAATTTGTTTTGTAATTTATTTGATAATGATTCTTTGTAGTCTTCTGTTTTACAATCTGGATGACAATTACAATTTGGTGTGCAGTTTCCTCCACAAGCACAATTCTCATCACAATTACAAGCCATTGATTCTTTAACTTGTTCAACTGCTGGTTGTACTGCTTCTGCTGACTCACTTGATGAAATCATTTCGTATTCCATATAGTGTTTTACAGAACTCAAATAGTCTGCCGCTTTTGTAATCTTAGCCGCTACCCAACCTTCTAAGCCTTGTTCTTCTGAAACATTTTTTAACAATTCATGAAGTTTAATTGAATACTTTGCCGCTTTGTATAAATCTGATCTTGCCATTTGTACTTCATGATCCATCTCGGCTTTTTGTGCCATTAATGCTAGATCTTCTTGTACAGATTCTTTTTTCTTTTTGTTGTGTTGATCTTTAATTTTTCCTATTTCTTCAGCACTTGCGCCTTTACCTGCCGCACTTTGAATTTTTTTCATACCATCTTTGCCGTATTTTTTAACACCGGCTTTGTACATAATTCCGCTTTCGTCTGTTTCTTGGTCTTTTTTAATTAAATCTGAATGTTTCATAATAATATTTATCTTTTAATTGGAGCACCAAATAATGATGTTCCTTTCATATCTAAAGCATTATCAGTTGGTTTCTGCATTTTTGCTTTTGGTGGTTTAGCAGAAGCACCTTTTTTGCCATAGGCATCACGTGCTTTTTTATCACCTATCGCTATGTGTGGATTAGCCACTGTGGCTATATTGCCCGCCGATGTAGCGCCTGCTGAAGCAACTTCTGATATGATGTCTCTGATACGCATAATGTTATTTACCACCTTTGTGTAGATTCTTCACACGTTTGGATGTGCTGTATTTGGCGTGAGGTACTTTGAGGTTCTTTTTGCCGTATATGTCGCCCACTTTGTGCGTGTATACAAGTTGGGCAGGATCCAAACCATAATGGTAGTCCACACGGGCCTCCACTATTTTGAAATCCTTATAACGCATACTACTTGAACTTTGCTTTGATTTTGTCCACAAGCAAACTTACTTTAGAACAAGTGTACCAAGTTTTTAACTTTTTCTTTGCTTTTTTCCACATATTACAATAAGTTTTTAAGGTTTAATATACCGTTGTCAATAATTGCTCTTTCATCAAGACTACCACCGGCACCTACTTCGCCTTCACCTGATCTCAATGCGTCTAAGCCTTCTATGTATTTTTCTTCTGTGATATCACCAGCCTCAAATCTTGTTTTCAAAGACAATACTGAAGAAGCAGTCTCCTTAACCCAACCTGATCTAGAATCACGAGCATTCACTAATCTATCTAAAAATTCAGCCATTTTGTTTCCTTTTTGTTTGTGTGTATTTATGCTTTTTTGCGTCCTGACTTCATATTCGCACACCAGTGGTACATTTTGCCCTTTTCACCACCATGCTTCTTGGCTTTTGCCCTTAATGAAGTTACTGATCCTGAACAACTAGCACCTGCTTTTTTTACTCTACCTGGACGTGATTTTCCTTTTACTTTGCCATCAGCAAAGTTTTCGTTGGCTTTATTGTTACCAACATTCTTAAAACCATATCTATTGTTAGGGCCATATCCTTTTTTATGAATAAGTCCCATGGGTTTTGCCGTGTGAGGCATTACTCTATTGCGTTCTATAATATCTATTATCTTCATCTCAGTCTAGGTGGACGACCTTTTTTGTCTATTTTAAATCCAAATTTTGCCGCTTGTCTTTGTGTTTCGCCAGGCTTAACATCAGCGGTTGTATTTTGTTTTGTAATAATTCCAACACCTTCTTTTTTAGATTGTTGTTGTTTTGTGTAAGTTTCCAATGCTGATTTAACTTTGCTTAATGAATCTCTATTTGCTTGATACAATATACCAAATCCGCCAGCCTGTTGCCAACGTTGAATATTGATAGGTCTATCGTCAATTAAAATGTTTGGTACTTTTGTTTGCTTGTTTACAGCATACGATTCTTTTCTGCCAGTGATAATTGTTTCAGCAGGCTGTTCAATATTGTTACTAATCCAAACTTTTTTATATTTTGCTGAATTGGCATTATCGCCTCTTAATGGTGAAGAACAAATTGAAAAAGTTCCACCTGTAAAATCTTTAACCATTTTTATTAATTGATCAGCAGATGGAAATTTAGGTAATGTTTCAAAGAAATTAGTTCCTGTAATTTTCTGTATAACCTCAGATTTTAAATCTTTAGTTCTATCAGAAGTAAGTTCCTTCCAGTGCTTTACACCGTACAGTTTTTCAAGACCACCGAAGAAGTCAGCCATCACTCCGTCCATGTCCAAATATACAATTGGTTTCTTTTCCATATCTTCATTATACAACTTTTTGTTGTATTTGTCAATATTGGATTCTAAGTCCAAAATACGCATTAATTGAAACCTAAATGTGTGACTTCCGGATATTTTGATTTGATTTTTCTAGCAAGTTCATTGTGTAGTTTTACTTGCTGATTCATATAACCTTCAGGTTTACCACCTGAAATCATTGTAGGACCATCTGGATTTTTATCTACTGTTGTTGGTTCTTCTGGTGATGGTTTACCAATATTCTTTTTTAACCATTGTGTTGATACACCAATAAATTCGTCAATTGGTACAGCACTCATGTCTTCAAAGTCAGCAGGATAACCTAATGCTGATAAAAATTGTCGCATACTAGCATTACTCAAATAAGGAGTATCTAACTCTTTGTCTTTTGCCCATGCCATTGGAAATTCAAAAACAGTTGTTTTTTCTCCATCTAATTCTTTTTCAGTTTTAAAATAAGGGATCATTGAAGCACCTTCTTTAACTGAATCTTCATTATCAATAGAAGCCGCTACTGGTTCAGGTTGTTGTCCAATTTGCTGTGTTGGTTCTTGATCAGGACTTAAATTTACTTTACCAAGTTCAACAGCAACTTTATTTAAATTTCCTTTTAATGTGCCTGCTGATATTTTTGATCCTGGCGCAAACATTTTCTTCAAATCTCCTTGAGCATCCATTCTTTTAAATGCATCAGGATGTTTAGGCGCCACATATTTTCTTAGATATGCTACAACTAAATCTGCAGGATATCCTTGAGATACATCTGTTTGATTTAAACCTACCACTGTGTTGATGTCTTTGAATAAAGTCTGCATCTGAACTTTTGCTTGATCATCTGCTTGTACTTTTGCCGCTGTTGCTGGATCATACAATGCTTTCACTTGATCCGGAACAATTTTTCTACCTGCCGCTTTTAAAGTGTCTAACCAACCTTCATCTAAATAAGTTCCTTCGTTTACTGATTCGTTGCTTATGCCGTGTGATGCTAATACTATACTCATCGCATCTGCTAGTCCTACTTTTTCTTTCATGTTCATTTGTTTTATATCACTAGTGTCACCGTGATCATTAAAAACTTTTATGTATGTGTCTATGTCTGCTGGATCAAATCCTGCTTTGTTTAAAATATCTTCACTTCTATAATCTAAGTCTTCAGTTGTTGGTTTATTCATTGTGATAGTAAACTTATCACCTTCAAAGTCTACATCTTTACCTGTAATTAATTTGTACATTTTAGCCAACAGTCTATTGTCGTACTCTGGTCTTCCGTGTCCTTTTTGCGGTTCTTTAATTTTGTCTGCTAACATTTGAACAAATGCTGATTTGTCTAAACGCATTTCACCTTCGTTAGTGTCTTGTGACATACCTTTATTTTTTCTGTTTACATAGTAGTCACTCATTTTGCCATAGCCATGTCTCCAAGCCATTTGACGCAATCTTGTGTCATCAAAATCTTTGAATCTGTCTGCTAGTTCTTTGTCTGACATATGAGCAAGTTTTTCTTTGTGTTTGATAATACTTGCTGGCATTCTTTCAGCAACTTTTGTTTGATGATCTTCCCAAAAATCTCCAGCCATGTCAATCACATTATTGTAAGTGTCAACAAATTCTTCCATGTCCATTGATTGTGCATCATCCGCCATGTGTTTGTATTGTTGTATGTCAACTATTCCATATAGTTTGTCAAAACTTTTAATATGTGGATAATGACCTTCTTCAATAGAATTTTCTGTTCTTAATGCTGATCTTTGAAATCCTTTTGCTAAAAATTCTTTTTCACGTTCTGCTGGGATCATTATAGTCTTACCATCTTTGTGAACGTACAAAGTCTTGCCCATGGCACCCATTCTTTTCATATCGGTAGCCTGTACGCCATCTTCTGATTTTGGTAAGTTTTTATCTGCCCAGGCATCTAGAGCCGCTTTACGTTTCATGAAGTTTAATTTTCCAACTTGAGCATACTGTTTAGGATCTTTTTGTATGTCCTGTAAGGCTTTCATCAATTCACGATAGTGTGCTTCGTCTCTTGGCTCTACGTATTTGAACTCTCTTAAAAAATCTATTAACTTCATTTCTTTCTGCTCCTAAACTGTACTGGTCCTGTCATATATGGTTTAGAAAACCATAATTTAAACCAGTCAGGATCTCCTGGTTTTAAGCCTAATTTTCTTTCTTTTTTCTTTAAAGCGGTTGCCGTAGCACTAATATTTTCACCCATAGAATCTTCGTTGTATGGTTTATAGATGCCTGCCAAACGTTTTAAATCGTCTATGTTCATATTTATACTGTCACAGGATCTAATTGTAGTCCTGTTCTCACCTGGTTATACATTTCTTCTGCTGTTTTAGGGTCTATAGGGACAGCATTAATAAATGTTCTTTTGTCCCCACGTGCCGCTAAATCACGCATTTTTGAAGCACTCATGCCTTCTAATCCTTGTGCGTCAGGATCTCTTTCACCTGCACTTACTACTTTGATAGAATTAAAATTGTAATCTCTGCCATTGTACTTGTTTAATAATTCATTGAATTCATTTACTCTATCAGAACCTGCCACATATATTATATCTGTGTAACCCATTTGTTCCAACTTCTGCATTGCTTGTACCCACGTTCTTACTGCTTTGTCTCCAACCTTAATCATTGGAAACATTTTTTGAGCAAAGGTTAATTTTTGTGAAAATGATAATGGATCTGTTTTTGCGTTTTGAGTATGCGTAATAAAGATAAAAGGATCACCAGGCTGTGCTTTGATAACTTCCCCAATTTTTTTATGTCCTGCTGTTGGTGGATTCATTCTGCCAAAGGCAAAAACAGCGGTTTTACTAGGTGCTTCTAAAATCTCCGTGATTAGCATTACTGCTCCTCATTTTCTTTTTCGGCATCCATCATTCTTTGCATTAACAAATTTTTATCTTCTGGAGTAATTTGATCTGCTATTTGTTTTGGAATTTTGTATTTCATGCAGTATTCTTTGATGCATGAATCTATTAAAGGCATAACTGCTTCATTATCGCCAGTTTGTTTACACTTGTTCATTGTAGGATAATAATTTTTTCTGTAAAAATCATCATCATTCATCATGTAGAAATAAACGTCATCCATTAGATCATAATCTAATTTAGGTTCTTTTTCTATATGATTAAATTCAGTTAGTCTTACCATTTTCTACAACTCCAATATCTTGCTTTTGTTCTAGGTCCTGGATTAGCACAGTTGTGTCTTGCTCTAAAACTTCTACGTCTAGCAGGATTAGATTTTTTAATTCTCATATTAGGATCACCAAAGTTTACTTTTTTAATGTTTTTTGTTTTTGGATCTCTCACATACACTTTAAACTTTTTTACATCACCCTGCATTGGCTTGCCTAATTTTACTTTACGTCCTCTGTATTCTGCTTCGTCTAATGAATCATCTTCATCAAACCACATATCACCATATGCTTCAAAAAAGTCATCACCTTCGTATGTTTCTTCACTTGGATCATTGTCACTTACTTCTAACACAAAGTCTTCAAGACCTTGTTCTTTGTAAAGTAATTCTATATCCTCTGCTAAATCATCTGATTCAACTTGTTCTAGTTGTCTGTGTAATTCAACAGTTAATACGTGCTGACCATCTACATTTTCGAAAGTCACATATTTCGTTTCATCTTCTAGTAAGCCAATTGTGCTTAAATTTACTGCTGTGTTGATTTCATCCTCTGTAAAAGGAGTGTCTTTAATTATGTTAAAATAGTGATGCATAGTTTTAATGATTTAATAATATTGAGTTAATTGTTCCATCTGTGTAAGTTATATGTGCTCTTACCCACACAAAATTTCCTGTAAAGTTAAAAACAAAAGCACCATCTTTGCCTGCTGTTGTACTGTCATATGTAGTGCCATCTACATCAAACCAATCAGCATCTGCTGGAGTAGTTGCTAGTGTGCCTTGTATTTTAATTGTGCCTGCAACACCGTTAACATTCATTTGAACAGTGTGAAAACCATCAGATCTACCGTAGTATCCATCACCTTTAAACTTTTCACCCACAACTGTTTCAACCGTGCTATCGCCCGGATGCGTAGTTGCTGGTAGTATTATTTCGCTTGTTGCTGGCATATGTGTATATTTAGCCTATTGGGCGGTTTGATGTTTAGGCTTGTTTCTCAAGCAATTTAACACCGTCGCCTATGTCTAGTGCTAGTTTTTTATCTTTTACTGTGACCTTAACTACACCACCGTTTTTAAGCGATCCAAACAGTAGTTCTTTTGAAAGATCCTTTTTAATTTTGTTATCAATCAATCTCTGCATAGGTCTAGCACCCATTTTGTCATCATAGCCATGCTCAACCAAATAGTCGATTGCTTCATCTGTAAGTTCTAAAGCAACATCTTTTTCTTTTAATTGTGTTTTTAAATCTAGCATAAATTTGCCCACAATTTTAATTAATACTTCTTTAGCAAGTTTTTTGAATACAACTGTGCCATCTAATCTATTTCTAAATTCAGGAGCAAAGAAACGTTTCATATCTTTATCATCATATTCTACATCTTTAACTGCGTTGAAACCCATTACGTTTTTGTCTGCTTGATCGGCACCTAAATTAGTTGTTAGTATCAAACATATATTTTTAGCACTGGCTGTTTTACCATTGTTTCCTTGTATAGAACCTTCATCCATTATTTGTAATAATATTTGTGAAACATCAGGGTGTGCTTTTTCTACTTCGTCTAATAGCAACACACAGTTTGGATATTCTTGTAATTTTGTAACTAACAGTCCTGTGTTTTCTTCAAACCCTACATAACCTGGAGGTGAGCCTATTAGTTTAGCCACTGCGTGTTTCTCTTGATATTCTGACATATCAAATCTTACAAGTTTAACACCTAATTGTTCTGCCAACTGTTTTGCTGTTTCAGTTTTACCACATCCTGTTGGACCCATAAACACAAATGAACCTATAGGTTTATTATCACGTTTCAAGCCTGCTTGAGCAACTAACACTTTATCAACAACCATATCTATTGCTTCATCTTGTCCGTAAACATTTGCTTTCATGTTTTTAGATAGATTTGCTAGGTTACTAGATTCTTTTTCAGCAATTGATTCTACAGGCATTTTAACCAATTTAGATAATTCATATTGAATAGATTCATCATTTACTGTTCTATCTGATTGCTTTTCTTTTAGATTAAATCTAGAACAAGCCAAGTCTATCAAGTCAATTGCTTTATCAGGCAATTTTTTATCTGTTTGATATTTTATACTTAATTTTACTGCGGCTGTGATAGCATCATCAGTAATTGTCGCATTATGAAAGTCTTCGTAATACTTTTTAAGTCCTTGTAAAATTTCTAGTGTTGTTTCTTTGTTTGGTTCATCTACAGTAATTCTAGCAAAACGTCTCATTAATGCTCTGTCTTTTTCAAAATACTTTCTGTATTCTTCCCAAGTTGTAGAAGCAACAACTTTAAGTTCACCTTTAGTCAACACAGGTTTCAATAAGTTTGCTAAATCATTGGCAGTGTTTCCACCACCGCCTGCACCTGCTCCTGATATATTGTGTGCTTCATCTATAAAACAAATTGCTTTGCCTTTTTTCTTTAATCCGTTTAATACCATTTTGAAACGTTCTTCAAAGTCACCTCTGTATTTAGAACCTGCCAACATTGCTCCAATATCTAAATTGTAAACTTCATAACCTTTTAAGAAATCAGGACAAGTTTCATTAACTATATTAAATGCTAAACCTTCTGCTATTGCTGTTTTACCTACACCAGGATCACCAACAAGTATCACATTGTTTTTCATTCTTCTTCCAAT